>Ga0315297_10000252_pt1 | contig 30092 bp, 60 predicted proteins | sample YL17G15_0_MG_FD_203628 | JGI IMG/M metagenome (GOLD analysis project Ga0315297, IMG submission 203628) | Sediment microbial communities from Yellowstone Lake, YNP, Wyoming, USA - YL17G15_0 | ecosystem: Environmental > Aquatic > Freshwater > Lake > Sediment | place: USA: Wyoming | collected...
GCATCCATTTTATAAAACCGTTTGGTGTATAATATAATTTTTTATGACTAAAACATAAACCCATGTTTTCATAAAATTTTGATTTTTTATTCACTTATTATTCTCCTCAATAATTTTTGTAACTCTTCAATATCTTCTTTTTTGAATAGAAAACAATCAAAATCTCCAAATTTACTCTTGTAATTAAAAACGTATTTTACGGCAACCCAAATTCGTCTGATTATATTTCTATATTGACATAAATAAATACTTGTATAAAGTTCTTTGTCTTTTTCGTCATAAATAAATTTGAGTGTGTGTTCGCTTGAAAAACAGGCGCATTCGAAAAATTGAGACTTCATTTATTTCACCCTCACAGAAACATGCCACCACAAATCTTCTTGTGGTCTAGATATTTTTCCTTTTAATCTTTTCACATCTTTTAAAAGAGATATATTTTCTGTGTCCCATTCATTATTGCCCAATAATATTAAAGCATCCGATGCCGCTTCTTTCGCACCATGTCCTATTCCTGTTGCTACATCTGTAAAATTTGTGAAAGCAATTCCACATCCTTGAAAATAATCAGAATATTCCATTCCGTGGTCAATAATTTCATAATCTTTAATTGGTTTCATTTTTATTCCTTTTATTTTAAAGCACGATTAACTTGAATTATTTTATTCTCTTATCGCAGTTCCATCTATCCCCAACTTTAATATGGCTAACGGTTCTCCTGTTGATATTAAATATAGTGGCTATTTCTGTCTGTGTTAAATATCCATCTTCTAATAATCTTTTTATTATTCTTACTTTCCAATCATTTAATTTTGCCCAAGAACATTTTGAACCAAACAAATAAGTTTTGTGTAAAATTCTATCAGCCTGATTTTCTTTTGGCGTCCCCAACTTCAGATTATTTAATTTATTATTTAATTTATTGCCATCCAAGTGCCGACATTCCATATCCTTGGGACAAGGGCCAACAAACGCTTCTAAAATCAATCTATGAACCGAATATCTTTTTTTCTTATTGTTCTTAGACAGAATTAATGTCAAATAATCATTTGATCCAATGCCTAGATTACGAATTTTTTCTCTATAATTGCCGCGATTATCTATTAAACTTTTTATATTGCCAAAATCAGAAGCTCGATATAGTCCTTCGTAGCCAGGAATATCTTTCCATGTCTCTTGTATCTATGAACCCAAATACCTGTCGCTAACGAGTTTTAATATTATTCTACCTATTTTTGGATGAAATATTTCTTCTTGTGTTTTAATAACTACCCCCTCTCTAAGGTTATTAGCCCCAGGAATACTACTGTCTCCTTCTGCTAAATCTTTTGCCAACTTTTCATCAAAAATTCCTTCGTAAAGTAAGGGAACACAATATAGGCCAATACTTAATTTTTTAAACTCACTACAATTCGCCCATTTTCCATTATACATTATATCAAAAACTGCTATCTTAAGTTCATTTTTTCCAAAACCATATTTTAAATCTTGAACCTGCCCTATACACTCCGAATAAAGTATATGGTCCTCATGATGTATGCACCACGACTCCAGCCAATTATTTAATAATAATGCTTTCCACCACAAATTTTTATCAGATTGTTTTTTCCAGTTTCTATGAGAACCACACCACATTCTTCCTTTATGAAAGACGAACCTAGAATTTGAATTATGTACTAAAACACCGTTGGCAAAAAAATTATGTGTTTCTGTCTCTAAATCCCATCTTTCTTTATTTTCTCCTATTTTTTCTATCTTAATAACTTTTTGCTCTATGCAAAATTTTCTAAACTTCGAATTATCATCTTTTGGCATCCACCCATCGTGGCCTCTATATCTTTCCGGTAATTTGTATTGCATTACTTTGGGAATATATGGAGCTATTAATAAAAATAATTTTTCAGCTTCTCTTGCGTTTAATCTTAGTCGTGAATAACCACCCGCTCTATAATAGATTGAATCTATGTCGAATTTCTTCAAGGCTTTAATTAAAATTTTACAATCTTTTTTAGTAAAACCACAAACAGAAAAATTGGCTTTATCCTCCGAACCATCATTCCCGTGACCCAAGGAACCGTCATCCATGTACCAAAAAGCCAAAGATATTGGTGTAAGTTTTCCAATGATATAATCCGGGACTATTTTTATATTATTTTTAACCCATTGTTTCATCAGGTTTTTAATATACGGTAAAGAGGTCGTTCTCGATCTTGCCATCTCTGATCCATATCCAGAAATTATATTTTTTTGTCTGTTACCACAAATATCTCCTAGAGCCTTTTCTGTCCATGATACATATTTTTCATGATCTATCTTATGACCAAATATTAAACTGGCGGACTCATTAGTTATTGAGCCGAATGACCCATCGCCAAGTAATTTACCAATTAATATTTGTTCTTGTATTGGTGTTATTTCTATTTCTGACCTAATTAAACTTAAAACATCATTCTTCTTAAGTTTTTTGGCTGGAACAAATTTCTTTTTATTTACAACAAAAATTTTATGGTTTGGGGTGCATGTTATGGCTCCATAGAAACTCCCTCTCCCGGCACTATGTCTGGAAAATTTAATTTTTAACCATTCTTTGGTCCTACCATTCTTAAAACGATTTAATATTTTGGACGAAGTAACTTTGTTCGTTATTGGATCCACTCCGAGCACCTCTTTAATAGAATTGTCTTTGTAGATTTCAGATATTCTTTTAAAACTACCATCCGGTAAAGCTATTCTTTCTTGGGTTTGCAGGCATCCATGTAATTTTTCGGAAATTGATACTTTATCATTTGAAGTAATTATATAATTATATTTCTTATAATTTTCCATATCATAAACAGGTGCAATTAAACTAGGTCCACCCTCGTTTTCACCACCAGATGATAGTTCCATGGGCGGTTCATAACGGACTATCCCAAGGCGTTCTATAACATCATCGCCCAATTTCATGTCGGGCAAAGCCTTTATTAATAACCCTTCGCTGTAAATTCCACGTAGTCTTCTCACCCTAATTCTGGTGTGTCCGTTTAGGAAAGAAAATTGTTCATCATTTTTAACGATATAATCTGGCTCTATATGTACAACAAGATCCCCTAATTTAAAGTCATTTTTATTAAAAATTACTTGATAACCATTGACTTTAAAAATTTTTAAATTATCTGAGTTGGGATGATCTATTGTATTTTCCAATCTATAAACTAAAATTTCGTGTTTACTCATTATATGTTCCAGACATTGCATTATACCATTCAACATCTTCTTCGGTTGCTAAATCTATCCTTATATCCATATCGTCTATTGCGATTTGTCTAGCCTCTTTTATTGAAGAAGCTTCTATAATCATCATATTTCTACCCATTGTTACTTTATATATCCGGGATTTTATCCCAAACAATCCAGTTCTCTCTGTTATAAGATTAGGTTTCATTTTTATCTCCATACGTTTATTAAAAAATTTGTCCAATAAAATCCCCAAACAACAACGACAAATAAAAATGCAATTATTAAAGGTTTTTTATATTCTTTTTTAACGTCTAAAAAATGGGCGTACATTAAACATACCATTGCTGTCGCAATTATCTTAAAAAAGATTAAATTTTCTAATCCTTTTGATATCAAAAAACGAGCTATTGGGTTAATTTCATAGAAACCGGGATGGTTTACGAAACATAAGGTTAGGATCAAATCTGCGAAGGCCCAAATTATAATTAAATGTATTATCATTATGTTAATTGTCCAATAACCGAGTTCCAACCAATACCTTCGTCATTAATAATCTCATGGAAGGCTTCTTCTCCATATGCTTGTGCGTGGCCCTTATCTGCACGTTCTGCATTGAGTGCTTTCATCGCTTCTATTTTTACATACGCCCTAGCTACATTGGCCATAACAATAGCTACTTTACGCATTAAAGCTACGTCCGATTCACTCATTGGACTCTCCATCCCACAGACTATTTCCGTCGTCGTCCAAATTAAAAAATTCTGGTTCTGATCCTAAGTCATATAATTCATTTGCACATTCTTTTCCTGTTAATTCTTGTTTAGAGATAAGACTTGATGCTCCGACACAATCTCCGTCATAAATCTCGTAAGAAATCTGCCTTAAATCTAAATCGTCAACAGGCTTATCCTCTGAAAGAACTTCAATTTGGATTATGGTTTTATAAAAAGTCACATAGATCTCCTTTTATATTTTCTTATTGGATCATTTTTATACCTTCTTTTATTTAAATCTATTGGTGTCGTTAAAGCTTCTTCTATAGACATACCTCTGTCTAATCTATCTTTTAATGTTACACGATTTATATTATATCTTTTGGCTAAAATACCTAATTTCCAAACTTTATTTTTAAAAGGAATATTAAAGTTGCTTCTGCGATTATTTGCTTGTTGTTTTGGTGTTTCCCATCTACAATTTTCTTTGTAATATCCTTTGTCGTTATCTGTTCTACCAAGAGATTTATTTTTTGGTTTTTCACCCATGTCCTTTAAGAAATTTTTAAATGATCCACCCTTTGCTATATCCCATCTGTCACAAACAATGATTGAAGGTATTCTTCCGCCATAATTTTTATAACTTGGATCACTTGGGCTATTACATCTTTTTAACATACTTCGCCAAGAATAATATGTGTGCGTATTTGTGTGTCCGTGAGTACTCTTCTGTACGTTAATTGCAATTATTCTTTGTTTCCTTAGACATCCACAACTTTTAGTATTATTGGATTTAAGATCTCCTGTATTAACAACTATTTCATTGCCGCAATCACATAAACACAACCAAATTATTTGATTTCTTTTGTTTCTACCAGCTTGTTTAAGAACCAATAATTTATTGAATTTCTGGCCGATTAAATTAATGAATTTTGGCAATTATATACTCCTATAAACACCGCATTTCCATACTGAGTAAATTTATACATACTTCTTTTTCGATTGGAATATCTCTCATCCACCTACAAAATTGGGCAACCATAATACTAGCTGCCGTTGATGCTGCATATATAGTAGATTTCGCCGTGCAACTTCCGACATACGCTTCTTCTTGTGTAAAAAATTGTTTTTCATAGTATTCTTTAGATTCCAGGTCACTTACGGCTAGAATTCTCATATATTCTGCGGACATGCGACCATCAATAAATAAATCACATTTATTACATATCCCATTGAATATTTCTTTCCTAACGCCAATGCTGTCCACACAAACGAAGACCACGCCCCCTTGAAATATGCTATTGTTAAATTTCATATTCTTTGATTCAATTGATATTCCAGAATTGATACTTTTGCACAATTCCATTACTGCCTCAACTTTCGGTTTGCCCAAATCCTCCTCGAAGAAGCCTTGTGTGGCGAGGTTCTCAACAGCAACAGTATCAAAATCAACAATCTTTAATTTTTGTACTCCTATAGCCGATAATTGTATAGCAAGGTTCCTTCCTATCGCGCCAACCCCGATAATCATTGTACTCAAGTTTTTTAGTTTTTCTGCTGGAACTAGTTCGCGTTGTCTAATATCTCTATTGGTTAAATCTATTGTGGTTTCCATATTTATTTTCCTTTCAATATTTTTGAATTTTTATACATTTGTCATCTCCTGACACAGTTCAACTTCATCGACTTCTCTTAAAAATGAATCTTCGACAGGTTGTTCAATTTGTATTTGATCCTTATAACATTTAACACCAAACCGAATTACCTCTCCAATCCTACATTTTTTTGGAATATTCTTGATCGAGATTCTACTATCATCTGCGTCAAAAAATGCTCGTTCTACCGGAGAATATTTCCAATGATCTTCTTCTTCTTCGTTCCAGAACCAAACACGATCCTCGTTATGTTCCCAGAACATTTCTAAATTTTCGTCCATTTCATCTTTTTCATCACACAACTCTTGCATCGTTTGCGCCGTAGTTCCGTTAGGATAAACATGGTCGTGAGTTTCTCTCAATTTATTAATCCAGTTAAGACTAGAATCACCATCTCCCATCATAACAATAGGATATTTCACTTCAGAAACCTTTTCTTCATACTCCTTTTTCCAACTTTCGTGGTCGCTGGCGGGGAATGGGACACTGTAATCGGTTTCTGATTGAATCTCGACATCTATTCCAGGTGGAGTATTAAATCTCATACGAGTATAACTATCACCACCTCTTGCCAGAATATAAAATATCGCACACGCCGGATGGCTAAAGTTCTTGTCGAAGTTCGCCTCATCGACCAAACTAGGTTTCGGGCAATTGGATGGATGCGTGTGAATCCAGACATTTTGAAAAGCCCACGGCGAGAACCCTTTGTCTACCATGTCCTCGACAAATTTCATAGAATCCTCGGTATCCAGTTCAACCGTGGCTCCAGTACATTGTTGCTTAACAAGTTTAAAGTCATTTATTAAAAGCGGATCATCGGTTTCACATATTCCATATCCTCCAATTTCCGTACTTCCTTTGTCTCGCATATACTTTATTTTGGCAAAAGCGTATGCTGTAAACCTTAGAACCCCGCTTCTATTTAGTTTCGGTTCCAAAAATTCCATTTATTTTCTCCAAAAAATTTCCCATGATTGTGTATAAACCACTTAGAATTGTTTGTAAAGGAGACTCGCATGAACAAGAAATGTCATATTTGTGGTAATAAAAGTGAAAAAAGTAGATGCAAATCTTGCCGAAAGAAAGAAAATGAAAAACAGAAATATATTTATAATGAAAGATTATCTAAAAATCTTTGTCCAAAATGTGGAGATAAACCTGCCGAAGGAAATAAGTGTTGTAAAAAATGTGTGGTTTATATTGTTGAAAAAGACAAAAGAGTTAGATTAAAAAGATTTAATAATAATTTATGTGTTCTTTGCGGCCAAAGACCACCCGACGAGGGATTTAAATGTTGTAGAGCGTGCGTAGATATTCGCAGAAAAACTACTGAGTTGAGACACTCCCGATTAAAGGATCTTGGTTTATGCACCCTATGTGGGAAAAATAAATCACTTGAAAATATAATCTGGTGTTCTGATTGCCATCTAAAAAATTGTTCGTTAAATAATCTTGGATCAAAAACCTTTTATAAAGATCTATTACAGATACTTGAGAAACAAAAATATATTTGTCCATATACCGGAGATAAAATTATTATCGGGACAAACGACTCTATAGATCACATTTTACCTTCTGGGAAATTTCCAGAACTTAAAAGAGAGATTAAAAATTTGCAATGGGTGAGTAGAGACGTTAATAAAATGAAATGGGATCACACAGAAGAAGAATTTAAAATTCTAATCAAAAAAATCCACGACCATCTTAAACTTTAGCAAACATATTACAAGAATCTTTCTCATTACATTCGGCGCACAAGATTTTATTACAATTTTCGCACTTCATCAAACAATCACCACACATTTCTGTCGAGCATTCTTCGCACTCTACCTTACATTCATTACAAATTTTCGCATCGCACGAATCACAACCTTTTAAACACTCCGAACATCTATTATTACCACAAGATTTACAAGTCTCCACACAATTTTCGCAAATCGTTTCGCCACAATCACCACAACTACTGTTTGTCAAGCATTTCTCGCAGAACACATTATCACATTGATTACAACGTGTAGCACATTCCATACACATACTTCTTGAGCATTTATCACACGAACTAATACAATTTTCACAGAAAATTTGATCACAAAATTCACAAGAATAAATGGTGTCTTCTGTTAAATCATCTGCCCCACATTCAGTACAAGAATAAACTTCTCCATTCCATTCATACAAATGAACATAAGGAGAATCTTCATTATAATTGTCTAATACTAAAAGAACTAATTTAAAAGCATCTTCTATTCTTCCCTGTTGGAGAGCTTGACGGATAAGTGAATCTCCGGTGGCCCCTGTTTTTGGGTCTTCTCCTGCGCACAAAGAGCCACTATCGACATGTGGATGCGTAATATTTGATCTACCTTGTGCGGGATTTGGATCTAATGCTTCTATTTCTAATATATTTCCTAGCCTAGAATCAAATCTCGTGTCTAGGTTAAATTTTATATTAAAATCCCCTAATTCTATTTCATTATCTCCGTCAGATAATGTTATTTTATTAGTTTTCACCGATAGAATATGATCTTTATATGATAAAGATGGGAATGTTTTTTTTGTTGCTTGTATATCTTTCATAATTTCTGAAAATGATGGAAGATAAAAATTTGGTGGATTATAAAAGTCGTCAATATACGTACTTACTTTTTCTGCGTTATCAACAATTTTGTTCATAAAACTCTGAATTGTTCCATTTTCTCCATATTCAAGCCTTTTTGCTGCTAAGAACCAGTTTTTTTCAAAAGCCTTATTTTTTAGTCTATCTTGTTTTTTTATATTTTCTAATATATATTCAATATTTTGTATATTTTTTTTATGTTGTGTCGTTGTGGATATTTTATTTGTTAGCGAAAGTATCTGGTTTCTTATTAAGATAGCTATTTTAGCCATTTGTTTGTTTGTTTCCACTAAACCTAATTTATTCATATTAAAATCCTTAAAAACACTATTTTACTTTTGCGTATAATATATTGGGGAGGAATTTTTATGTCTGATAAGTGCCATCGCTGTAAAAATGATTCTGGTGGTAAATATTATTGCGATTCTTGTAGAGAAGAACATAACAAGAGAAATCAAAAAAGGCGCATAGATAGAAAAAGTGACGGGTTTTGTACCAATTGTGGTAAAGAAAAGGATACCGATTGGCGAATGTGTTCTAAATGTCAGGATCAAAATTCTAATGCAGCAAGACAAAGAAATAAGGAGAAATTGGCGGAAGGAAAATGTAATATTTATAATTGTGAAAATCCAAGATTAACTAAAAGTAGATTTTGTGAAATACATAGGGCCGAATCGGTAACAAGAGCCAATAAAAGAGATACTAAACTTATTAACTCTGGTTTATGTACCTCTTGTGGTTCTGAATCATATATGGATTGTTATCAGAACAGAAAAACGAGAACAAAATCATGTCAAACTTGTTATCTTAAAATGTCGTCTTGTGTACATCTTGGTACAGTTCATAGATGGAACGAATTGCTTGATCTTCTTATAAAACAAAATTTTAAATGTCCCTATACAGGGGATGTTCTTATCTTAGGGGTGAACGACTCGATTGATCACATTTTGCCGCAAGACAGACACCCTGAAAGAAAACAAGATATAAACAATATGCAATGGATTACTAGGCCAATGAATAATATGAAACATAAACTATTAGAACACGAATTTTTGACAGAAATTATTAAAGTTGTAAAAAATATGGGAGGTAGCCTCTACATCAAGGCTACCCCCCATATAAATTAAGCCTAGCTTTAAGGATTAAAGCCCAGCTCCATCGACCTTACTCGGCGATAAGCAAATACGGTCGTTGTCCTCTAGCTCGTCGTCTAGGTCCGCGACTTCTGAAACCCCGTCGCGCCTAAGACTAATTGTGAAATCTTCGAGATGGCCGTCGAAGTTCACCTGGAGACACTCCTCCACCGTGGTGCCCTCCCGCACACTTAACTGCCGAGGTACACCTTGCCCGCTGTTGGATACAAAAGTTACTGAAATCATACCACATCTCCTAAAAAATGGGCAGAATTTCTGCCCGTCCCATGGAACAATCACAGGAACACTCCTGTGATCAAAAAGACAATTTGTTTTATTGATTATTTTTAACCGGAGTTGTTAAAGTTTCTTCGGGAGTCCAACCATCGTTTATTCTTTGCCAAATAGTTGATTCATGGATTCCTGTTATCTCTGACCATTCCGCGATACATAATTTTTTGCCGTCGTATGGTATTAAATGATTGCTTCTTTTGTTACGATTATTAATTTTAGAAGTAACCCATCTACAATTTTCTTTATAGTAACCGTCGTCGTTATTTATTCTGTCTAATGTTAATCCACTGGGACATATACCCATGTCTTCTAAAAAATTCTCAAATGATCCACCTTTTTTACAATTCCATCTATCGCAAACTGTTATTTCTCTTTTGCCATAGTTTTTATATGCAAGATTTTTTGGATTTGTACATCTTTGTATCATATGATTCCAGACCACATATATTTTTGATCTTTCTCTATTTCTTCGATATCCGTGCTTAAAATTGCCCCTTTCGCATCCACAACTATTCGTTAATCCTGATTTAAGATTATCTCCTCTAACAACCGTTTCTTTTCCGCAATCGCACTTACAATGCCAATATGTTCTTTTCTTTTTGAAAAATGCAAATTTCGTAACAATTAACTTTCCAAATTTTTTACCTATTAAATCAATAAATTTGCCCATCTAAAATCCTTAAATTAAGACCAAATTATTTTGTTTATTAATTTTAATTCTATCCGTGTTATCGTCGTCTATTATCAATGTATTTTTATCTGGCCAAATACAATCTTCTAATACATTAATAGTAATATGTTTATCTTTTTCTATTAATCCATTAATAGTAAACACGACGCACTCATTAGTATATACACCACCGACTAAAAGATTCAATGGCCATTTATGTAAATCAATTTGATCCAAAATTTGTTCACTTCCATCACACCTATGTTTTGTTACAAGAACTGCATTTTTATATTTTAATATATCTCTCATTTCTTCTACTAGATAATTATCATTGTAAGAACTATCAAAATAAACAACTATAATAGGATAATTATTAATCATAAAAACTTTGCTTATTCTTATTACATTTTTGATTAATTCCTTTCTTTTTTCCTCTGGAACTTCTCCGAGATAATGGCTTTGAAAATCAATAAGGATTAATGTTTTCATTTTTTAGCTCGCAAGATCGCATCCGTCATTATTATCCTCTAATATGCTATGTAACTCCATGATTTCTCGTTTTAATGCCTCGTTATCAAACAATATATACTTAACTGTCAATGAGATAAAATCCAGATATTGAGAAACTAATTGATCCTTGCTATTCAAGCTTCCATTAAAAAACTCTTCGCGTTGTTCTGGCAATAACTGACTGTTGATAACATTAACTATTTCCAATAATTTGGTGGTCATTTCATCTGGTTCTTGAGTTTTTCTTTCCGTACTCTTAAGGTATTTTTTTGTTTCATCTGTCATTTCTTTTCTCCATCTTTATATTTTCTTATAGGAGTTGTTAAAGCTTTTTCAATTGACCATTTCAAACTATATATTCTCATCCACAATGTTTTATATTTTATTTTATATTCTACAGCCCAATCTTTTAGTATTTGAATTTTCCCTTTATAAGTGAACAATTTATTATTTCTTTTATTTCTTGATTGGATGTATCTAGTGACCCACCTACAATTTTCTTTACAATAACCCAGATTATTATTAATACGATCTATTTCGCATCCCTTCGGACATTCTCCCATATCTTCAAGAAAATTTATAAATCCATTATTTTTATCTAGCCATCTTTCGCAAATAGTGATTCCTCTACCTCCATAATTTTTATAAGCAGGATTTTTTGGGTTTGTACATCTTTGACCCATATCAATCCATGATTTATATGTTTTTGATATTTTATCTTTTCTATTGTGCCCATGCTTTAAATTTATTTGTCCAGTAGACTCTTTTTGCAAGCATCCGCAACTCTTTGTGTTTCCATTTTTAAGATTTCCTGCTTCAACAATAATTATATTTTTACAGAGACATAGGCATGACCACATTGTTCGATTATATTTGTCGTTGTTCGCTCGTTTAAGAACCTTTAATCTTCCGAAAATCTTTCCCGTTAAATCAATAAAAGCGCCCATTTACTATTCTCTTAAAATCACTTTCGATGGTGTCCACTTACAATCACCCATGACCCAGATTAACAAACTATCGGCCAGTAAAGCTTGATTTAAATTTTCCCTCATTTTTATATTTTTTGCATACGAAGCTATGTTATTTTTGATAAACTTTCGCAGTTTTAATTCCTCTTTTCTTATTGTTTCTATCCTTTTCATTTTATGAATCTCCATGTTTTGTTGTTTATTATATAACTTACATTTGACTGAGTAATATCAAAAATTTTTGCTATTTCTGTATTCGATTTTCCTTCTAGATGTAATTTTCTAATTTTTCTAATTTTGTTGTTATTTAATTTTGAACTTCCGTGTTTAGATCCCCTTCTACTTGTTCCGTGTTTTATACTATCCGCCTTATTTTCTTTGGGGGTTCCCCATTTTAAATTATCTAACTTATTGTTTTTCGGGTTCCCATCTAAATGACGACACTGCATTCCCAGAGGACACGGGCCGATAAAGGTTTCCAAGACTAATTTATGTACTGTAGTATATCTACGAACATTATTTTTACTTAATAAAATATGTAAATATCCATCCCCATCTTTCCCAGGTTTTAAAATTCTTTGTTTATGATAACCATTATTTCCATACTTTTTTGCCAGACTTTTAACTTTTCCGTAATTGGACACTTGATATAATCCTTCGTATCCCGGAATATCTTTCCAAATTTCTTTCATTAAAACATTACCTAATAAAAATCTGATCCTTCGATATCTTCGCCATTTTCATCTATTTCTGTTAAATAATTAAAACATTCACCATCGCTAAATGTTACTTCTGATTTATATTCTTGGTTGTTACCAATATTTTTTACGAGTTTTTTAGCTTCTTCTGGATTTTCGGCAATTACATCAACTACATAGTCTAATAAAATATTATATCTTACTCTATATTTTTTCATTTGGTTCCGTCCATTTTCTGCCACAATCGAAACAGTCAACTTCAAGCATATTAAAATCATTTGGTGCATCTTCATTACCGATATCATCGCTTAGACAATATGGGCATACTTCTTGTGGAACGTCAAATTCTTCGGTTTCATACATATTTATTCTCCAAACGACAAACGGTGAAGTTGGATTCGAACCAACACAATTGACACCCGTTGTATAGGGCCGTCTCTACCAGTTGGACTATTCACCGTCAAAAAGCTATTGTTTACGAACAAATCCGGCACCCGATCCTATAGCTAGTCCTGCTAAAAGCGTAACTAAATCTATAGAACCACAGATTCCACCAGCCGGTGGTGGAGTACTTACAACATCAGTTTGCACATCCCCAAGAATAAAACTATTACTTCCACACGTAACAGTAGTTGTTCCATTTCCATTATTTACTGGTAAACATGGCGTTCCATCAAGACCAGGGGTACCATCTGATCCGTCTTGACCATTAACGCCATCTTGTCCATCTATACCACTTTGACCATCGTGCCATGTTATATAGGTTCCATCTTCACATGACATAGTGTATGTGGCGTCGTGATTATCCTTTACAGAGCAACTAGAACCCGTTGCCCCATTGGACCCGGAGACACCATCGCTTCCGTTTGAACCATTTGTTCCATTATTTCCCGGTTCTCCTTGTTGGCCATTACAATCTAAGACATCAACTGTACCATCGCCATTGATATCTTCTGTAAATGTACAATCAAAGATTTGTTTGGAAGCTCTTATTAATTTTGCATTGGTATTTGTAACATTAAGATCTTCTTCGTTTCCACCGCTTTGACAATACTCTTGAAACGATAGACAATCTCCGAATTCAAACAAGGCTTCTGGATCACACAAATCTCCTCGACCATTCGCGTTCAAATCAAAACAATCTAAACCAGGAATTCCATTTTCTCCCGGCAATCCATTTTGTCCCGGCTGAATGGTTACACTTTCTTCCCCACATGTAACAGTAGCAGAACCGTCTTCATTTTCAACCACCGTACAACTTATTCCATTCTGACCATCTAATCCATCTGCCCCATCATTTCCATCTTGGCCATTTTCTCCATTAGTCCCGTCGATTCCATCAACACCATCTTGTCCCGGTTCCCCGGTGGGTCCAGTGGGTCCAGTCGGACCTTGTGGACCAGTAGCCAGAGTACCAACCCCAAATGTTATAGTTTTTTGTTTATTACACCCATTACAACCAGAATCTTTATTCATTGTTATTAACATATCATAAATTCCAGTTACAGATGGTGCTGTAAGACTAAACGTGTTAATTCTCTCTGTCCACGCGGACCCGCTAACAGAACTTCCAGTATTAGAGAAACAAATTGGACTAAAGCCCACTATCTCTACCGAGGTTGAGTCCCAATCACCACTATTTTTAAGGCTGCCACTTACTGTTAAATTAAAAATTGTTCCATTTGCAATAACCAAAACTGGCGTTGAAACTGGGGGGCCACTAACTACAGCATAATTAAATCTTATCTCGTTATCTGAACAAGATCCGGATGATGAGGCAAAAATATTATTGACCGAAAAACAAAGAATTAGACCGATTAAAAGATTATAATTTTTCATTAAATTTTCCTTTAATTAATGTGTTTCCAAGTTCTATTTCTTTTAATATCTTTAACTATATGTATACTTATTTTACATTTTTCAGAAATTTCTCTAATGTTTAATTTACCCTCCGTTAATAATATTTTAATTTCTTTTACCTGACAATCTTTTGCTAATGAATTCCCATTTTTTGATCCCCTCTGATCTGGCATTGTCCCGTGTTTATTTTTATCTCTATTATTATTTTTATGTGTATCGTATCTTAAATTTCCGATAAAATTATTTTCTTTATTGCCATTGTTATGACAAGATTCCATCCCTGGAGGACAAGGGCCGACAAATGCTTCTAAAACCAATTTATGGATTTTAAATAATTTTCTCTTATCGTTTTTGCTTAGATGAACCACCAAATATCCTTTGTTATTTTTATAAGGTTTTAAAATTCTTTCATTGGTTCCATTATGTTTTATAAAACTTTTTACTTTTCCACAATTAGATATTGAATATAACCCCTTATACCCAAGAATATCTTTCCAGATTTCTTTCACTTATCCCCTTTCATGATTTAAAAATGTTTCAATAGTTATCATCTTCTCTTTCCGCCATTAAAATTTGCATAAGCAAGCACGCCAAAAGTCTTTGGGGGCTTCTCGCTGGCGTGTCTCTAATTGAAAAGATTATCTTACCACATTCGTCTTCTACATCCGTTCCGAAACGGAGACCCTTTCCAATATAGAGTTCTATCCACTCAATTGTCTTTTGATAAGATTTTGCTCGACTCATTAAAACTTCGAGGTGTTTCAAAAAATCTTTGTTTTCCATTTTATTTTCCTCTAATTTTATTTAAAGATTCTCTTCTTTTATAGACTCTTTTTATATTTTTTATTGTTCTTTTTATTGTATGCATTCTATCTTCTTTTATCCAACAAGCTATCTCCGTAGCCAAATGCGGGGATAAACTTTGAAGACCATAAAAATCTGGACAATCTTCCTGAAGTTGTTTCATTATTTCTAAGATATCTTTATTTAACATTTATTTTCTCCAAAAGCGAATCTAATTTTTTCTATAACGTCTTTAAAAGTTCGAAAACCTTTGCAAAGAACAAGACAATACATTAATTTTTCGTCAAATGTACTATCTTTTCTAAAAGGCGACGATTCAATGAAATCGCACCAAGAGCATTTTATAGCATTTTTGTCTAAAGTAATATCTGTGGGAAATATTGCGCCACAAAGACAGCACATAAAAAAATTTTCTTTACTATAAGAAATTCTACGACACAATTCTTCAAACGAAAGCAAAGAAATAATTTTATATATATCTAATCCGTCTTCGCCTCCTGTTAAAGTCTTTCGAATACTTTTAAAAAATCGAGTTTTTTCTATTTTTATTGAATCCATTTAACTTTTCCACTATACCTTCCTTATCCATATTATTATACCCAAATCTTGAATAATATTTTATCTATCAATTTCCGGACATTCATTCGCTAAAAATTTTTCTGCAATTTTTCCGTTAGATAAATTTAAAAGTAAAACTTTCCAATCCCATTGTCCCAAAAGTTTTTTATGGAAAATTCCGACTATTTCATATTCTCCTTGACCACACCTTTTCCCCAAAAGATTTGTTTGAAAATTACTAGATTCGCCTAATTCTGATCCCATAAAATTATTCCTTTTAAAACTACACACTATTATTTCCAGCGTTTCTTCGTTTTGATACGAGATATTTCTGATTGATTAAGATTAAATAATTCACCAATTTCTCTTTGGGTTAATTTTCTTTCTTCTGTTAACTTTCTAATTTGTACAATTTGTTTATCGCTTACTTTTGCCGCATAACTTCTCGATCCATTATTGTTTACAAAAGTTCCGTGTTTCATAGAATCTTGTGCATTTTCAGACCTAGTTCCCCAACATAAATTATCTACCCTATTATTCTCTGGGTTGCCGTCCAAATGTCTGCATTCCATTCCAGGTGGACAAGATCCAACAAATGTTCCTAAAACTAATCTATGGACAAGAAAATGTTTATATTTACCATCTTTACATAAATCAACTCGTAAATGACCACTTGTTTGTTTAATTGGCCTAAGAACTTTGCCTATAAAAGTATTATTAGATTTTTTTATTCTTTTTATATTACCAAAATTGGAAACTTGATAAAATCCTTTGTAACCTACAATATCTTTCCAAACTTCTTTTAAAACATCGGTTTTAATTTTTAGATTCTCCTGTTTGTTTTATTTCAACTTCGACTAAACAACATTTGTCATTACAGAAAAATCTAAATGAATTTCCCTGTAATCTTTTGTCCAATTCTTTTCCATCGACAAGAATCCCCAATAATGTGTTATCAAATGCTATTTTAAAAAATAGGTCGCTACAATATAGAAAAAATTCTCCAAGTTTAATTTCTCCGAAAGTCATTGGTTGAGCTTTTTCGCTATTGACAAACATTGTATTCATTTTATATCTCCTCTGTCCAATAAACCCACAATTTTGTTCTAGATCTTTTTGTAGAACTTTCCGTGTTCCATTTATTTAAAACAATTAAAAATTCTAGTAAATCTTTAGCGTGACAAGTATGATTAGTGATTTCCCCTTTTGTAACATTTAATCTTTTATAAACATAATATTTTCCAAACATATTATTCTCCGTGCCGCTTGCGGCACTTAGTCCCAATCCTCTGAATTTTGTGCAGTTTTTAAACCCTGCCTCAACCAGCGACAATAATCGTGAGAATAAACGGCAGAAGCTCCATCATCCATTCGCCCACAAGTTTGACCGTTCATCCATTTACAAAAATTGTCATATTCTTCTTTTGTGTGAGCCTTTTTAACCATATCAAAGGTTACGCCCATCATTTCTTCCGTGGGCCAAATTTTTATATAATCACTTTTTGGTATCATTTCTTTTTTCCTTATCTCTATTAAAATCTCTTTTGTCTTTTCCGCTTCTGAAATCACGCAAGGATTTTTTCCTATCTAAATCTTTGAACTTTCTTTGTTTTGTGAATTTTTCAAAATTGGATTCTTCTTCAGAAAACTTCTCTAATTCTTTTTCAGACATTTTTTACTCAACTAATTATGTGTTTAATTTTTTCGAAACTATAATACGTGCCGCCGATTTCTAAACCGTTTTCGGTCTCAACCAAATATTCCAGCATGTCTTGTATCACATCATTATCATTTTCAACAACAATTTTTAATAGTTCAAGATTATCGTCTGGGATTGATTTTAATGTATTGTCATAGGCACTTCCGTAACTATCGAAAATTCTATATCCAAAAGTTTCAATTCCATCGCGGACATCCACAAATTTTGTCGGTTCTATTCTTATTGTGTTCATTTTATTTTCCAATCAATAGACAATTATAAACCGCAACACAAATTATAATAAGTCCCAAAATAATTGAATAACAAATACAATCAAATTTATTCATTATAGTTTCTCCCGCGAGAATATCTTTGGTCTATTGGTAGAGTTAATGCTTCTTCTATTGACATTCTCATTTTATTCAATCTCCAAAGAACCGTACTATAATTTAAATTTTTGATTTTACAATAATCTTTTAAACATAAAAATCCATCATTAAATGGAATTAAAATATTATTTCTTTTATTTCTTGATTGCTCTTTTATAGTAGATAATTTACAATTTTTTGGAGAATATCCTTTATTGTTATCAACCCTGTCGAGAGTCAACCCTTTTGGTATTTCGCCAATATCCTCAAGAAAATTTTCAAACTTTAACCATCGTTTACATACCTTTATCCCGCGACCTCCGTAGTGTTTGTATATTTCGCAATTTGGGTTAGTACATCTTTGAATCATATGTACCCAGGAGTTATATGTTTTCGATACTTTGCCTCTTTGGGCGTGGTTATGTTTTAAATTTCTTTTTTTGTCGAGTTCTTTTTTAAGACATCCGCAACTTTTCGTACATCCACTTTGTAAACTTATTCCTAAAATTATTTTTTCTTTACCGCAATCACATTTACATAACCAAAGAGAGTGTCCATTTTTATCTTTTCCTGTCTGTTTAATTACGGAGAGTCTCCCAAATTTCTTTCCAGTTAGATTTTTCATTTATAATCTTTCAATAGTACCACTGGCGTTTGTGTAAAAAATTTTGACGGGATATCTTTCTAACATTTTTTGACATTTTTCGCACGGTTTTGCCATTGACACACCCTTTGATGAAATCCTAAACACAAAAATCGTTATATCCCTATAGCGATCAAAAGCGCATAATCTATTTAATTTTTTGATAAGTGCTGCTTCGGCATGGAGACTCCATTCCACGTAGTTGCCGGTTAAGCGGCGATTGCTTGCAGTTGTTATTATTCCTCCACCCCTAGATATAGCAAGAGCTGACATTTTAGCTTTTATTATATCGCTACTGTTTGCAACTTTCATAGCTTTTCGCATATGATTATCACAGACTATCATTTTTAATCCTTAACATGGTGTTCCTGGAAGTTTAAAATTTATTATATCTATACCCAAATCTTGAATATAATCAGAGGTATAAGAAAATTCTTGATTGTACAATAATATTCCAACAAATTCACAAGTTAAAACGTTATTGTTTCTTTTCTTATCTTCCTCGTTGATTGTATTTACAATATATCTTATTGTTTTTCCAGTAGAAACAAAATCATCTATTATAATAATTCTTCTATTAAAAGGAATAACTCCTTCTACCATCAAACAACTATGCACCGATTCTGTCTCTCTTGGTTTTCTTACGACTATAATTTCTTTGTTAAGTCGATGCGCCAACGGAAATGACATTAATGACCCGCTATTTCCTGAAAATGCGATTGTATCAAAATCATCAAATTCTTTTAATACCCTTCTACATTTATTCAACACTTTATTTCTTTCGTTCTTGTTTACAACGAGATAATCATTTATATATTTGATTTCTTCAGACATTTTAATTCTTCCCTATATTCTTCTTTTAAATTGTCCGCTATACCATTATCTACAGGATTATCTCCATAAAAACCCCAACAAGAATCGAGAACTTCACTTTTAGTATTACATCCACATTCTTTACAAGGTTTATCTCGCAAGATAAAACCGTATATATCTCCATTTAAATATTGATTATACGTCTCAACTTCGGCTTGAAGACATTCTTCTGCCCTAGGCACATCCCCCTTTAGTTGCGAGACAATTATTTCTTTTGTTATAAGTATAAACCCGACTTGTCCACTATCCCATGGACAACCAAACGGTCCCATTGAAATTGACAACCCGGAGTGGTCCATCAAATACAGCGGTCTAATCATGCATTCTGGATTGTCCTGTTTGATTTGATCTTCTATTTCGTCCCACCCGTTATAATCCCCACTTTTGTAATCGTGTTTGTCTCCCAAATCATATCTTTTATGGAAACAAATCATTGTACCAAGATTATCCCATTTCCGTGGACTTTCCGGGTCTTCGTCTGGATAAATTTCTAACGAACAACCATCAGCAAATTTAATTACTTGTTCTGGTTTCATTTTTATGCGCCCCTAAAAAATGTAAATCATACAGTTCTCTTGTGATTTCTTTACCATCTTTATATTCTACTTTAAATAATTCTTGATAATCAATAATAACATGGTCTCCTTGAGAAAGGTCTTCCCAAAGACTTTTGCTTTCTATATAGAATTTTCCGTGTTGACATTTGAACACAACACCATGTCTTTCTGGAATTGATACTGATGTTGGTGTTAGAGAAAGATTTCCTCCTGTTGTAATTCCAACATCCATACTGCTACTGTGATGTGATGGAGAATATATTAAACCATCAACAACAGCAACTTCATGAAGAACAATACTGGATTCTTTTCTTATATCTCTACAACCTAAAACAACCAATAAAACAATACAAGAATATTTTTTCATAAATTTCCCTTTTTATAATGACCACATAAACAATCAGTATCGTCTCTTGACGAATCATATCCCGGCAAATTCATTTGAAATGTTTTCATTCGATCTCATCCACGGTCCACTCGGATATATCACGGGTATCCGAATATTCAAAACTATCTTCTAGAATTTCACCATTACAATATCCATCAAATACAGCCGCTATAGCCGCTCCTTTATTTGCCGCTTCTATTTCAACACCTTGTACCCAAATTTCACGAACGTAGACTATATATTTAGGCATTCGACACTTCCTTCTTTGAAATTGCCACGCCCGTTTGATCCTCTAAAACGCTAACTTTAAATATGCCCAGATCATGGTTGCGTAAAGCTTGAAATAAATTTTGGCGAAGTTTCTCTACAGATTTCCCTTCATCGGTTTTAATGACAACGCATTTTCCTGTTTCAAGCGCCTTTAAAGAAAGGAAAAGTTCATCGTATTTGGACGACCTACCTTTGCGTGACACAAACGTTACCTGATCTTGATTTACAGTTTCGAACTTCATTTTATTCTCCTTTATAAAAATAGAGTTATGACATAACCCATAAACCACACAAGTAAAGGGGAAAGAATAGCATATCCAAATAGAATACCCGATATTTCAAACGGGCTTTTATCTTCGAATTCTTTCTTGAGTTTTTCCTTTCCATCTACCATCAAACTTGATCTTAGTACATATCCAATTATCAAAGTTAGTCCCATACTTTGAACCATAGATATTTGTGTAACAGCGAATACGGGAACTACGAACCAAGCCCATAATTTAATGAGTACAAAATTGCTTAAAAAGTATCCTATTACAACAAATATAAAACAAGCGCACAAAGCAAAGGCTATTTCGACTACATTTGAATTTTTCATTTTTATTTTTCCCCTGGGGAAACGATCGGCGCATATTTAATAACCCATTCACACAATAGTTCATCTTCCAAAGCCTCTCCCGCAGTTTTTATTACTCTTTCTATCATCTCTTGGGTTGCAGGAATTCCAATAGCGGTCAATAAACCAACCGCTGATAGAATTTGTTTTTGGAGATATGTCATTTCCATTTTTATTCCTCAACATCAACCGTAGCGTCTATCAATTTAGAAAACAATACTTCAAATCTATCTACGACGGCTTGATCCATATCTGTTAAAAGATCGTTATATCTTTTTGATCCGTAGTTTCCGAGAATACAATCCAAATCTTCTTGAATCTGTTCCCTTACTTCCAATAGATCTTGTTTTGTAATCATATTTTTTTCCATTTTTAAAATGAAGAACAGCGTGACAATTCCGACACAATAAATCACATTTTTCTATTTCTTTTATTATATTTTTCCAACTTCTACAGGCAGCCCATCCTAATGGAAAATTTTTAGTGGTATGATCACGATGATGAAAATCTAAAACTCTATGGTCTTTGATTCCACATTTCATACAACCATGCACAGACTTTATTTTTTGAATTTGACGTAATTTAGTTAGTCGTCTTTTGTTCACCAAAGATTTTATTTTTATTTTATTTTTTTGATAATAAACTCGCTTGTACGCCTTCCTATCTGTTCCCATATGAAGTCTCTTTTATTTCTAAAATTTTTTGTATTCCATACTAAATCCTTTAATTTATATTTTCCTTGTATCAAGCGTGAATAGTAAAGATTACTGGATGTCCATCGTCCAACATAGCATGATTCTCGCCACAAATACGCAATTCCGCAGGCAAACATTCATCGGCATATTCAAGTTCTATGGCTACGTCACAATCTAACTGTTCTTTTGTGAATGTTTGCATCGTTTCTAAAGCTTCTCTGTATTTCATTTTAATTCCTTTGAATCAAATGTTTCTAACTCGGCTAGACAAATAAATTTCGTGCCATTGATTTCCATTCTTTTTGATTCGTGCCAATGTCCGAAAAACCAATATCTTGGCTTCCACCTAGCAAACATTTCTCCCAATAATTGTCTTGTTCTTGTCCTGTCGGTTATATTGAACATCATTGCCGAAACGATACCGGGACAATCGTGTGATACAACTACATCTGGTTGGTGGGCAATGTATTTGCTAAGGCAACGAGAGGATTCATCGTATGAAAGTTCTTCATCGCGCCACCACGATCTTCCTTCTGTTCTTAGGTGTTGATCTATAGAATAAGCACCGGACACATAGAAAAATCCGCCTATCTCCTTGTTATATCCTTGGCCAAATCTCCCAAGATAATTGGGGCAAGAATCAATCATATCATAATTATCGTGATTACCACCTATAAATACATGATTTTTCCCAATTGGATCAAGGTCTCTAAAATGATTATACGAAAACCCCATGTCGCCGACTTGTACCGAACTTTTGTGTCGAGCTATTATTTTAAGATATTCATCCGACCTCCCGTGAACATCTCCTACGAAGACCATTTTATTTCCCCCATTGCTATCATTTTATTTTCCTATATGTAAATGTCAACGATTTTCTCGAAGACTTCTCTCGACGGATTACTTGCCAACAACTTTCCAGACAGAGAATAAACATAAAATCCTGATTCATCTTCCACACCTACAAAAGCCGCCTCGCCGTCTTTGTCATAAAAACCGAGTGGTCTTTATTTGCATATGTTGGTAGGATCATTTTATATTCTCGTATTCCCGGAAATCCTTTTTGTTCAAAGAAGATAATTAAGTCCACGACAAAAGATTATTTCATTTACATATCTTACAATAACCTCGGCATGATAGTGGTACTCAGGATTAACTCTGATATAATAGAAATCTTCTTTTATTTCTTTAATTCTACCATACAAACATATTTTACCATCCATTGACATTGTTTTAACTAATGTACCAACTTCCAATTGTTCATCTATCATTTTGTTTTCCTTATTTCTATTGTATCTCCACATCCCGAATAGTCAATTACTTTGTTGGGTTCGGTTGGACACAGTGAGGCAAATTCTCCTAACCAATTTTTGGTATAGACTTGAGCCTCTTCAAAAGTTAAAAATGTGGGTTGGACCCAATCTTTGGAAACATCAATATACGGAAAACCCGCTAATTTTCCACAATCATAGACTTCAAATAACATGTTCGTCTCCTCTTTAAAAACCATTGAATAATTTTTGGCATTGGTTAGAAACCAAACCTGCCGTTAACCACCAACTAATTATAACAATTGTCATTTTTTCTTTCCCTTTGCAATTAATCTTGCTCTTTTGCCGGAAAATAATCTTCCAGAGGCCATCTCCTTAATTTCTTTCCCTTGTGTTCAGGATTTTCTAGTCTAAATTGCTTTCTGTGCAAATTCCTGTTTGCGCTTTGCTTGTTTCGGTGCCCAATTGGACTTCCGCCAGTTCGTACCTCGGTCATTTATTTTCCCCCCTTATGAAATCCGCCTCATTGAACACGTACCAACCCGCGACAACACCAGTACGTTCCACATCTTGCCAGACAATAAATATTCTTGTGCTTTTGTCTTCCGTTTGGCTTGTGGCTATTAAGAGACCCTTGCCGTGTTCTTTATGGTCCACAAGAACTGGTTTATTCTGGGACATAAACATCGAACTCCTTTTCTTCGTATGGGTCGTGGAGAGCGCATACAATGCTAAGGAAATCGTTTATTGGACCGCTCCAGCCCAGATAAGAGGTGTGTCCACTCATTACACCTTTTCCCAAATCAATCGCCTTTTCATGTGATTCTTGCTTGGGAGAAATATAAGTCTTTCCGTTTGTAATTATAACAACCTGTGGCCCAAGAGCGTCTGTTATTGCTCGAATATTTGCTCCGTTGATCTCTCCAATTGGCGTTATTTTTCCTGTCATTTTAATATCTCTGTTTAATTGTTCCAATCGGCTTTCCTACAACAAACTAGGGCTACGAAACAACAATTTATCCAATTTACAAATTCTTTGTCCCAATTGCCACGCCCAAACCACCAATTATTGTTCCAAAAGAAAAAAACTAATAACATTTAACGGAAAAACGCAACCTCTTTCCGTATGGGCGGAAGAATACAAAATTAATTATCAGACATTATACAACAGACTCTATGTTTTCAATTGGTCAATAGAAAAAGCTTTAACCAAATCTGTTAGATGTAGTTATTTGTTATCGGGTGTAATAGGTTCTACTCTAGATCACACGGCCCAAGAAGCGTTGCTGGAACAGAATTTTCCTGTCCATTCAGGAGATTCAACAAAGTACGATAAACCAAGCGATTTGGAAGATAGGGATATTTGAAGAAATCCTTGTCATCTCCCAAAAAATGTTTACTTAAAGCACCAGCGACACCAGCACTGCGACTTATTCCGGCTTCGCACGACGAGAATATTATTAAATTATCACACAATCTTTGTGCCACAAATTCTTTGATTTGCTGTGCCATTTCTTGGTTAAATAAAACCATTGTTGGACTAGTGGACGGATATTTTTCGTCAAGATCATAGAAACTTAATCTTAGGACATCTGATTCGTCTATTGGAAGATTAACTGGTTCTGATTTAGGATCAACTATAGATATTGTTATGATTTTATTTCCCGGATGATCTTTTTGAGTTTTTATAATTAGTTGAGCAATTTCCCTTCTTGATGAAACAAGTATTCTCATTATTTTAATATCCCTTGTTAAGTTCAACTTCAAGATAACAATAATCCGATGATCCACTCAAACCACCTACGAACTCACCCTTAATAGTCTGGTGATGAATCACTGACACGACATGTAAATTTCCTTTGTCGTTGTTAGATGCTACTCTATCACCAACCATAGGTCTGCAACACATCTCCGTTGGCCACTGTGCTCTTTCATATCCGTCTAAGTTTGTTCGACAACGAACTTTAATCATTTGATTCCTCACAAAGATCCAAAAATTTACGAACCTCTTTGCTAAGGTCGCAATCGTGACAAAAGAAATCCACGGTTACCCAAGTCTTTTTGAGTAATTCCAAAGCCTTTGCCGTTTTTTCTTCATTGTTCATTTTTCTCTTCTCCTGTGTGTCGTTTAGTGCGTTGTCATCAACGAGTACCTGGTTTGACAAACAAGCGAGGCACAAGTTACCTTCGAAGGTCGTATTAAATGACTGGCCACATTTTCTACAATGATAAAGTTTCATGATTTATTCACTTAATAAAGACACCGGCAACTGCCAATGTAAACTGGGTTTCAATTTTCTCGATACGAGAGCATTCGTTTAAGTTCCATATTTTCTCGACGGGTAGCTTCCAGATCGAATATCAAATACTTTATACCAAAGGTTAGGTCGTCAACGATCTCTTGAAAACTATCAATTACTTTCTTGAGTTTGTCTTGTGTGAACATTATTGTTTTCCTTTCTAGAAATAATTTCATTCTAGTTCATAAATAGTCTGAAAGACCTCTTCTGGGGTGCCTTCGTATGTTTCATCACCAACTATATGAGAAAAACCCGGTCTAGGAAAATTATTTTCTTGGTAAAGAACCCTCCAGTGTTGTCCGTCTTTACTGATTATGAATTGCCAGTCTCCAGCCGAACTACACCAATTGAGGACTTCTATATGACTATACCCATGTTTTTTGGCAAAGTCTCTATATGAATGTGCTCCAATACATCCCGTTGCTGTTTCCTCGATGGTAGCCATTTTTGTTCTCCTTTATATTTATGGTAATTTTAAGACCCTATAGGGGAGGGGCAAGTAGGTGTCTGATATGGGGTCTGACATACTCTCTATGCTAAAGCAATAGAGGTTCTGGGGTTAGTCGCATTAAAAACCATTGCCCTCTGCAAGGATTTTGCCATTTGTTTTATTTCTGACTAACCCAGACAAAGAAATCTCGTGACATGAACCAGATATATCTTTCCACATTTCTTCCATAAGCTAATATACGAACATAAAGAATAAACTTGTGGAGAAGTATAATTCAAGAAAAACTGCTTCATAGATTATAGAAATTGGCCGTATAGGATTTGAACCTATAATCTCCCAGTAAATCACCTGGGGCTTTACATTAAGCTAACGGCCATTTATTAACAACCGGGGGAACGATTGTCATACTCTTTACTGATCAATGCGTCTTGGTCGTATTCGTCACAAGATGGGTTGTCTAGACCCAAAGGACGAGCAAGGGATATACTCGCCTCATCTTTCCTGATCTGATTCTTGAGGATGTCATAGGCGTCCCACGCATTACTCACCGTCCCGACACCCATAATCATTTGACAACACAAGTTGTCTGGGATAGAGACGGTAACAATCCTGTAACCCACGTTATAATCTCCTTTCAAATTGGCGTCCACATAGACTTGGACGTTACAACTTCATGGAATCCATACAATCGCTACTATTTGGAATCCTTGACTTGGCAGAAAAGGCAAAGAGTGCTTCAAACGCCCTTTCGTCTCTTTTGACCTGTCTTTTAAGGATGTCGAAGACTTCCCACACATCACTCATCGTTTCGATATCCCGGATAATCTTTTGACACAATTCGTGGGGGACAGAAATAGTAACGGTATCGTAAACCACGACAACCTCCTTTCAAATCTGATAATTCGGAATCTTGTCTTCCAACAAGTCCAAAAGGTGGATTTTGATCTTATTGGCGTCTATCACGTTCCTCTGCCCAAATTGTTTGCCCAAACAGGCAAGATTGTCTTTTCGAAGAAGGCCGAGTAATGGGGCGACGAGATGCTCCGGAACTTCAAAGTTTATTACCATAAAACCTCCAAAAGAAACCCTACCTCCAGGAATTCCGACCCTTCAACCACGCCAGACAGAAAAGTCTCAAGAGGCTGGAATCGAGGTTTAGGGCCGTACCGTAGATGATGATGATGTGATATGTTTCATTGCCGTGATCTCCAACCTTCACAAGATTAAAACCATCATCAAATGGTTCAAACCGTTTCTTTAATTCTATCAACAAAGCCTCCGCGTCGTTGAGATCCTTTATGCCGTCGGCGATTCTTAATTCTCTTTCTTTGTCGGGCATTTTACGACTCCTTTAGACGTGAAATTAAAATACAGCCGACTACGATTTGCAGTTATTCGACAAAATCAATCGTTTAACGTCTAAACAAAAAGGTAGGCGCAAAACGATAAATTTTGTTGTAGACTATACAAAAGTGAGTTGACTACTTTGATTCAGGGATTGTGGGTTTATTGAAGAGGTACGTATAAGTTTTTTCTTTTTAATTGACAAAATTGTAGAGGTAGATACATTGAATTTATTAGCTATTTTCTTGAGAGTGAAACCCTGTAGGGTAAGAGAATGTATTTCTAAAACTTGCTCATCTGTCAATTTTGAATTACGGGATTTACTTCCTAGTTTGTTATTTGGAATATATGCCGTTCCATGTTTTATTGCGTCTTTTCTGTTTTCAGAAGATGTTCCCCATTTAAGATTGCTTAGATTGTAATTTAATGGATTTCCGTCCAAATGACGGCCCTGTTCGCCCTCTTTAGGGAGACGGACGAACACAATTAAAAGAAGACGATGAAGGTAAAACCTGCGACTTGTTCCGTTTTTTCGTAAATAAACACACGGGTATCCTTGACAACTTATTCCTCCCACAAGGATTTTGCCAGTTAATTTATTCCTGACCAATCCGGTTGTGGAAATCTCGTAATAAGAATCAGCAGATACCACATTTTTCCATACTTCTTCCACTTACCATTATACCACTAAAAGGAATAGACTTGTTGAGAAAGTATAATTCAAAGAAAATGGGCTTATGATGGAAGTGGCACAAAATGGGGTTCTTGCCCACATTCACGCAAAGAGCCGGACTCTGTATCTTTTTGATATCACTTTGCTATTGCCCGAATACCTTTTGAAGGACCGCTAATGCTTTATGATGGTCCGAAAAATGGCGTTTGGGACATGGGAACGCTGTTTTATACACAAAAGGGGTCCGAAAAAATGCCCAAAAAGACCTGAATAATGGCTTTATTTCTCTCTTTTCTTCTTTAAATTGCTGAAATATAGCCAAGGATTATCTTCTGGATGAACACAAAGCCAGAAAATCAACACCGCTACCGCTATCAATGCCCAGAAAAAATACATTATTGCTCCCTTTGTTCGAAGTTCCATTCTAAACAAACAATTAACATCACGAAAGCAAAGAAAAGCCAACTTAATACCTCATCTTTGCCCATACTACTTCTCCTTGCCTCTATAACTCGTTATGCGCCAACGACTTACAGCTTTCGTCTTGTGAAAAACCTTTCGATTGGCAGAAAGATCAGTTCTATGAAAACCAATACACAGAAGACTAAAATACAATATGCCCAAAACTCTGTTATTTTCTTATCCCTTCTTCTGTAAGTCGTTTACGCGCAAAGACTTAGAAACGAATCCCAAGAAAACGCCCAATTCTTCTTGAGGAGTTTTAGACTAGAACCACACATTCTCGGCATGTGCCGATGATTTTTGCTTTTGCCAGATTTCCCTCTGGGTCTACTTTGTAAGAACCGCAACCCTTACATATTTCAGTCGCGTATTCCCCGTTAGGAGACTTTCTGGCTGTTTCTCTGATTTCTTGGTCGGTCATACCTTCTTCTGTTCTTAATTTGATAGTTCTCATAGACAACCTCCCCCAAGCCACAAGGCTAGAGTGACTAAAAGAGTAAACAAAGGAATCTTCATTTTAACTCTCCTGGAATAATCGGTTTGTTCTTTTGTTTTTGCCAATATCCTCTCGGTGGTTTTTCTATTCCTAATTTTTTACATCGTTTTTCTATTGCTTTGTCTGACACTCCGAACATGAGTGCAATTTTTATTGTCGGATATTGCCATACCAAAGCAAATAATTCTTCTGGTGTGGGATTGAATCTAAGCCTAGTTCTACGTAAGCACTCCATAGAACAAAATTTGGTTGTTGACCTTGGTGGACTGAATTCTATTTGACAATGATAACATTTTTTTACCTTGAGAACTTTCGGGTGGTGTTTTTGACAATGGGCAGACTTGGTAAGAATTTCCAAGTTTTCTGGGCTATTATCCGACCTATTGCCGTTTTTATGATGGATGTGTTCTGCGGACAATAGCCATCTATCAATTTTTACCGAAGCAATGTGGCGATGATAATAAACTACTCCAGTTTCTTCGTACGCCAAGGGATGATTTTTGTCCAAAAAATAAATGTATCCTATCGCTATGTTGTGTTTTAGAACGATTGGAACTTTATAGTCCGATGGTTTTTCATACATGTCTTATCCTCCCTGATTATTTATACACAATTGACGGGGTGGGAATCGAACCCACTATGCTTTCGCGCTTGCTTATAAGGCAAGTCCTCAACCGGAGAGGTTCCCGTCAATATTGCCCGGCCAGTTACTCCTCCGGGCTGTGCTGTTAGGAAGTATCGTAGGTCGTTAACCCTCAAAACAGCAGGTTATCCGCCTTGTCTATGCGGACTAATGCGCATGAAAAAGGCCCGCGTTGCGGGCCGGGATTGCCAGACACAGAATTAGTGGGAGACTATGGTTGGAACCAGTCCGCCCCGTCTTTTCGTGGTTGGGTTGGTGGTAAAGACTACGGCCTTTCGACGCCCATATCCCGCTTTTCTGTTTCTCGTTTGCCTACGGATTCTCTTATTTTGTTCGTCTAGCCGTCTCTTTTTCTCCTCCGGGTCAAGTGTATTCCAATATATTTGGAAACTTGTCGCCAGTTTGCAAACCTCTTTCCTTGGTTTACAAGCAGTTTTCTTCGCCTTCTTGAGTCCGGTTCCGTCAATTGTTTGAACCATCGAGGATACCTCTCGTTTTTGTCTTCTGCTTTGAAACCCATACACGCCGTTACCAGCAATCTCGGTCAGACTATCTTCCTTGAATCTTTTTCCTTTTACTACCCTTTCACAAAATTCTCTCCCCACTCTATGTAAAAGAGAGAACTGTAAAGCCGGATTCTCTAA
>Ga0315297_10000253_pt1 | contig 30038 bp, 21 predicted proteins | sample YL17G15_0_MG_FD_203628 | JGI IMG/M metagenome (GOLD analysis project Ga0315297, IMG submission 203628) | Sediment microbial communities from Yellowstone Lake, YNP, Wyoming, USA - YL17G15_0 | ecosystem: Environmental > Aquatic > Freshwater > Lake > Sediment | place: USA: Wyoming | collected...
CTGGAACCTCTGTTATTACTCTCACTGGAGGAACCATTGGGGTCCGTTTTCCGTTCATGCGAACAAAGCTTCCGATTCCTTCTTACACACAGACATATCCACCCGGGGGAACGGTTAATTACTACATAGATCACGTACTCGTTCAACTGACCGGGGTAACGGTTGGTGCAACGGATATGTCCGGTTACTATCGTGTAATCGACATTCCCGGAACTGCACAACTACAACTTCAAAATCTAGATGGTACTCTTCCCGATTTCTCAACGTATACCTTCACTGGAGCGGGAATAGCCTTCCTTGGGGTTATTCAAACAGGGAGCAACGCCTACGGGAATAAGATTCGTGCATTCCATGCAGGAAATGGCTCGTTTGCGTCATTTGCACAGATGAATGACCAAGCACCTTTTCTTGAGAATTGGCACTACGATGTAGGCGAGGGCGATGTTATTCGAAATATGCGAGTGACTCCTGGAAGAATTCTTCTCAGAAAAAACGCTATCGATCGTGACTCAGAACACATTCTTATTGCAGGAGATTTTGCACAACTTAATGGGGTTGAAACAGGGAGCGCCCCCGAGGTAACTACCAACCATAAACACGATAATCGTTATACACCGATGGAACATTTCTATGACCGTTCTGCCATAGATATGAACCTTCGTGCGTATAGCGCGGCCGATAACTCAGAGCTATCTGGCACAGTTTATCTTCAAAGGGGTACCTGGCAAACTGGGATTGTATATAACGTAAATGACGTAGTTTACGTATGTGATACGCCCTCAGCTTCGTATGGTTATTTTACATGTGTGACGGGGCATACGTCAACGACTTTTGCAGCAGACATAACAAAATGGGCACTTGATGAAGCGTTTCCTGTTCAAATAGGTGCTACTTCTTATCTTTCAATTGCCGGTATTGACGCCACAGATAATCATGTTTTCGATAAAACAGCTCTGTTTTATCTTCTTCCCAATGCTACAAACATTGATGGCTTCCAGTTTACCGATATTCCTCATATGTGGGAAATCGAAGTTGAAATTCAACTAAAATGGAAGTCGGGAGGAAGCGTACTGGACCACACGCCACATACTACGGCTCTGATTATTCCAGTTATTCGAAACGCAACTCTTCCTGGAACTTTTACACAACAGCTAATGGCATCAGATACCTATGCCCACAACATCAAAACAATCTCAATGGAAGCTTTTGATAAAAGCGTCCCCACGAATACTTATTTTCGTGAATACAGGCAAAGGGTAACGGTCCATATGCAACGTCTAATGTCCGTAGCCCCTTCAGATCAGTACGGATACATAGGCTATAAAACAATTGATACAGTTACAGACTCCTATCTAAACTGCGTCAGAGTTCGGCTAATCAAAACTAGAGTAACAAGATTCTAGAGCAGAGGGGCGATCCCCTCTGCTCCAAAACCAGTTCACTTTATTTCACACGCCTCTCCCTCACAGAACTTATCCGGTTCCACTTCATGCTTCGCCCCAGATAAATCTAAGGGCAGAAGAGAAGCAGAGTACTGTTCATGTTCCTCCTTTGTGCAAGGGATATATGGCGCTTGTTCATAGAGATGTTCTCTATGCGGAAGAAAAGCAACGGACTTCCATTGATTCGCGTAAAGTTCAAGCACCTTTACGACATCTTTCGCTTCAGCATCATTAAAAACCAACGTATTAGAAACAGCGTTGTCGGACCAATATCGTTGCAACGCCGTAAGTAAAGCAGCCTGTTCCCAGAGGGAAACGTCTGAGATTGTTCTCATTCCTTGGTTACTTGCGGGAAAATAAACTACCGCAGTCATTGGTGTAGTGAGATCTTTTTCAACTCGGTAGTTGGCTTTTCTACAAGCAGAAACGATGTAACTGTTCTCCTCCATACGTATCGTACGATAACCAAAGAGGAAGTTCGGTATCCTCATTCCCCCTTCTACACCAATAAGAAGCGGTACGGTTCCACCGGGCTTAACCGTTGTTCTTCGTATGGATTCTCCCACACCCAACCAGTGAGAATACGTCCTATCCCACTTATGTATTTCTGCGTATCCCGCTTTCCACCAACGAATACATTCCTGCATCCCACGGTTCTCGTAGAACTGCCAGATGCCCATTAGGGATGTCCCAATGCGTCGATTTCGAGTCATCACGGAATTAGTTTGAGGACGATGAGTGGGAATAAGAGTAACACCCTTGGCATACTGGTAAGCCACCTTACATGTGACTAAGAAATCTTCTAAAGATTCGTGTGCGTTGGGATTGATTTCAACCAAACAACAAAGCTCTCCGTCCTCTAGCGGTTGCTCCCCGCAGGGGTTTAGACCCATAACAAATCGGTCTTTATCATCGTGCGGATCACACCGCCGACCTCTGGATTTTATATTATCTAGAAAGACGTAGTTCGGTTCCCCGTTCTTCACCGTTTGCGCGGCATACTTGGAGAAATCTCTTATCTCTGATGCTTCAATGGAGAGATTCGCTGCCCAACGGTGAGAAATAAGGGGATGCTCATTAATTTGTTTCTGTATCGTTTCCTTTTCCTCAGGAGACACTGTTTGAAGAAACTTTTCTTTTAACTCTTCTAATTGCGTTGGATCCTTCAGCCGAAGGAATTCATCATCGTCTGGAGATCCAAGGATCATTTCACTAGAGCGACGTATGTTTCCTGCGACAACACATTTTCCGATATAGTTCATTAAATCAACAATATCTGTTGAAGTAATAGGATCACCGATACGATCATCTAAAAGAGTTCTTATGCTACCAATTAACTCAAGAAGAGGCTGTGGTCCACTAGCTGTTCCCCCAAAAGTCTTCAGAGGAATTCCCCTTGGACGAACTTGAGAAACATCTATTTCTGATGGCAGAACTCCTTTACGGGCGTACGCATCAAGCACTCGTCTTACTACCGCACACCATCCCTCACGGGAATCTTTTACGACGTGCGGCCCACCCATACGGGGTTTTCGAATGATGACTTTTCCTGCTCCTCGTGTATCGGAACCCACTCCAACTCCGAGCATGAGAAAGTCCATCATCGTAACAAACGGCTCTGCGAAATCGCGATCAATTGACTGTGTACTTATGAACCCGCAGTTCTGCAAAGAGGTTCCCCCGCGAAGTTCTAATGCCCTAGTCCCCATGAACCAGAGTCCTCGTCCTGGGGGAATCCACTTAAAAACCCAGAGCCTCTGAAACATATCCTGGGCCTTCTCCTGGGCTTCTTCCTCATCCCAGGGGTTGTGGGCACTGGTCACATATTGTTTGAAGATGGCCCATATTCCTTCAACAACTCTCTGTGCCGTTTCCCAGAATTCTTCCGTTGTCCCGTCTTCTTTTTCTCGGGCATATGTTCTCTTGTACGTTACCAGTCCTTGAGGCCCAAACTTGGGTTGTTTCCCCCGAAAAGCAGCAAGAAAGAGAGGATTCAAGTGGAAGCGGTTTTCTTCTTTAATTTCAAAAACAGGTCTATCGTTTTCCATATTTCTCCTACACGTCAACAGTTTTTCTTCTGGATTTTACTTTCACTTTTGGTTTAAAAAGTTCATACACCGCTTCAGCTTCACAGCGGCGTTGATAGATTCCTTTTGTTTTTGCCCATGCGAACTTGGCAAGTCCAAATGCATCGGCTGAATTGTCCGCACCCTTGAAATCGATCTCCCATACGTCCTTTACGCTGTAAAGAACCATTTCTTTGTCGGCATGGCCGTTTCCAGTGATAAACTTCTTCAAACTCATTGGAGGAACAACCATTAAATCCTTTCCCGTTTCGTCAAATACGTAAAGACGAAGAACACTAAAGATCCCTCCTAGATCAAAAGAACGGTGCGTGCTCTCCACGCTATACCCTTCAATTGCCCCCGCTTGAATGTGCTCTGGATGATCTCCGATGAAGTCCCTCAGCCCATCTCTGATGAACGCCTCCCGCTGTACCCCCCGCTGGTCTCGGGTTACACTTAGCGTCATCGACTGAACATACTCCCCCGTCTCGTTTACCAGTGCGAACCCTGAGCTGTTGAGCGACTGATCGATCCCTAGGAAAAGGTCCATGACTCAGATTATCCGTCTAGGCCAGGAAGGTGTCATTCGTCCAGAGGGTTTTCAACTCAGTCAGTGGACCTCCAAAAACTACACCACGTCTTCGCTCCAAGAGCTTTTTCTCATTCGGTCCACAGTGGTTGGAGAAAAGTTTGAACGAATAACAACTTTACCCGACTTTCAAACCTACGAAGGAAACGAACTTCAATATTTTGAGCCGAAAAAAACTGGAGGAGAAGTTCTTTTTGATGCCGTAACGGGGGATGAAGTTGCCCTAGATCCCATCCCCTCTTATTGGGTACAGACAACTGTTCCCTACAACCCTCCACGATTTTATATCGGGCACATTGTCTATGAAACAGGGTCTGCTCCTGAAGCCATCGCCCCTGAACAAATGCGATTTCCAGGAGTGACTTTAACTGACGAGTACATTGGCCGTTGGGTTCAAGTAAACGGCTTTGCACACACTTCTTATAACAGCCGATGGGAGATTCTCAGTTACTCTGGAAACATCGCTCAAGTTCGTAGGATGGGATCAACGGGAGGAATCATCACCGAAGGAGAAATAAGCACTGGAACGTTCTACTTTGGCCGTTGGCAGATTATCGCCCTGCCAGCAGGAATCTATGAATTCATTTTCTTTCCTACGAAGATTTCTGATGCGCCCTGGAAGTTGTACAGCTCCACACATGTCTTAAAGGGCTGGGGAAATTACGGGGAAACACAGAGAAGAGATAAGACACTACAGTTGTTTCGTTCAATGAGAATGACAACTATCGAACCCACTCTTGACGCAGCACTCAATCGAATGAGCGTTGTTCGTAAAGCTGTTGAAGCGCTAAGTTACGCCGCTAATCAAAACAGCACCGATTTTTCCACTGTTCTCATTCAGGATTATCCCCCAACATGAGCTGGTTAGAAGTACGCTTTGATTCACGTACACAGGTACAGCCTGATGCAGTGGTTCTTTACTGTGTACAAGTAGAGGCATTAAACTCCTCTGGAATTGAAAAAGAGGTCTTCGTCTTTGATACGACGCAAGGGCTTTTTGAACATGTAGCCTCTGTTTATGATATGCTTCATCTTCCTCCCAGCCAAGGACAAGCCACTGCGCAAGATGTTAATTACTATCGTTCCAATACGCTGTCTCGATCATTCATTACCTCCAAAGCCGCAGTAGATTTAATTGCAGATATAAAAAGACGTTTGAATATGTTGCGCTACCAATGGGACGAATACAGTCATGCGCCCTTTGGTGGCGTTGAAACTGTTATCTTTTCTTCGGAGACGCAATGAGCAATCCCATTGCTGCACAAGTACGGAGAGCCGTTCAACTTTCGGATGGTTCGATCAACTATGAAGTTTCTGTACGAATTACAGACAAAGGGGATCTTCCATTCGCAGAACTCTTCGTTCTTACCATCACTGATCCTTTAAATCCTAAAGCCGACGTTCTTTCTCGTATCGCTGTTCCCCATGATTTAAGACAAGAAACAGACAGCGTTTACATCAAAGTAGTTTCTACCGACATGCGAACGATCTACGGAGATCCATTCGCAAGAGTAACAAATATTGATGAGTTAACCACTGTTTCACGAGATCGTGTGAGGGCGGTCCAACAAGGAAAAACAGAGTATCTCTCCTCATCTGTATCAATGACTTACACCACTCTTACTGCCGCTTCTTCTGCTTATACAACATTTCTTCAACGCCTTTCGACTCTTGTTCAAGACTATCGAAACTACTACAATACGTTTCGAACTAATATCGAAAAGTCCTATGAACTTCCCCAAGGAAGCGTAGGAACAGTAGATGCTCTTACTCAGGCATATCGTTCAGCACGTTCTGCACGAATCTCAGCAGAAACAGCCAGAGACGCACTCTTATCTCAGCAGACTACGTGTCAGTCCCTTGATGCTGCGGCACAAGAGAAAATAGAAACACTGACTCGTGATGTTTCTTTTTTGGAAGTTGCAAGAAGTCTCGTGTATCCAATGGCAACATCGGATGCGAGAACATTCGTTTTAAATGCAACTGATCCTCAATCATACCAAACCCTTCTCGTTTCCAAACAAACACAGTTGGAAACAGCTCGTAATGCTCTAACAGTACAACTTTCCGAGTGTGCGGCGATTGCACAACAGCTTGCTAATGCGGAAGCGGTTGTAATAGTTGCTCAACGAGCTGAAGAAGCCGCGCTTCGCGCTGTATACGCTGTTTGTCCGACCTTTGACCCAACCCAGGTGTAGCAATGGATATTTTCCACGATCCCGGATATGGTAAACTTCGTCATCTTCTTGCAGAGCATCCCTACGCAAGAGACTACGTCGGAGTAATGAAAATTGCGGAAGATCAGTCAGAACTTCCGGACACGGCGTTTGCTGATCAGAACAACCGCACATACCCCGTAGACTCTAAAGAAGCCGCAGCTATCTCCTTTCTCTACGCTCGGGAAGATTCGAAGATTTCTCCTCTCACAATGGGAGAAATCAAGACAGCGCTTCAAGCATACAACGTTCCCGAAAACATCTTTCAAAAGGTGATCGAGAAAGTTGCTGCTGCTCCGGAAGATTGTGTGTTTCCGGAGAAGAACCTCTGGCCAATTCGAACCGCAGGAGAAGTAAAAGAAGCAGTAGAAGCTCTTATCAGCAACCGTGACAAGCTTCTTCCCGAGTCGCGAGTACAAGCATTCGGACGAATCTACAAGAAGGCCCAGGCCCTCGGAATGGTTGTTCCTCCGATTGCTTATCGCTACGTAGGTGCCACGGAAACCGACTCTTCTCAACTTCGAGACTCTCTTCGGGCAAGGGCTGAAGCCTGTTCGGACGAATTCACAAAAAAGGCGTTTCTTGAACTGAGTGAAGTAGTTATGAAAAACAACTACGAACTCTCAAGAAGCAAGAATGCTCGTATCAAACTCGCAAGTGCAGTAGATGAATTAGATCAACGCGCTGGTCTACGTAAGCTCTACGACAGAGGACTTCCTGATCCCCTGCTCACTGTTTTTAACACAGAAAAGCGTTCAGACCTTGCCTCCATAGATGTCGCAGGGAGAGCCGTTTCGGTCACTTCTCTCATGAAAATGGGCAAAGAGTTTTTCTCGGATGCCCTAGGGGACGACATCGCTCAAGCCGTGGCTCCCAGCGGGCAAGTGGAAGCAGAGAAACTCGCAGAGATCCTCCCCACCCTCCCCAGAGACAGCCAGCGGGTGCTCTCTCAAGCGCTGCGTAGCGCAGGGGTGTAGCCCGTGTCAGCTCGCGCCCTACTGGCGGACCCCAGCGTGGAACTGTCCATCGCTTGGGACGCCTGCCAGCGTCTCTTCGGGAAAGGGATCTCCGAGTGGGAACCTGACACCCTCCGTATCGAACTCGCCCGTTTGAACGTTCCCTGTCACCCTGGACTCCTGGCAAAGATCCTGGGGGCACAGACTCTTCTCACCACTCCCCACTGGCTCCACGACTACGACATCTTCTGTGCCTTCGCTTTGGCCTGTGACGGAGTTCCTTCAGCAGCGGACGCTTTCCATCACCCCACACCGGAACAACTTTGTTGGGCCATGCGAGAGGTGCAACATCTTCTAGGAAAAACTCCCAACGAAGACGAGGGGTTTGATCCTGACGACGTAGACGCTGCCTTAGCTGTCATCCTTGCAGATGCTGGATTTTTCATCGCCCCCGATGAGATCTCCTTTGTTCAACCGGTCCTTGATCGAATGACATTCGTAAACAACGACACGCGAAAAGAAGTCGTTTCTCGGTGGAATGACTTACGGAAACTTTCCATTGACGATTTACACAGTAAACTAAAGAACGAAGACACCTCTATCGTGACCATTCAGCTTCATCGTTTAGCTGACGTTCGCACTCATCTCAGTGTGCGAGAAGAAACTTGGAACCATCAACATGCCTCCCTCGCCGGATGAAGCGTCACTGATCTCTCTTCCCGGGTCTGAATATGCTACCAGACTATTAAGGGTTGACGGTAAACCCACTGACTTTGATAACTATCCCATGTTCCGTGCCATTTATGATGGCAACTATCCGCATCTTCTTCTCAAGACAAGTCGGCAGGTAGGCAAATCAACAACGATTGCAAACAACTCAATCGTTGAATCAGTCGTCTATCCCTTCTTTCATACTGTCTTCGTTTCCCCTTCTTCTGAACAAACAAGAAGATTCTCTTCCCTTAAATTGGGACCAACCATTCAGTACTCTCCATTGGTTAAGCGCTACTTCCTTGGAGGAGAAGCCAACCGCGTCTTCCTGCGTACTCTTTCCAACGGTTCCGTCATCGCCCTCTCTTATGCAGAAGACGATCCCGACCGAATTCGTGGATTGACCGCCGACCGCTACTGCTTAGATGAAATTCAAGACATTGTTCTTGAAGACGTTGAACCAGTCGTTGCTGAATGTGCTCGTAACTCAGAGTTTCAATATTCCACTCAGTGCGGTACTCCGAAAACCAATGAAAATGCGATTGAGTCTCGTTGGCAAGCGTCCACACAAACAGAGTGGACAATAAAATGCGAAAGTTGCAATACCTACAACGCGATTCGTTCAGAGAAGTCCTTCTCTCCCGCTGGACCCATATGCCTTAAATGCAGCGGGCTAATAAACCCTCGTACGGGCTTCTGGCTCGACTTCAATCCAGGAGCCAAAGTAAAAGGGTTTCATATTTCGCGGGCGATCATGCCCAAGAACATCCCTGCCTGCTGGAACGAAGGAACACCAGAGTATGAACGGGCAATAAAGCTTTGGACAGATGTGTTTGATTGTTTAGATGGTCCAAACCCATACCCCCTTCACAAGTTCCGCAATGAGATCATCGGTGTCTCTGACAGCGTAGGAAGAAGAATTATTACTATTGAACAACTCCGTGCTCTCTGCACTGGAAGTAAGATATCTGAAGTTCCTAGCAACATCATTAACATGGAAGGCGTTGGGCATATCGGTGCAGGGATAGACTGGTCGGGTGGAGGAAAGAAAGGTGTGTCAAGAACAGTATTGATAATTGTTGGTTTAGTTGCAGGGCCAAAAGTAAAAATTCTCTATTATGAGATCTTTCCAGGAACCAACCCCCTTATTGAATCCGAGAGAATTGCGAAAGTACTGAACCAATACCAGTTAGCTAAAGTCATTGCCTGTGATGCCGGGGAAGGAAATATGCAGGCAGACGTTCTACGGAGAACCGTGCATCAAGGAGCAGAGAAGATCGTTAAGATGCGCTACGTCACGTCAGATTTTTATGCTAGATGGAAAAAAGACGAAAGGTGTTATCACATAAACCGCACTCGTTCCATTGATTCTGTGATGACTTCCCTTAATCGAGGCGATTGGATCTTTCCAGCAGACGATCCAAACACGGAAATCATTTTTAAGGATATTCTTTCAGAGTATGAAGACGTCACCTCGGAAGGGCGGAAGATTTGGGACCATGCTCCCGCCCAACCGGATGACTGCTTACATGCAATGAATTATGCTAGAATGGCTCTTCAGATCGCCAGCGGAGTCTTGGATCTAACGAGCTAAGATTTCAGCCACCTTCTCCAAAGAAGAACCATTGGAGAGCTCTTTTCTGATCTCTTCGTACTTCCGCAGTTTCTCCAGGTATACACGGTAAACCCACTGAGCCCGCTTCACGTCGGCCATGGCCCTGTGCTCTGGGAGATCTGGACCCCCAAGGGCACGGTAGACGTCAGGAAGGCTTGCTGTGGAGTACCCTTGAGGAGTCTTAACGTCCAGTGCCATCATGGTGTAAATGGAGAAGGTCATTACATCAAACTGGCGTCTGCTCCAAGAAGGCTTGATCTTGTGTCGTAGCATCTCACACGCTACGAAATGAGAGTCAAAAGCAATGATGTTCTGCCCAGCAAGGGTTTTCTTGCTGAGTAGTTTTCGTATGTTCTCCCAGAACTTTTCATCTCCTTCCGGTGAGCCTTCCCACTCCTCCTCGGTATACCCGTTGATCTCCAATGCTTTCGGCTCCGCAAGAAGCCGATCGCGAAGATCAAGCGCAATCTTGGACTCGTAGGACTCTTTGATATTGAGATCGTGATCAGTGACCTCGATCGCAATCTCAATCACCCTGTGTTTCTCTGGGGACAGCCCGGTTGTTTCAACGTCGATCCACGCAAGTTGTTCGTCCATGTGAGAGGACTCCTTTCTAGGAGCCCTTAATCTACTTCGCATTTTTCCTCGTGTAAAGAAACGCAAAGAGCGCCCGCTTTACCCCTGCACGTTTTCCCATTTCCATCAATCTCCTCCAATGAGAACTGCGTTTCGAAGATCTTCGTACATCTCTTCTTCCGTGTACCCAGCAAGATCTCCAAAAGTTACTTCATCTTTTATTCCTTTAAGGTAGGTGTCAATCGGAAGAAGATCCCCGTAGGACACCCCCATTTCTTTATCCCATCTGTACGGTGCTTGAAGCCAAGGGTGTTTCTCCGCAGTCTTCTGAGTTCCGTACTTATCGATGAGTTCAGAGAACTGGTTGGTGTATTTCTTCGGAATCATTCCACCAATGCTGTCGTGAACAGTAAGTAAGAGTTTTCCTCCGAAATCATATCGGATGATAGGATCAATAGCAACCAAGGTATCAAGAACGATATCTGAGTTTTCACCTTGAATCTCGAAATTGACCACCCTTCTTTCCGCCTGTGCGCGAAGTTTCTTAGGAGCATTTCGAATAAGAAAACGTCGCCGTCGTCCATGGTAGGTTTCAACCAAACCAAACGTGTTCAGTTCCCATTTGATCTGTTCGATGAAGAATGGAATTGCGGGAAAAAGTTCAAAAAGAAGTTGAATGATTGTCTTCGCAAGGCCCTCATCGATCCCCGCAATCTCCGCAATCTTTCTATAGCCTGCTCCGTAGAGAATTCCAAAGACGACCCTCTTCACATTATCGCGAAGTTTCTTTAAACGTTCGCAATACTTCTTGTCTTCTAGAAGATCCTCTTTCCCAGCAACGAAATCTTCATATGTCCAACCATGCTCGTCGTCAATCCCTGCTTTTTCAAGGGCGTGTCTCCGGGCGTCTCCAGTAAGTTCTCCTGCAACTGCTACAGGGTTAAGTACTTTTGATGCAAAGAACGAGTGCATGTCTCGTCCTTCTCGAAGAGCCTGGTTAAGAATATCGTCTTCAGCATACGATCCAAAGATGGTAACTTCTGCGCCCTTAGCGTCGATATTGAAGAAACAGTTACTGTCATCGTCAGGAATAAAAAGTCTCTTACACTTCACGCCCTTACGCTGTTCAGGAGTAAGAAGTAACGCTCGCGGATCGTTATCTGGAATCGTTCCCATCTCTCCCTTCGGAACATTCTGCATGTTCATATTCGAAGAAGAAAGACGTCCAGTACCCGTACCGTTTTGATTGTACGAGGTATGAAGAAAACCATCAAGTAAACTAAGATCCCTTACGTTTGTAAGGAAGGTATCTTTTGCTTTGATAGCTTTCTTATAGGTAAGAATCAAATTAGAGAATGGGCATTTGTACTTCGATACGTATGCCTTCAGTGTTGCTTCATTTGTTTGTGCTGCGCCAAGTTTCGTATAACTAACGGGCTTATACATTAGCCTGCCGTTAGCATACGTAACTTTACTTTTTAAAAGAGGATCACTAAGTATCGTTTCAATAGCTTCTTGATTTGGGTGAACAAACCCGATACCCGTATTGAAAAGATATCTTCCAAGTTGTGCTCCACTTCCTATCTTGAAGCGATCACCAGCCAACTTATAGATTTCCTCTTCTGTTTCAGCAACGACTCGTTCCAATTTAACCATCGAGTCGTTGAGGTATTCTTGATTAACTTTTACTCCGAAATATTCCATTCGGCCTAAAGCAATCAAGCGAGGGACATACCCATTTTTAACAAGATTCTGTAAAGGAGAGGTCTCCTTATACCGAATCTTTATTTCTTTTTTATGAATACCGTCTTGATAGGTATTATCTCGGGAGACCGTATCTCGATCGGTAAATAACCGGAAGTCTTCTTTATGCATCCGAAGAGACTGGTTGATCGTAAGCTGTCGAGTTACATCTGCGTCTACCGCAGCATAAAAAAGTAGATCCTTTAAAGGAATTTTCTTAAATCCCTCGTCTACTTCTACTTTCTTTTTCTTACTCTTTTGTGTAAACTCTCCAGCTTTCTTCGCCGCTAAAAGAAGTTTTGCATCTTTGATCTTTTCTTGACCCTGCTCTTCCCCTTCCCACTCCTTTATTTTCTTTTCTAGAGTTGTCGCCTTGAACTTCGGTTGAAGCATCAACCGTTCTAGGGCCTCAGCAATGGGTTTCGGAAGAGAAAGTTCTTTGTCCGCTTTTCCAGTCTTAATACTTTTTCTCTGATCTTCTCCTTCTGTTTTCTCAAGTATTTCGTGAAGTTTATCTTCATATCCTGAATACTCAGGAAGATATTGTCTCACCAAATACTTCAGATTATATTGCCCTTTTTTATCCTCTTCTAGGGCATGTTCTCCGTGGTAAGTATCCCAACGGATATTGTTTATTTTTCCGCCTTGTTTCCAGACAACCTTACAGTCGTATTTTAAGTTGTGACCGACCTTTGGTTTAGACCCCTCAAGGAGTCGCTGGACCTCTTTCCAGGCTTCCGCTGGATCATAGGCAGTGTTCTCCTCGTGCCAAAGAGGGATGGCGCACGCCATCCCCGTGCCCCAGGCAAAGGACACGTTCAGAACTTGAAGACCGTCTCGATGGGGGTGAAGGGTGTTAGTTTCTGTATCAAAAGCAATGAGCCAGTTAGTAGGATCATTTTTCCCTTCAGTATACGCTTCGATCTTATTTATAAGCGCTTTTACTTCATCTAACGTTTTAGGATAGATGTACCCTTTCTCAAGCTCTTCTCTAGAAAGGATATTGATTTTCGAGGATATGACGAGGGAGAACGCCCGAAGAATATCAGCTTTGACAGAAGAATATTTCCCCACTGCGGCGGCAATGGCTTTGAGAGACATTGTTGCAACCACAGTAATTGGAATGTTTCCAAACTGAATTTCAAAGACTCTGCCCGCAGCATCCTCTGCTTTAGCAACAGAAAGCCCCAGGGCTCGAAGCCCTGTTAGCCCGTGAGCAACGATAACTAATCGTTCAACCTTACCCGCTGCAATCCGGGCTTGGTGTATCACAGAAAGTTCAGAAGATAGAGGAGTCTGACAACACTGGATAATCTTTTTAGTTGGATTGTCTATGGCGCACTTTACACCGTAAACATACCTAGTTTTTATCCATTTGAAGTCGCTATTTTCACTAATAGCTTCTTCTACGGCATTCTTAACAACTCTTCCTGCATCATCTGAAAATGTGAAATGTTTAGTGAAATCGCGAAAATCCCCAGAGATACGGTGCTTTGATGGCACCTCCGGAACGTCCCCAACAAAGAGGACGTCCGGAGCTACATGTCCTTCACCTCGGGGAAAATAGTGATAGCCCTTCAAAGCAGGACATTCTTCGCACGCCGGTCCTTCTTTGAAAAAATACTCGGGGCTTTCACAGACTTTACAAGAAAACGGTTCCGGAGGTTCAGGGAGCGAGATTCCAGGCATCTCTATTCCAAATTTCCTGAACCAGTATTCGTGCCTACCCGTCTTGGGAGAGTGATCACGTTGCTTAGATTCATTTCTGGTTTCCTTTCAGTGACCCTCTTACTGCGGATCTCTTTGATTAAATCATCAAGATTAACCACAGAAATCAGATCAGGTCTGAATTGTTCTCCTCTCTGCTGAAGAAACTCCTTAACTCCTGCGCTTTCGTATTCTTCAGTTCGGAGAGATCTATTGCTTTGATCAAACGTGTGTTTTAAATTCCTATGGTCCATTGTCTTGTATTCAGGCCAGTAATCCAAAAGACCTCCTTTGGCTTGTACCCGAATCCAATTTACAACTGCTAAGTTCTTATCAGGAATGAAGAAAATTCCACAACGAGAACTATTAATCTCGGCCGCTTCTTTGGGATCTGCAAGAAGTTCAATAATAGCAGCAACTGCTCTTCCGATATCTCCCATTCGGATTCCAGGTGTATAAAAAAGACGATCAAAGAGTACTGAAGACGCAGTATCGGCCGCAATTGCTTGAATCTTCATTTTCCTTGTTTCACAGACACGAACAATCAAACTCTTCCAATCCTGATCGAGAAAAGACATAACAGAACACGCTTGGAGCATGTTATCGATGTATCGAGTAGGAACTTTAAAAGGAATGATGTCCGTAGTGTTGATCGCTTTATCTAGTTTATCGTACTCAGCACGAAGTTGAGGAATAAACTTATAGAAGCCGATAGACATCAACCGACGAATGTTTCTGAGTTCTTCCAAGGAGATCATTGAAAATACTCCTTGTTCAGGGGACCGCCGACTCTCATCTTTCCGCATCTCAATATCAAATCGTCGGCTGTCATCCTGTGCTTGCCGAGCTCTAAGAATGGAAGAAATGAATACGTTCATATTTAAACGATAAACAATACTTCCATCCCCGGTATTGGTCCCTCGCCCTATCCGAACTCCTTTTTCTCCGACTAACCCTCGCATCATCTCAGAGATGTTGGTAACTTCTCGTCCTTTTTGTGTAGTAATATCGCCACTATCCTCAAACTCATCCATCGCAGCACTAATTGAAGATCCATCGTGGTGCTGATAAAAAGATGCCGCCGAATAATTGGTTGTTCCCTCACAAGCTTCAAGTATCTGAAGTTTAGGAACATGCAATCCTGCGGCCCAACTTAAAAGCGTGCTCTTTCCAGAGTGCTGATCACCGTTAATTGCAAAGATAGCTTTTACGGGAAAAGCGCATGAAACTGTTGAAGCAAATAGATGATACGCATAGACAATAGGATCAGTATCTTGATGCGCAAACGTCCAATTCTTATCAATAAGTTCAATGACCTTTGTTATTGCAGCAAAGACATCTTCTTTAGTTATTGAGTTTCCTTGAATAAGGTCATTTACATCATTTATTTCTACAGACCAAGGATCTGCGCGAGTACGAAAAAGATGTGGTCCATCTGCTGGCCCTGGAAGTTCTTCCCAATGAAGCCCCTTTGTTCCTGGAATAAACCACCCTTTATAAACACGTAGACCATTAACAAGGTAAACAGCCTGTTCGCCTGGTCTTGCTGGATCTTCTAGAAGCATTGCCCCTTGTCCGTATTCCATACAATCTTTCCTCTCTCTAAGACCCATGATCATGTCCTGGACGCCCAATTTAAGATAGAAGTAAATATCTTTTATGAGAGTTTTTTCTGGAGTAAGACACGGAACACCATCAGGAGAAGTCTCTAAAAAAGCAGGAATTCCAATGAAGTTTTTTACGTAGTTGTAAATATTACCGTGTACAGACGCCAATGCAACTCCAATGGCTTCACCGTCATGCATCGGGAGAACTATTCGTTGTTTAGTAGTACGATGGTACGTTGTTACCATCTGCCCTTTGGCACTAGTCTCTTTGCAAATGGGGTACAACTCATACTTGAGTCTTTCCGTTATTCTTAAACGAAAAGCTTCTTCTGTGTCATGAGCTTGGACAATTTGCTGTCGAAGAGGACCAGGAGAGATGTTGAAAAGTTGAGCAACTCGTTCAATAAAGGCGCTCTGTACAGCAGGATGAGCTACGCACTGTCCATACCGTCCAGCAATCTCTGTGATACTGCGTACGTCATCGGCGCTGACTCTACGGGAACGAATTTCATCATTGATGCGATCTAGCGACCAATCAATAGCCGTCTGATACTTTGCTCTTATGTCAGACATCGCTAGTTGATAAAACTTGTCAAACCCCAATGCGTGAACCGCATCATCTGGGTCTTTTGCCGTAGGAGCCTCACTGCTTATGTCCGTCCAACGAGAGAAAACAAAAGCATCAACGGCAATAGCTGACGTGAGTCTTGATCTGGTCCATTCGTTGCCTTTTCCTAATTCAGCAGAAGGTTCATCTGAGATCAGATAAATCTTTTTTATCCCTGCATCAATGAGTTGATCGGTTTCATTGGCAGTTCCACATGAAGCAATAACCAACGCATTCGCTTTTCCTGCTTTTTTCATTCCTTCCATGATTGAAAGAGCATCGAACTCGCCCTCAACCATAAATACGGGAAGAGCTTGTGCACTTTTCTCTGAAAACCCAGAAAAACTAGAAGAGTACAAACCAAAGAAACCGGTAGGATCTCCATCCTCAAAACCGGGAAGAATCTTTAATCCCTCTGCCTTATCGACGTTGTGTTTTCGAAGTCTGATTCGTCCAGGAGCAGTAAAAGAGTAACCGGTTATAAATACAACGCTATTCATCCAAGAACCGTCTACGTCTTTTAACATCGCGTCGATACGTTCTACTACTTTTTCTCGAAAAGTTTTCTCCATTAGTGGTTGATTCAGTTGTTGTCTTCTAACAACATCCTGATTAAACCACTCCTCTATCAACTTAGTTTGTATGTGCCCTGGAGGAAGAAGACCGTAGGGCATTTGGTATGCGAGTTCTTTACTAAGTCTTCGTGTTCCAAAAAGCCAATCGAGGACCGGTTGTGCTGCCTCAATTATTGCTGTAGTTATCCCTTCAAACGATCCTTCACCGCTAATCAGATACTGAAGGTATTGATTATCGATCGTACCCATTATCTGCGTAGCAGTTGAGTGGATGTCGCGATCGACTAGCTCGTTTGTTACAGTATCCGAAAAGAGTTTAACTGTAGGATACTGACGAAGCCGTTCAATCGTTTCTTTAAAAGACCAACCTTGTGCGTCTTTAAAAAACTGGAGAAAGGATCTAGTGTGGTAGTGACAACCGTAACAATAAATAAACCCCTCAATGAAATCAATATCCATTGAAGGATCGGCGTCCCCGTGTATCGGACAAGGAAAACGAAGAATATTTTGTGATCGTCTGTTTATCTGTCGTTCAGGCCAGACTCCTTCTAGCAGAGTCTTTCCTGAAACGATCCCGAGTGACCGAATGATATCACTCGAAGAGCGAGGGCCAGGAGACCCTGCTAGTGTTTTCTTTTTCTTTGCCATGCGCCCTTCCGACAAATTCAGATGTTTTCGTCGCCGTCTTTCTTTTCTCGCCTAGCTTTCTTTTGTCTCCACTCCTCTACTTCAATTTGTCCTTCCGGACAGCCTTCTTGATACCCACAATATCTACACTGCCAACCGGTTTCGGGAGATGGCGCTCCCTTTTCAAGAAGCTGGAGCTTGAAGTCTTGCTTATTGAGGTAGTTAATCAACCAAGGACGATACTTTTGCTCTATTTGTTCTCTATATTCGGCCGTCGCCCAATCCATTCTGCCTGTTTCAACATAGTGGATTGCGCAATGAACTCCTCTAACTGGAAAATGCGCAACTGTAAATAATCGATAGATATTCAGTTGTGCTGCGTGTTCCCCTATCTTTTTATGTTTACCAGTTTTATGGTCAATAATGACGCCGTCCCCGCTTTTAGTAAGAATCCCTAAGTCGATCACCCCCCGAATCAATACAGAAGGGTCATTATAGTCCACCTTATTGAACGACCTATCGATCGCTAATCTCTGTTCAACAAGTGGCTCCCCTTCAGCATACTGTGTTGTAAAATTCTTTAACCAAGTAGCAAACGCATCGATCTTAGCTGTAAAAGATTTTACCGCCGCCTCCTCGTCCTGTGTCAATCCGTGTTTTTCACAGGCACGTTTAAATAGCTCAACGGTATAAGGTTCATTGAGCTTCAACATGTGCTCCGTGATGTAGTGAACCACCACACCTACGTTTGAGGCAAAAGATACACGCTGCTCCTTGACCTTTTCTATATGCTTGCGATGATATTGAAGAGCACAGAGATCAAGAACCCCAATTTTCGAAAAGGACCACGGCGCGTGTTTCAAGACCAAAGGTGTAATTTCCATAAGAGATTACCGTGTAAAGCCCGGACGCGCCGGGGTTTCGACCAAATTTCATCGGACCAAACAGGCGCGGTGCCCGTAAGAGCACCGCGCCTGTGGCCTCACTCCCTAGACGTTACCGCTACCGGAATAGTCGATACCGCCCGCTGCGGCGGCAATGATTTCAGGACTGACCGTTGTTTCCTCAGTCCCGCTCCCTTCCGATTGACGGAGATAAACCCCAGCCAAAGACGGCAGGTACACGTCCGTTTCAATCTGCCTAGCAACGAGATTGAGAAGGCGTATTACTTCTGGACTGTTCATAACGGGATTGTTGCTCTTATCGACTCTTGGGTCAGCTTTCCAAACCACGAACTCTTGTCCTGGGCGTTTGATAAGTTCGTTGGAAAGCCAGAACTGCCCCGAAAACAGTTCGGGCCATGTCTTTTGTCGTTTCTCGATAACCCCAGAGCAACCTTTGAAAGAAGACGGCTTCAAACCAAGAACGTAAATTACAGACATATCTGCATTCATCACATACAGATCAAGCCCGTCCTGGCAAGCCTTTGTAGCAGCTCCGAATTGCGGACGATACGGACAAGAATCACACTCCCCGTAACGAACGCCACGGATTCTGTCCCTGGAATAACAAACAGGCTCAGTCCCTTTCAGTTCTACTCCTGGAGGGGGCTTGGGATTTCCCGAAGCGTCTTTCTGAGCAAAGAAGATTCGAGAATTGTACATCCCAACCACCGACACTGCAATCTTCGAAGGTTTCCCTTCGTATGCCTCCATGTCCTCTTTGAGAACCATGACAAGATCCCCAGTGCTACTGTACGCTGCGCCTTTGGGGCATCTTTGAGGACGCATAGGATCACTGCCGATGCCTTGGTTCGCTATCAGAACGAAAGGCGTGAACTTCGTCGGCCCGGCGTGCATCCCTGTCTTCTTGGGATTCATCTGTTCAAGAAGCTTCTGAAAGTTATTTCGAAATTCCTCTGGAAGCGCAGCCATCGCTTCGGTAAACTCTTCTTTAGTAACTTTTCTCATCGTCGCCAAGTCATCCTTCATGTGAGGAAGGATCTTTACTAGGTGGCTCATGGTCCCCGATGACGAAGGAGAAGTCACAAGAGTCGTATCAACAGATTGTGTTGTTTCAACGTTATCGGTTTTCTCTGTTGTAGTAGTTGTTACTTCAGAAGATTTTGTAGAAGTGTCTTTTTTGCCCACGTGGAACTCCTATGGTGAATCGCAATAGCGATGAGAGATTTTATTAATACCTCAAAACAAAGAGGTTGTAAATGACTATCAACACACATGACGATCGTGTAGCCTCCGACTACTATCAAGAAGTTGGACTATACCCAATTCCAACTCCCGATGAAGAAAAAAGATTATTCGCTTTATATAGAGACGCTCCTTGTTCAAAAGAGAAAGCGAAAATAAAACAACGAATAGCCTGTGGGTACCTCAAGTTTGTTATCCGTCACGCCCACCGAAAAACAAAAGACCCTGATTTACGACAAGAACTTATCGCAGAAGGTAACATTGGACTGATGGTGGCTATCGATAAATTCGATCTCGCCAGGGGAACACGTTTCTTAACGTATGGTGCTTCGTGGATTGATGTGTACATGAGAGAGTTCATCAACCGAGCACCAGGAGTGCATATCCCCAATCATCGCAGAAAAGATCTCAGAAAACAAAAAACCAACGAAGATAAGTTAATGGCTCTGGGGATAATATCGGAATACACCACTGTTGAACCTATTGTTACTTCTTACGATACGTCTCTTCTCCCAGCGTCCGATAGTCCTGAGACATCAGCACAAGAGATAGAATTGAACATGCTCTCTTATTTAGCTGCCTCAGGACTATCGTGCCGAGAACGTTTTATTTTGATTCACTACTATGGACTTCGCGGAGGAGAGACGCAAAACTTCCGCGCTTTAGCTAGACTCCTCTATCTCATTGACGGTACGCTCCTATCGAGTGAGTGTATCCGTCAACTGAAAGAGAAGAGTCTCAATCAGATCAAAGACTATCTTTCTTCAGAAGGGGTAGAAGCGAACGGACTTCCTAAGGATTGGGTGATTACAGCAACACACCAACTGGTTTAGTCTTCACCCTCGTCACCAGCAATGCTCTTGGGCATTTTCTTTTGTCCAATGAGCATCTTCAAAACATCAAACTGCCCTTTCAAGTAGGCAACCTTTGTCTCATCAGGAGTCTCAGTTGAACGAAGCTTCCCAAGGCGTATCTCAACCAATTCACCGAGAGCGCGAATCTCTGCGACCTTTGCCACTACCTTCGCGTCCGCAAAGATGGACGCCTGTTCGCTCTCTTCCTCTTCCTCTTCTTCCTCTTCTTCCCCGTCTTTCTTGGTCCGCTTCACTTTCTCCTTGTTGTTTTCTCGGGCAATCCGTCGTTCCTCCGCTGCCGCTTCCTTGGCTTTGATACGCTCTACAGCTTCCGTAAGGGCGGTCGTTGTCCAAGGATCATCTTTGTTGAAACAGTCTCTGCCCACTGCGAACTGAGTATCTGGATCTTTGATGGATTTCAGAATACGCGCCTTGGACAGAATTGCTCCATCTGTAGCGTTCTTACGAAGAAGCTCCTGAACACGCTTATCAAGGGTGAGCATTCCCAGATGCTGTGAGACAAAGGGCGCTGAACGCCGAGCCAGTTTGGCGATTTCTTCCTGCGATTTCCCCAACTCGACAAGCTTTGAGTACGAGATGGCACGGTCCCAGGCATTGAGATCCACCCTCTGTTCATTGGCCTCAATGCACATCGAGATTGCTTCATCGTAAGCTTCCTTCGGTGTCTTTGCCTTGAGATCTTGAAAAGCAACAGGAACATCTTTGAGCTTCGCTGCATGAGCACAATCCAATCGCTTACGCCCATCAATGAGAAGATTCTTCCCATCGGATAAAGGCGCAATCACCAGCGGAAGCATGATTCCCTTCTCCTTAACGGAAGCTTTCATCTCGTCAGGAGCTTCTACTACTGTTGAACGAGAATCGAAGTTCAACGCAACAATACTGTCAATCGGGACTCTCGGAGTATTCTGGTCAACCGGACGAAATTTATATTCCATTGGCTTGAGCGGCGTGTTGTTATCTTTTGTTTTCTTGGTTTCAATTTTCTCTGCTGTCATGGAAAGTCTCCCTTGTTGAGCTCATCAAACAATGAGCCATGTTCTAATACGTACTTAAGCTTTTCAAGAAATTCTTCTTTAGAAACGGTCATTAAAGGAATCGTATCTAGTGAATGACCTTCGATAATGTGCCTATAACAACGCCAAAAATCCAAGGCGATCTCTATTTCCTCTTTGTTAGAAACAAAGAGCGCTAAATAGAGAGCAACGATGGTTTGACGATGAGGGTCATGAGTAGCAGGGGCGATGGCTAGACCTCGAAAGGCGCGGTCCCGCAATTGGGGCAGGCGTACGTACCGGTCGATATCAGATTGCGATGGACCTGATCGAATACGACGCCGCACCGTGGGCACTTTATCACGTCGCACTCATTCAGATCTACTCCAGCCGATTTACTCTGTAAAGTTTCTACTGGGGGTTTTGTGACGACTCCGCGCTTTTCCATGACTCAAGTCTACTCCTTTCCTCGGCACTGATTCCAGTACCCGCACCACTCGGGAGAGCACTGCCAGGAGTCGATCGAAGCCTTCGGAAAAATTCCCTTCTTAATTAGCTCCACAGTTTCTTCGTAATCCTCTATAAAAACTTTTTGATCGTGTGGTGTTTTATGCGCCTCTTTTTGTGTGAATTCTGGCCCTTTCACTTTATGAACAATGTTATCCACCCTTACGTCTGCAATACCCGTAGCAATTGCATACAGGGTGAACTGCGGATCTTTTTCAAGTTTGTCTTGTGACCAAGTTTGTTTGGTGTACTTAAGGTCACAAACAACCAATTTTGTCGGTCCTGCTGCATTTCCAATAGGAACTTGATCAATAAGATCGATATACCCTAATGTTGGAACACTCCCAATCTTCTTTATGAAACGCTGTTCAATCTCAACCGGATGAACAGAAGAAATCAAAGAAGCATGATATACCGCAAAAGCGAGTAAGATCGCTTGTTTAGCGGTTTCTTCGGTTTCTTTTTCGTCCCATTGAACATTTTGATCTTTCGCTGCTTTAAAATGATCACTTATAGCAACTTGTCCTACTGATATCAAAGGAACGTCGTTAGTTTCCTTCTTATATCTAAGCGCCGCTTCCACTCCCGCATGCAGCGCCTGTCCCTTGAACATTGAGGATCCAGGAGGAACTTTTATGTTCCGGCAATATGAAAGTTCATACTGCCTTCCACACTTCTTATAACCACCGTACTCCGAAGCTGAAAAGTACCCTCTTGGAAGCCCTTTATCCAAAAAGTTGTCAGGAAAACTAAGTTTTTCTCTCATTATATCTCATCCGACATGTCTGACGGATCCTTTCCTATTTCGCCAAAGTCTTTAAATATCCTGGTCGGTATTCTCGCGCTATCTTTTCCTAATTTTGGCCCTTCTTGAGTTAGTCTTTGACTTTCTGAGCTTAACGCGGCCATTTCTTTTGCTGTCTTCTGTGCGTCCTCTTCTTCATCTAGATTTACAACCCGGCTTCTTGTACTCCTTGTCACTGAAGACAAAGAAACCGTTTTTGCCCCCACCTTTGGTGCTACAGTAACACCGGAGACTTCTACCAGAAACATTGGGCCATTTTCAGTATCGATCATGGAAAAAACAATACTTTCCTCCAAATCTTCAGGAGGAGTAAGCCCCTGAGCCTTAAGATGAGTACTTATAATCTCTCGAAGTTCTTCTTCAGTAATTCCCACATTGAGTTTCATAGTTCTTCCGCCTTTGCAATGGGCCGCGAGACCTCGGATTGGTACTTACACCCTTTATGAAAGGGGTGTATTTGTTGTTTCGCACATCTTTCTTGATCAGAACAAACCGAACAAGTAATTTTTTCTGAAAGCGTATATGCAATCTTTGATTTAAACTGAAGAAGTGCTGCTAAGAAAACAGCGAGAGTTCCTTTAGCAAGAAGGCGATAGACAGTGACGGGTCTATCCTGTCCTGGACGATGATTCCGGTCCTTTGATTGGTCATATTGAAGACGGTCCCATGGGAGAGAATAGTAAATTACGTAGTTTGCTGCCGTAAGATTTATCCCAATTCCAGAAGCAACCTCTCCTACACATACCCGAACATCTGGATCTTTTTGAAACTTTTCTTGAAGTTTCTTTATATTTCGCGAACTCTTTCCATCAATCCGTATGTGTTTCCACCCACGGCGTTTACAAACTTCTTCCATGTCATCCAGTTCAGGAAGAAAACATCCCCAACAGATGATTTTATTCGTATCATCACTAGTAAGAATGTTTTCAATAAGTCCTTCAAAGATATCGAGTTTTACGTTTTCCATGTCTCTGATTATTTGATCTGGAGGGGCCTCCTTTGCGCGATCACACCCCGGGGTAAATGGTCTTGTGTGTGAAGCGACACACTCAGAGATGTAGGCGCACCCGTTACAGATTGAATAGTCTTTTCCTTTAATGACAAATCCCGAAGTGAGTTGAAGAAGTTTAGTTACTCGGGCCGCACCATGCGGAAGAAGTGCAAACTTAGGAAGATCATCTTCCGTAAAAGAGATTTGCATCTCACGGACAATTTCATTGTATCGTTCAACTTGTCTTGATCCTAAATCAAAAAGAATATCAGAAATTGTCACTGGAGGAAGATCAAGACAATCCAATTTTTTCATTCGAGAAGCAATACGATCTACTTTGTCATTTATCTTATCCATGTGCCTATAACCAATGACTCTGTGTTTTGATCCTGGAGCCACTGTTACGTGACTTTTCCAAAAGGTCTCATAGTTCATCGGCATCAGCCCAGGTGCTAGAAAGAACAGTTGAGAAAAGTATTTAAGTGGTTGGTCCCCTGCGGTTCCCGTAAGAGCGTATCGTCTTGCGGCTCCCGCTGAAAGAGTCACGGTTGCTTGAGTTTGGTCGCTGCGCCAATTGCCAAGATAGTGACTCTCATCAGCAACAATAATATCATAATCAAGTATCTCTAGTGGATTCTTCGCAAGAGGAATAAGCCGTTTTTCATCGTAATCTGGTACATTAATCTTCTTAAGAAGTACCTTTACTTCTTCACTGGTTAACTTCTTAAAATTGAGAAGGAGTTTTCGTACTGCGGCGGCTCTTGTATTCGCTAATCCTGCACGGGTATAGCTTACAAACACTACATCCGTCTGGGGAAGTTCTCCCCCACTCCACTGAGAAAACGACAATTCTCCTTGAGCATGAAACTGAATCTCTTGCTCCCAAGTAGACGAAACAATCGGAGGAGCAACCACTAAGGCTCTCGTAAACTCCCCTATTTTTTTAAGAATACGGAAAGTCTCAATCATTACTTTTGTTTTTCCTGTCCCCATTTCCCATAGAAAAAACTCTCTCCAGTTAAGAAATGCGAGAGAAATTCCTAACTCTTGATGATGAAAGGGGGGTACATGAAACTGGAAACCAGCAGGAAGCCAACTGAGAGGAGATTTTCCGTTTTTCCAACAATCCAGAATATCAATTATTGATGTTGCTTTCCGATAAAGTTTCTCTCGCTGCTCTTGTGCTTTTTCATCATATTCGAGTTGTGAATAGATCACCTTAAGGTCACTTACGCTCCACATTCCAAACGGAAAATATGCAGGAAAAGCCCAATCACCATTCGGAAGACGCTTTGCTCCCCACACACGCTGCCAAGGCTCATCGTCTTTTACCGAAAGAACAAAGACAGGAGTACGCTTCAGCCATGTCAAAGTTAATTTCGGAAGCTTTGTCATTTCATTCCTTTACGTTGTAAACTTAAAGACCATGACATCTGAACTTGTTACTGGTCCCGGTGCTGCCGATGTTTTGCTGGCTCGTGAAGCGGGCCACGCAAATCCGATGTTTGATTATCTCACCGGATTTGTTCCCAGGAAACTCAAGGATCTATTTCGATGGGCCGAATATCTCGTACACGCTTCAGCGCATCTCTACGCAGTGATCAAGAAATTCGGAGAGTATCCCATCACCCGTTTCGTGTATGACACTTCTGCCGAATCTGAGCGAAAACGCTACAAGGATCTCTTTGAAAAGCATCTTCGACTCAAAGGATTTTTAACCGAGGTTTCCTTCGATAAGTACACATATGGAAACTGTTTCATTTCCATGTATGAACCTTTCCGTCGAGAACTTGAGTGTAAATACTGCCCCGTAAAAACGGGAATTCGCTTTATAGACTACAAGTACAACGCGGATAAAGCCCTATTCACTTTTACTTGTCCCTCGTGTAAACGTGAAAGTTCTGTTTCCCCCACCGATACAAAACTTAATGACCCTTCTAAGTTACATATCATTCGATGGGATCCAAAACTTATGGATATCTCCCATAATCCCATCACAAATGAAAGTGTGTTCTATTACACAATTCCAGATTGGATGAAAGTTGCAATCAAACGAGGAGACAGAAATCTTGTCAATACAATGCCTGCGGATATTCTTCAGTGCATTGCAAAAAATAGAACCTTTGAATTTGCACCAGGGCAAATTTACCACCTTAAAGTCCCTGGTCTTGCTGGAATAGAATCACACTGGGGGTATCCGCCCATCACAGCAGCAATAAAACTATTCCTCTTTGTTGCCACACTTCGTAAAGCAAACGAGGCTATTGCACTAGAGCATATCGCTCCTATGCGAGTCTTTTACCCACAAGCGTCGTCTCCTGCGGGAGATCCTATTTCTACAATCAATCTTGCAGAGTGGCGTTCACAGCTTGAAGCCAACTACCGCCGATTCCGTAGGGATCCCCTTCACATAATGTTCTCTCCCACACCCATTGGGCTTCAAGACATCGGTGGACAAGGAAGAGCTCTTCTCACTTTAGGAGAAGTAGAGGCTGCTGAAAAAAATATCATCCTCTCCATGGGTGTTCCGATGGAGTTTCTTTCTGGGGGACTTGGCCAGACACGTGGTGAGATCACTCTTCGAATGATCGAAAACCAACTCCAAACCCACATAGAAGACTTAAACGGTGTTATTCAATGGATTGCTGATAAGTGTGCCAAGTTCCTAAGCTATACCCCCATTGAAACCCGACTTGCCGATTTCAAAATGATTGATGACGTAGACAATAAACAACTCCTTCTCCAATTGTTCCAAGCTGGAGAACTTCCTGCTAGTGATGTCTTTGAAGCACTTGGTAAAGATCCTGTGCAAGTGCGTAAACAACTTAAAGAGGAACAAATTGCTAAGGCACGCTTCCAACAAGACGTGCAAACGGAAGTTCAAAAAGTACAGTCATCCCTTAGCGCACAATCACAAGCGCAAGCTGCAATGCAACAAGGTCAAGGGATGAATTACGATCAGCAAGCGGTATATGCTGCTGCACAGCAACAAGCAGAACAGCTAGCAAACCTGCCTGATGGTGAGCGAAGATCACAGCTCCACTCGCTACAAACTGAAGACTGGGTCTTGTACTCTTGCGTTATTCAACTTCTAGAGCAAATGCGTCTTACACAAGCCGCTCAAGCTAAATCAATGTCACAACAACAGGGGCCTGCGCAAGGGCCTGCGGGACCAATGGGATAATCCATGGCAAAAAACAACAAAGATGCCTCCTTCGTTGAAGCTCTTCGTGATGAATTAGAGCCTCAAGAAGAAATAAGGGCTTTTGAAACTCCCTTTTTTCCTCCAACGGAGTTTCCTGAACCGCTGCCAATAAATAGTTTTAAATCCCCTGCGGACAAGATCCTTCATCCTCACGCAGCGCTTCCACTGCGTAGAAAATCCACCTTTCACTACGACGTCTTCACAGTTCACCGTGTAAACTGTTCGTCGTGCCGAGCGCTATTCAAAGCGATGATCCAAAAAGAAGGCAGTGAAGGCCCATACCAGATTCCTCCCTGCTCCCATAACGATCGAGAAGCCTACGTGACCCTGGTCAACCGGGGACTCCGCGAGGAGGTCACCTTCGCAACCTTCCGAGAAGAAACCCTCAAGGACGGCTCTGTGCAGATCTGTGTGGGCTGGGCTGAGTTCGAAAAAATACCGGAACCGCCTCCGACCCCTGATGGATCGGAGGCAGCCCCAGCCTGACTCCCTATCTGCTCGCCGCTTTGGCGATGAAAACCAATAGGGAGAGGAGCGAACGGATAACCATTCCCCATCTCCTAGTTAGGGGAACTCTTTAGAGCCCTGAGTACAAGGCTCTTATCTAGTGCTTGTACCACGTTCCAAGTGTTATTCTTGAGGGACTCCAATGGCTGACGCCCCTGTCTTGACCCCCATCCTCATTGATGCTCCCGCTCTACGTGATCGGATACATGCTCGTGTCATAAATGAGATGCATTCCATCTTTCCAGTGGACTTAAAAACAAGAACACTGGAAGTAAAGGACGTTGCCGTTCATCAAAAAGACTTCGGTCCAGAGGAACAAAAAAGAGCACTGATGACGGGGGCTTCCCTGAATGAAACCATAAAAGGGACGCTTGTTCTTAAAGATAAGGCGACAGGAAATGTAATAGACGAAGCCAAAAACTTCATTTTAACTCACATTCCCTACTTTACAGAAAGACACACAGTTATTTCCAATGGGAATGAGTATCAGATCGCTAACATGCTCCGTAGACGTCCTGGAGTTTATACACAAAGGGCTGGAAATGGTGAACTTCATACCTCATTCAACCTCTCCCGAGGAGCAAACTTCGATCTTTCTCTCCATCCCGAGAAAGGAACTCTTCATATCTCCTATGACAGCACCAACCTGCCCCTCTACTCCGTGTTACGAGCTCTGGGTACATCCCACGAAGAAATTGCAAATCATATCGGAAGTGATGTCGCCAATCTCAACGCTACTCACTTTTCCAAAAAGATAGAACCAACGATTTCAAAGATTTATGCAAAAGTTATCCATCCATCGAAGCAACTTCCTGGCGCTTCACACGAAACAAAACTGAGTGCTGTAAAAGAGCATTTTGCCAATACCGCGATGGATCCCCATGTAACAAATCTTACTTTAGGACAGCCTTTTGATAAAGTAACTCCTAAAGTACTTATGCTCGCTGCAAAGAAACTCCTGGATGTTCACACAGGAAAAAAAGAAGTTGATGACTCCGACAGTCTTGCCTTCAAAACCTTTCATTCGGTAGATGACTTTCTCGCAGAACGCCTTCGTCTTACCGCACGAACCTGGGCGCAAAAAGCTCGATACGCTTTGCACGGTAAAGACTCAATCCGAGAATCTCTTCGTCCCGCTCCGTTTTCGGATTCTATTGAGAGATTTGTTACTACCTCGCCGTTAACTGCAATTCCAATGGGAATAAATCCCATTGATCTTCTTGATCATGCTGTAAAAGTCACTTCTCTCGGTGAGGGGGGAATCCCTTCAGAGAGAGCCATTCCTGAGGATGCCCGGCTCACACATGCGACTCACTACGGAACGCTAGACGGTATCCGTACTCCAGAAAGTTTCCATGCTGGGGTGGACGTTCGGGCATCAATTGTTGCCCATAGAGATAACCAAGGAAACCTCTATACGCCACTTCTTAACGTAAAAACGGGCAAACGAGAATTTGTTAAGTCAGGAGATCTTACGCAGCATGTGGTTGCTTTTCCCTATCAAGAAATGAAGGGAGAAGTAGACGCATTGGTGAACGGAAAAATAACTAGAGTCCCGCATACCAGCGTAGCTTATCAAGTTCCTCACGAAGCCTACACCCTCTCGCCTTCCACTTCGCTCGTACCGTTTTTACGGAATATGCAGGGAAACAGGGCGATCATGGGAGCAAAGATGCAAACGCAAAGCCTTCCCTTGCTTCAACGGGAGGCTCCTTTAGTTCAAGTTGTCTCACACATCCCAGGAAAAACGTTCGAAGAACTCTACGGACACATGGTCGTACCCACTTCTCCAATACACGGAACTGTGGAGAAGATTGATGAAAATTTCATCTACATTAAGCCCCGCACAGAAAAAAAAGCTGAAGAACTTGAGAAAGATGCTGGAGACAAAGACCTTGTCCGAGTCCCATACCAGACCAACTTTCCTTTCCCTTCTAAAACGGCTCTGCACCATACCCTCAGCGTGCATCCGGGCGATAAGGTCACTGCTGGACAAGCACTAGGAGACTCCAACTACACCCGAGACGGCATACTTTCCTTAGGAAAGAATCTCACGGTCGCATATGTCCCGTATTACGGTTTGAACTCCAATGACGCGGTGGTTATTTCCGAAGGTGCCGCACAAAAACTCACCAGTGAGCATATGTATCGTGAGGTTCTTCCCATCACTCCCCTCATCGAACTTTCACAAAATAAACACCACACCTTCTTTGGCGCAAAGTACCAACCCGCGCAGTATGCTCATCTTGATGAGAACGGAATCGTAAAGAAGGGGGCCAAAGTCAACCCTCACGACCTTCTTGTTTCAGGGGTAACTAAGACTCAACTTTCTGGAACAGACCTTATCCTTGGAAGAATATCAAAGAGTCTTACTAAACCTTTCCGAGAAATTGTTCTCACTTGGGAACATACGGTACCAGGAGAAATCATTGAGGTTGTTCGTTCAGATCGACAAGTAGCAATCCTCATAAAGACTCAAGAGTCTATGCAAATTGGCGACAAACTATCCGGCCGACATGGCAACAAGGGTGTTGTTGCTAGAATTATCCCTGATCATGAAATGCTTCAAGATGCCAAAGGAAAACCAGTTGATGCCCTATTCACCTCTGCTGGCGTCGTAAGCAGAATAAACCCTTCTCAGATTATTGAAACGGCTGTTGCAAAAGTTGCCGCAAAAATTGGAAAATCCATCAACTACGATCCTTCTCATACGGGGGACACAGTTGAGTGGGTAAAGGGACTGATGAAAAAACACGGGGTTGAAGAGAAAGAACATCTTTACGATCCAGTGAAACAACGAACGATCTCAGGGCACGATGGAAAAGGGGTTTTTGTTGGACCCCAGTATATCTTCAAGCTCTTTAAGAGCACTGATACCAACTTCTCCGGGCACGCTGTAGGCCCCCATGATTTGAACGAACAGCCTGTCCGCCAAGGTGGAGAGAAAGGGGCAAAGGCTTACGGAAAGA
>Ga0315297_10000254_pt1 | contig 30037 bp, 23 predicted proteins | sample YL17G15_0_MG_FD_203628 | JGI IMG/M metagenome (GOLD analysis project Ga0315297, IMG submission 203628) | Sediment microbial communities from Yellowstone Lake, YNP, Wyoming, USA - YL17G15_0 | ecosystem: Environmental > Aquatic > Freshwater > Lake > Sediment | place: USA: Wyoming | collected...
CGAGGCGGCGGCCGATTGCCCGGATGTGTTGAAGGCCCCCGCCCCCCTGGCCTATATCACAAGCTATGACGATATCGGAGTCTCCTATCTCCTCAAATTCTGGATCACGGATTTTGCCCGGAAAGACCCGATCATCACCGATGTCGGAAGGCTGGCCTGGTACAAATTGCGGCGGAAGAATATCGAAATCGCCATAGCCCTTGGCGATCAAGTCCGGGATGCGCTGGCGGCCGTCCGTGAAAAAACGGCCGGTCGAGTGGAGCCCGCCGTGCCCGCCACAGAGAGCGAGCGGGAGAGGACATTCCTGGACCTGATGTATTCATCCTTCCTGCGCGGCGGTCCAGGAGAAGAGGCGGAAGACCTGATTGTCAGCGAAAAAGAGCTGCGGTCCCTGGCGTCTATGGTGGACCGGCATGCTTACACAAAAGGCGAAGTCCTTTTCCGGCAGGGAGACAAAGGGACGAGCAGTTATGTCGTGGCCAAGGGCAAGGTCCACGGGGAAATCGTCTATGAAGAGGGCGGAAAAAAGTTCCTCTCGGAGTTCACGGTCGGACCCGGAGGCATTTTCGGCGAAATGTCGCTCTTTACCGGAATGCCGCGGACGGCGACGGGAATCGTCGAAGAGGAGTCCGAGCTTCTCGAGATCACGGCGGAAGATTTCGCCGTTCTCCTCGATCAAATCCCGGCGTTGGCCGAGGTAATCGCCGAGACCGTCAGCGCCCGCAACGAGCAAAACCTCGAGTTTCTGCGCAAAATCAAAGAGCTGTCCGAAAAAGATATCCAGGCGGGCACGAACAAGAAATCCATCCTCGAACATTTGAGGAGTTTTGTCCGGGGTTTGAGAAAATAGGGATGGCGCCACCGGCCGGGCAACGGGACGCACTCCTGGCTTTGCCGTGGAAGCATCCTTAATTTCCCTGCCCCTGGGAATCAAAAGTGACCAATAACGTCGGCCCTGTTATGGACATGCCCCTTCCCAAATTGCAAAATCGGGGGAAATCCGCTATATTGAATCCGCGATCAACGCAGGGTGCGCCTGTAGCTCAGTATGGATAGAGCAAGGGATTCCTAATCCCTGTGTCGGCGGTTCGAGTCCGTCCAGGCGCGCCACCCTTTTTCCCCTATAAATCACGCGTATTAAAAGAGATGGCGGATTCAATCCTATTCCATTATTTTCAACCTAATTCAATCAAAATATGGCACAAATATGGCACAAACGAGAAATAGATGGCACAAATATGGCACAAGCAAAAAGACGGGAAGAAAGGCCGAGGCCGCAAAAATTCTAAAGATTTAGTCTTCTGAGGATTTCGCTGGCCTCGACCTTATAGCGTTCGATCAACCCTTCGTCTTCAAAGCTGAAATATCGGCCATTCCCCATCACTATATGATCGAGAATCTTAATTCCTATAATCTCGAAAGCAGCAATCAAAGCTCTGGTTATTTCCTTATCGCATGCTGAGGGCTCCGGATCGCCCGAAGGGTGGTTGTGGCAAATGATAATTGAGGACGCATTGTGTATAACGGCCGAGCGGATGACGTCGCGAGCATAGACGGCGGAGCTATCGATCGTCCCAACCGTATGGACAACGTAGTCTAGCATGCGATTTCTTGTGTTGAGGAATACGATGAAGAACATTTCGCGGTCGGATTTGGCGAAAGTCTGCATTGTCTCGTAGACGTCTTTTGATTGCCGGAATGTGGCCGGGAACTTGGGCTCCACGACCTCGAAGACATCGAGTTTCATTCTTGTAACTCCTTCGCTTAGGTCTTTTGTGATTAACCGCCGGCAACCTTCTATCGTCAAATATTCCATATTTGCCATCTCTTATGTGTTGGTTGAGCAAAGCGGTCGCTAAGCCGAGGAAGAAAGGAATAGTGGGCTAAGCACGAGGCCAGGAGGGGCGCCCCACCCCTATGGGAACCTTGGCCAAGAGCTCCCAATGGCTATATTCGTCTTTCCCCCTTATATCTCCGGGAAATTTTGGAATATTTTGTGTTTTTAATTAATAGAGATTATTGAGACATTATGCTGCAAAAAATGCATTTGGCTTGACATTAAAAAATATTCAATTGATAATTCTAAACAAATAAGCAAATTTTGAAAAAGGTAATCAGATGTTTAGCAAAAGATTGAGAATTGTCTTTGTACTACTAATCGTCATTTTGTTTAATTGTTGCGAAATTTACCGGCTCCAAGTCTGGCCTCCTCGAAAACCACTCATAGTTGACACAAATAAATGCGCTTCTATATCGTTTAAAAAAGTTTTGTGGCAAATAGCCCGCGGCACTCAAGTAGGCGGACATTTCCGCGCCGGACACTTCGAAATGACGCCTTATTTAATGCAAGTATCCATTACTCCGGCGGATGAAATGTTTAGTCAAGTAGTGAATGAAGAATTAACAAACGCTGGATATAAAGTAATCGGGGCAGATAAATTGCTCTTTGAGAGTGATGATTCGTGGAAGTCGGACTATCTGCTTGGCGCCAGGATTTTAAATCTCTCTTATTATACTTACGCAGGAATTTATGATTCAGCAGAGGCTTATATAGAGGTCCAATGGGAACTATTTGATAAAGAAACGCGGGGGGTAATATTTAGGAGAAAGACTGCCGGCACATCAAGGACCGAAGAGATGATGGGACAAGAATGCATCTATAAGGCTTTCGCGAATGCCACAAAAGATCTATTGGCCGATGAACAGTTTGTGAATTATCTTCGCCTAAATAAGGCAGGAAAAGATGAATTGGGCAGTCCAAGGAAGCTAGTATTGATCCGAAAGTTTGAATTACCAAAATTTCAACGAGCTAGCGAGCTAATGAACAGAGCAATAGAATCTGTTGTTACTATCAAGCATGAATCGGGTCATGGTAGTGGCGTGATAATATCAGATGATGGATATTTAATAACGAATAACCATGTAATCGAAGGGCGACATCTAATAGATGTGATTCTATCAAGTAATATAATACTTCAAACAGAAGTAATCGCAGCTAATCCTGATTATGATCTAGCACTATTGAAGATTAACGGATCGGGATTTAAACCGTTGCCAATAGGAGATTCAGATCAAGCCGTAGCAGGAGAAGAAGTTTTTGCGATAGGGACCCCAATATTGCTAGATTTAGGACAATCAGTCTCGAGGGGGATCATAAGCGGAAAAAGGACGCTCGAGAAAGAAAAAGAATATATCCAAACTGACGCAGCTGTAAATCCCGGAAACAGTGGGGGGCCGTTAATAAATTCTAAAGGTGAAGTGATAGCAATAGTTGCAAGGAAATTTACTACACAAGACAATCTAGCCTTTTGCATACCCATAAATATTGCTCTATTTAAACTTGGAATCGTATCGAAATAGTATCGCCATTTTCTTGTCTGACTTCCTACGTCGGCACGGCTTAGTGATCGCGAAAAGAACCTAGCGTCGCCACTGAAGCAATTTTACTACCCGCGCGCGGATCAGCGAAAGATAAGCCTTTTGTGGATGTGGAATACAAGCTGAAGCATATTAGAGAATGAAATGCATAGCCATGAATCAAAAGGCCGGGGATTTAAGTCTCCTCCCGGTGCGCCTCCTCTCGCCCCTATAATTAGTTCGAATTAAAGAAGATATTGGGCGAAACTATAGCGCTGGTAAAACGCGCGAGATCTACGAGCAGTTACTAATTTGTCCTAGATTCCGATTATTGGGTCCGGATTTCAGCCCAGTTGACTCTGCCGCCATTCCTTGTTAATCTTTAGCCATCACAGAGAGAAGGGGTCAGCATTGGCCATCAAGTGCCCGAAATGTCGTTTTGAGAATCCTGAAGATACGAAATTTTGCGGTAATTGTGCCGCGCCGCTCCCTTCTTCTAAAGAATTCCCTATTTCCCAAACAAAAACCCTCCAAACTCCCTTGAAGATCCCAGCTAAAGGCACGATACTTGCCGGAAGATACCAAATTGTCGAGCCTATCGGGAAAGGCGGAATGGGGGTTGTCTATAAAGCCGAGGACATCCAACTTGAACGCACTGTAGCCCTAAAATTCCTCCCGGCCGAGCTAACCGAGGATCCCGAGGCTAGGGAGCGGTTTGTGCGGGAGGCGAAAGCAGCCGCTGCGCTTTCCCATAATCACATATGCGACATCCATGAGATCGGCAAAGAAGAGACTCAACTCTTTATTGTCATGGAATATATCGAAGGCCAAAGCCTCAAGCAGAAAATTCTCAAGGGTCCATTAAATCAGTCGGAGGCGCTTGATATTGCCATCCAGGTGGCCGAGGGATTAGAAGAAGCTCACAAAAAAGGGATTGTCCACAGGGATATCAAGCCCGGGAACATCATGGTAACGGCGAAGGGACAGGCCAAGGTCATGGATTTTGGCCTGGCCAAGGTCATAGGAGGGTCCCTTATTACCAGGGAAGCCAAGACCATGGGGACTGTGGCCTACATGTCTCCAGAACAGGCCCAAGGGAAAACCGTTGATCATCGGACAGACATCTGGTCGCTCGGAGTTGTACTTTACGAGATGCTCACAGGACAACTTCCGTTTAAGGGCGAATATGATCAATCCGTGATCCACTCCATTCTAACACAAGAGCCTGAACCGATAAGCCGATTGCGTCCGGAGGTTCCCAGAGACCTGGAAAATATCGTCAGCACAGCTTTGGCTAAGAATCCGGCACAGCGCTATCAAACGATGGACGAACTCCTCGATGACCTGAAGGCCATTGCCGAAGGGCTGAAGCCATCGCGCGCTAAAGCTGGCCTGCTCCGAGGCAGAATCTTTGGCATTAAAAAAGCTTATGCTCTTGTTGGCCTCTCGGGAATCGTCGTAGTTGCCGTGTTATCCCTTATCTTTCTCTCCCCCACGCGTGGCCAGGTCATCGATTCCCTGGCCGTCCTCCCTTTTGAGAACCGTTCCCAGGATCCCCGACAGGACGGCGCCGCCGATGCGCTTACGGAAGATCTTATTTCGAAGTTCCACGCTGTCGAATGGCTCCGGGTCCCGATGTGGAGGACGGTCGCAGCCTATAAGAACACAAAGAAGTCTTACCGGGAGATCGGACAAAAGCTGAAAGTGAAGGCTGTTCTGGACGGGTCCATGCTGCGCGAGGGAGATCGGGTCAAGATCTGGGTCAGGCTCGCGGAGGCATCGACGGAGCGTCCTATTTGGAATCATGAGGAAGAGCGGGACTTGAAAGATATTTTTGCCTTTGAGAGCGATGTCGTGCGGGCGATCTTCAGCGAGATCCAGGTGCGGTTGTCTCCCGATGAACAGAAGCGGCTTGCTACGTATCCGAAAATAGAGACGCGGGCCTACGACGCCTATATCGAGTCCAAGAAATTGATGAATGATTTTACTTCGGATCCGTCGTTTGATCGATGGAAGTCGGCATATGTTCATTTACAGAAAGCAGCGGACATGGATCCCGATATTTCGCCGATTTACTGGGCTATAGTAACGCACTGGCGGATCGGACAAGCATACAATTTTTTTTCTTATAAAGATGCGGTCGCCGGAGCCGAAGCAGCCATGGAAAAAGGACTTGCGCAAGACCGCGATTCTTTTGGGATGCATATCGCCGCGGGAGAGCTGTGTTTCTTGAAATGGGATTGGGAGGGAGCGAGGAAGGAATGGAAGCGCGCCGTCGAACTCGCCCCCGGAGATCCACAGGCCCATTTATGGTATTCCGCTATCCTGCTGCCTCTCGGCTTTTACGATGAAGGTATCGCCGAAATGAAAAAGGCTATTCAGATAGATTCGTTCACAGATCCTGACGGGGCCGGATTAGGTTTCGCATATTTAAATTCAAGACGGTATGACGAAGCCATCGTAACCTTGCAAGAAGGCCTTCGGCTGAATCCCAACAGCGCGTGGTCGCAAAATGCGATTGCCTTAGCATATGCGCTGAAGGAAATGCCCGATAGAGCTTTGGACGAGGCAAAGAAGGCGCTGGCTTTGGCTCCTGCTTCCGACAATATTCTCCATCTCAACGCAGCTCTCGTTTATGCCTGTGTAGGCCGCCGTGAGGATGCACTAAAGCTTTTAAATGAATGCATAGCTTCTCAAAAAGGGAAGCCAATGGATACTTATACGATCGTAGAAATATTTTCGGTGCTGGGCGAGAAGGAGGAAGCCTTCAAATGGCTGGAAAAGACGTGTCAAGATCATGGCGTGACCATTTGTTGGTTAAAGATCGATCCATTTATTGACAACATCCGCTCCGATCCACGCTACAAAAAGTATCTGAAATTGGCCGGGTTCGAGAAATGATCAACCGGATAGGGCGAGTCTGTGAATTGCCATATCTTGTATGTTCGTTAGAAATTCCGCGCCCTCTGGAAAGACGCCGAGGCCGGCCTCCCCGAGCTTGAGGATGCCAGGAAGAGGCTGGCGGGACTGAAGTAAGAGGCGCTCGGGGGCTTATGAGGTTGAAAAATTTACTCTAGGGGTGGTACATTGATCAGGGGCAGGTCAAATGTTCAGTTGTCTTATAAAGAAGAAAACGGTCTGCCTTTACCGGTTTACACAGACTGTATAATCCCGGTTAGTAAGTCAAACAAAAGGAGGCATTTGTATGAGAAACAGAAACGCGTTTCTACTGCTGCTGGCAACCATTGCACTCTCGGATGCGGTGTTTGAGCCAGCATCGGCACAACTTCCCTCACTTCCGCAGCCCACTGTCTCTGCATCCATCTCAAACCTCGCGGCCTATCCGAACGGCTTCTATCCGGCCGACAAGGCCCGTGTGAATGTCACGGTCATCGGGGATCGTCTGACTGGGCCAGATGTGAATGCAAGGCTGGACGTCGTCTTCCTGATGGATGAGTCCGGCAGCATGTACCAGAGTGATCCTGGGAAGGTGCGACGTCAGACGATAATGAACCTACTCCAGCAGTTTTCACCTCAGTATCACCGTGCATCGGTCATCGCGTTCTCGAACACAGTCCAAGTTCTAAGTTCCCTCACGACGGACTTCGCATCCCTCAGCGCAGCGGTCCAAACGTTTCCCGATACCGTTGGAGTTGCTTTGACAAACATAGCAGGGGCGATGGAGGCCGCGAACACTCTTCTCGGAGTGCCCGGGGCGAATGCTCGAATTGCAATACTGCTCACCGATGGCTTTCCTACCAGTGCTACTTACTCCGGCTATGACTTCGCACAGGATGACAAGATCACTACGCAATTAGTGCCCGATGCGATCGTTCATGACATCAACTACTACGTTGTACATCTCTGGCCACCCGATGCTGCGTCTGATCAATCGTGGACCCTCGCCACCGCGCTAATGCGCGAAGTTATAACCCGAGAGACGGGGGGGACGTACTACCCTGCCCAAACTGCCAACGACATCACTCCGATATTAACCCAAATCGTAGAGACCGCGTCTCATACGCTCGTCCTGAAGAATGTCTCCATCAGCCTACAATACCGTACCAGTGCGAGTGAGTACTCCGTACTTACGGGGGACGGTGACATCACGTCCTCTCCGGGCGTGAACGTCGACGCGAGCGCGGCGGGCCAGGGTTTGCTGTGCACGACCCCAATCGGAGTGCTGGATAACAGCCGGGAAATGAGCTTGACAAGCACTGTCACCGCGTACCAGCCGATCGCGCCGGACGACCTTTCGACGGTCTCGGTTGCACTGCCATGTTTCACGCCTGCCGCGCAAGTAAGCTATGACCTCGGAGATGGGAATCGACGCACCGTCGTTGTGCCCCAGGTGACTATCACTTGGCTTCACGCCCCCGACCTGCTCTGGCGGAAGCGACTCGACTTGAACAGCCAAACGTTGACAATCGATGTCAGGAACTACCTGCCCGCGAGCGAGACGGCTCGGGATGTTCGCATCTATGAACTCCTCGGTGCTTGGTTCGAGCCGATAATCGCCACCATGGCGCCGCGCCCCGACTACGTCCTCAATTTCGATGCTGGCAACGGGGCTCAGCCGGTGTTCATATGGCAACTAGGTGATATCCCATCATTCGAGATGCGATCAGTGAGTTTCAAAGTGCGCTACATGGGACCCAAGAATGGTCAGGTCGCAACAGATTTCGGGAAGCCGCCAGCCGTATTGAGCTACCTTCGAGCAGATGGAACACGCAAAAGTCTGACTACGAGTGACGTCGTCGGTGACCAGAAGGTGAACGCAGCTTTCCTCGATTCCCCTTTTGACTACCGTTTACCCGATCTATACATCTCGAACGCGAAGTGGCCACAGGGAACGCCACCCGACCTGAGCGCTCTGCCACCGCCTGTCTCGGATTTGGTGTGGAACGATTCCCGTTTCAATGGCTGGATGCCGCCCGCACAATTTGCACACCAAGTAACCACCGAATCACTGCAACTGCACTATCCGCACCGGGTCTGGTTCCGTGTGAGCAACGTCGGTGTTCGCGCGACAGATCGGCCATGGCACGTCAGAATATCTTATGCGCTGCAGTTTAAACAAGGACTCGACTATTTCGAACCTGAAAATTGGAAGGTGATTCAGACGATAGACCGCGAAACCGCGCTGTCCCGAAGAGTGAGCTTGGTTGAATACATCGAACTGCTGCCAGAAGATGTGTTTAGCGGGATGGAGGTCGAACAGATGTTGCAGCAGGGATATGTCTTTATCAAGGTCGAGACATGGTATGATAAACTAGAGACAAAGGTGCTGAATAATGTCGCAGTGGTCCGCGTTCCGGTCGTACAATAACCACTTGCGAAGATAGCGAAGTGTAAGTCGTTGATGCAAGAGAAGCGACGATGCTTGACGAATTTCGAGCTGAAAAGAAGAAACTACCGGGCCTTGGAAGTCGAGGTGAACGGAAAAATTTCTGGCCGGTTCATGCTGAACGCCTCTTATACCTGGGCCCAAGCCAAAGGGACAGTGCCTGGCGACTTTTTTGAGGTAGCCAATTGGGACTTCTATGGGGGTGGGTATTATGATGTCAGCATGTTCGGCTCCCGGCCGATGATGCCGGAAGGGGCGGCGAATAAGGAATTATACGACCAGCTATTCGCCCGATTTGGCGGAAGAGGCATCGGCGATGAGGGCTGGTATGGCTTCTTGCCCTACAGCATCGACCACGTGGTCAAGGTTCTCGGGGCCTATTTCGCGCCTTACGGAATCGTCGTTTCTTCGGGGATCGAATATCTGTCGGGATATCACTGGGAAAAGAAAGGCTGGCTACCCGGCTACGGCTCATATTTTACCTTCCCCGAGGGCTGCGGCGGGAGGACGACGCCGGCCCATATGTATGTCGACCTCACCATTGAAAAAGAACTTCAATTAAAAAAAGGGATGACGATAGGGCTCGGAATGAATGTTTACAATCTTCTGAACAGCCAGAGACCCGTTTCTTAGAATGAGGAGGAAATATGGAAGCTGTTTTTACTCTTGCGTATCCCGAGTATATTGTCGCAGAGGAAATCGCAAGGCACTTACATAAGGCCGATGGCTATTCTGTTTGCATTCCACTGAGCCGCCAGCAGCAAGGCATGGACCTCCTTGTCCATAGCCTTAAGACTAAAAAATCAGCGACTATTCAGATTAAAAGTTCCCGTGCCTATCCTCATCTTCCGTCCAAGAAGGAGCCACGTGCAGAGTCCTTTGATTACCATCTCTGGTTCAAAGCGCTTAATCCAAAGGTACTAGCCGCTGACTTTTACGCTTTCGTCGGCCTCTTTCCCAAGCGCACTATTATTCATCATCGGTTCTCTCGTGCGCGTCAACCAAGAAACTGGTGGTCGCAAATCATCATCCTTCTAACTTCTAGTGAAATGAGGCGTTTTTTGCGCGAAATGCGTGGACAAAGATTTTTTTACATCGGCTTCAATATGGATCTGAAGCGGGTTGAGGTAACTCGAGGTACACCTCAGCCTGAGATTTGGACGCCATTTCTCTTGGATAAAAGCATTCGGAAGTTAAGTCGCTTTCTTAAGTTTTGACCAGAGATGAGCCACGAAAATCTCAAAATATAAAAAGGGCGCTGGCGGATTAACTTCAGTTGCCAATCAGGGCTTATAGGGAAGCAAAGACTGGCACTGTAAAAAGCAAATTCCTAAGTCCAGTGAAAAGGAGCGTGGAATGGATAGAAGACGAATAATTTTGGAATTGAAAGCATCTAAACAGTTGAAGGCGGAATGCCCACGATGCGGGGAGGAATTCGACTTATCGAAAGCAATCATTTTCGACAGCAAAAGTGCGATGCCCGCGGAGGCCGCAAAATTAGTCGAACAAAAGGAATTAAGCTTCAAGGAATTGGCAAAGCAGCTTCGTGAGCAGCAGGCTGAGCTAAAGCGAAGAAAACATGGTGCGACAGCAGGTGCCGAAAAAAAAGCAAAGGAAATTGGTTTGGGGCTAGTTGTAGAGAAGATTATAACAAGCTGGGATGCTTTTCCCCATCAGCCCTTTGACTGCCGCTCTCTATTTGAGCCTATTGATTATGTGGCATTCGATGGGATGACTATACAAAACAAGGTTGAACTGATTGCGTTTCTTGATGTAAAAACAGGAGAGAGTAAATTGAACTTTCATCAACGGATGATACGAGATGCAATTCAAGATGGACGGATAGACTACCTAGAGGTTTGACAATGCCTGGAATCATTGAAACTTTTCAGATATTCAGTGGGATTCTCGTAATTTGTCCTTGTTGCCGAGAATTACTTCGTATTTCTGACCTCAATCTAAGGTATACCGGAAAATTTGAACGGACAATTGTTGATAATCTTCGGCAGATGGAAAGAGAGCAGCGGAATAAACAAGAATCGTTTGACCGCAAGGAGGAGCGATTTGACGCGAGAGAAGATAAGCTTAGAGAAGAAGCAGCACAGAGAGGGCGACGCAGTGTGAAGACACTCATTCGAAAGATTGACCCTTCCATGAGCAGGCTTCAATATAACCCTCAGGATATTAAGGTGATTTCGCATCCTGTAGACCTTATAGTTTTTGATGGATTAAACAATCGTGAGAGAGTCAAGAACATTGTATTCATCGCCCGTAGCAAAGCTGGTAACATTAAGAGCCTCCGCCGGAGTGTTGAAAAAGCGATTGTTAAAGGCAATTATGTTTGGCAAACAGTCCGGGTAGGACTTGATGGATCCTTACAAATAACCGAAAAATAAAAAAGGAGTTTGGAAATGAGAAAGCTTGATTGGGAGAAAGTTGTTACTATATGGGCGAATGAGAATCGTCTAGCTGCCCAAAAAGAAGATTTCATAGAATTTTTTCGTTTAGCTTTCGAAAATACTCGCTTCCCAGATAAATCGTGGTTTGGCTCACATTGTTATGGGCTAATTAGCCTTGTAGTAGGTGGAATATTTCTAGCGGCCGTGGCAGTTCGAAGCAAAACGGTTTGGGTTTTGGTTGATAAAGATGCTCCCAAAATTAATGGGGTCGAATATAGTCCCACTAAATCCACAAGGCATTCAAAAACTCCTTTGCTTTGGGCTTCTATTGGTACGTTTAAAACAATTTCTGAAATAAACAAATCAAATCAGTTTTGGCGTTCATTTGCCAAGGCTTCGGAAAAAATATTCAATTCACCTGTAGTCTCGGCTGACCGCGATAATCTTCAGGGAAAGCGTGGGAAAACAAGGGTGAGTCGATTTTTCTATCGATAAGGGAGAGCTATATAGTAATTAGCTAGATAGCTGGAAAGGTATAGCGCTCTGAAAAGAATTTGATTGCAATTAATAGTAGACTTATTTAGAATTCTAACAGAAGGGAAAATTGGAACAAAAAACGAAAAGACCTAAGTCTTTTTCCAAAATCCTAGAAGAGACAGGCGCTTTATATCCAAAACGTCGATTTTTAATACAGAAACTTCAAGAAGAAGAAAAATTTAAAGATAAAAAAATTGTTACTTTTTTTACTTCATTTAAATACCCGGTTAATATTGAAGATCAAGATGCGATATTAATAGAAGAAGTCCTTATAAATACAGACCTAACAAATAAAGGGCTTTTGTTAGTCTTAAATTCACCGGGCGGGAGTGCCCTCGCCGCCGAGAGAATTATTAACGTATGCAGAAAATATTCTAATGATAACTTTGAAGTCCTCGTGCCTAATAAAGCAAAATCTGCGGCGACTATGATCTGTTTTGGTTCTAACAAAATATGGATGAGCTCAACTTCAGAGCTAGGGCCGATAGATCCGCAGACTTTTATCAATGTTAATAATCAAATGGAACGAGTCGGAATGACTTATATTGTTGAAAATTATGATCAATTATTCAAAAAAGCGTGTGAATGTAAGGAAAGAATTGAACCTTTTATTCAACAACTCGGGAGATTTGATTCTAGACTTATAGAAGAATATAGAGCAGTATTAGCTTTATCACCGGATATTGCAATAAAATCCCTGAAGAAAGGCATGATGTCATCAATTAGTGAGAATCAAGTTAAAAAAGACATAAAGCCCTTTTTAAAACCTCAAGAAACCAAGGTTCACGGTCGACCGATTTTTATAGAACAGGCAAAACGATGTAAACTCAATATTGAGGAAATTGATATAAAATCAGATATATGGCAATCTGTTTGGGATTTGTTTTTAAGGACAGATAATATCGTCAATAACCGATGCGCTAAAATAGTGGAGTCCGATGAAGATGAATATTTCATTTTTGCTCCTAAATAAAGGAAGTAACAATGAGCAAGAAAAAGATAAGAAAGAAAGACTTAAAAAAAGATTTTGAAAATATTGAAAAGATAGAAGCGATTATTAAGCCCTTTACTCCAAAAGATGCTGCTGTCCAAAAAAAATATTTTCATTCGGATTGGATGTCTCCTTCTCTCTGCATATTTGAAGAACCAGGCGAAACATCTTAATCTATTAAATCCTCACTTTCAAAAGTCTTCTTTGGCGCGTATTCATATTTCCATGATAAAGGATACATCTACATTATAAAATCTCAGAAAATTGCGATGCTGCTATGCGGGCTGATTTAGATACTTAAGGGCCATGGCTGATCCAAGCTTATGCTCGGCTGACAGCTCGGAGCTTGTATAGAGGCTTTTATCCAGGCAGAATACCTAAAACTAGCCATTTTTTACGCTTTAGGCTGCCTCAGAAAGGGCTTCTAGCGAGGATCTCGTCGAGTTAATAGGGGAGCGTCCCCCGCGAGGCCCCCGTTGGAGGATAGTGGTCGCAGCCGGGAGTCGGCCAAATGCCTGCCCTTTGCTGCTCAGCACGATAATAGCTTAGCTATCTTAGATATATATATATATATATATATTTATATATTTAGATCTAGCTAAGCTATATAGCTAAGCTTAGCTAGCTAGAAAGAAAGAAGGATAAGAAACACTTCGTGTAGCGGGGAGATTAGCTAAGCTAAGGGGGAGATCTATCTCTGCGCATATGCTTCAAGAAAAAAAGATGACTAAGACCTGCCCTCCATAAATCGGTTCGGGTATCGAGTATAATGAGAGAACACGGTAGTAGATCAGGTTTATACCGGTGGCGGGACTAAGCCGGGAAGAATCGAAACCCCGAAATTTCAGGGTTGGAGAATGAGCAGAGCGAGACCGATCCGCTGAAGAGGAACCCTCGGAATCCATAAGGATCCTGATAATTCCTGAAAGAACGGTTGACGAGGCTGCTTGAAGATGTTAATTAATACACGGGACTGGAATGATCTGACGCCCCGGAGGAAACCGTGACCATCCAAAATCGCTGGCTGAGCGTGAACGAACTCATGCTGTACCTGGGGGTGAGCCGCGACACCCTCTACGACTGGCTTGCTGGCAAGCGCCTTCCCGGCCACAGAGTAGGCCGGCTCTGGAAATTCAAGCAGGATGAGATCGACGAATGGGTGAAAGCTGGCAACGCCGCCTCCCCGGGGACATTCCCGAAAAAGCCGAAGGTCAAGGCGGGAACCGACGATAGAGGTCGCCACATAGATCCGAAATAAGGGGAACTGCCATGAAGCTGATTTTTGACGTATGCAAGCCCAGAAAAGACGTTATCTCCGGCGACCTGCGCGAGGAGATGTTTGCCGCCCACCTGCGCGATGTCATTCGGGAGCAGGCCGACCCGGTCTACCGGGACCCGGCCATCTTCTTCGAGCACACTTACCCGACCGACGGCCTGAAGGAACTTCTCAAGGAGGCGCTGGGCCGCCTATCCGGCGCCAAGCCGACCAACAGTCCGATCATCCGGCTGGAGACCTCCTTCGGAGGCGGCAAGACCCACAGCCTGATCGCCCTCTACCATGCCGCCCGGTCCGGCAAGGCCGGCTCGAAGTGGCTCAAGGGCTTCGTGGACGCCTCCCTGCTACCGGACGGTCCCATTGAGAAGATCGTCGGCATCGTCGGCTCCGACCTCGACCCGGAGAATGGCCTCACGCACGGCGATATCACGACCTTCACCGTCTGGGGCGAGATCGCCTACCAGATCGGAGGCGCCGACGGCTACAAGTTGGTCGAGAAGTCCGACAAGAACCGGGTGGCGCCGGGCGTCCAGGTCTTCGAGAAGCTGATCGGCGACGCACCTGCCCTCATTCTGCTGGACGAATTCGCGGCCTATCTGCGCAAAGCCGAGGCCGTCAAAGTTGAGAAGTCCACCCTGGCCGAGCAGTCCGCCGCTTTCCTGATGACTATCCTATCCTTTGTGGCCAAGATGAAACAGGTTGTGCTCGTGCTGACCCTGGCGGACAGCAAGGACGCCTTCTCCGAGGAGACCGACGCCGTCCAGCAAACGCTCAAGGAGGCGGGCAGTATCGCGGCCCGGCAGGAGCGGATCATTACCCCGACCGGCGAGACTGAAATTGCCTCCATCGTGAGCCACCGGCTGTTCGAGAAGATCGACTGTAAGGCGGCAGAGGAGACGGCGCAGCAGTTCCTCCAGTACTACGAAAGCCAGATGGCGCGAGGCGTGGAGCTGCCCGAGCGAGCCATCCGGCCCGAATACCGCAACGAGATACTCAGCGACTACCCCTTCTCGCCGGAGTTGATCACGGTCCTGAACCGCAAGACCTCCACCATCCCGGAATTCCAGCGCACCCGCGGCGCCCTGCGGCTGCTGGCCCTGGTCGTGCGCCATCTGTGGGCCGCAAAGCCCCAGGATGCCTGGCTTATCCACACCCACCACCTCGACCTGTCCGTGGACGATGTGGTCAACGAGCTGACCTCGCGCCTGAGGAGACCTCAGTTCAGGCAGGTGGTCGAGGCCGACATCGTCAGCCCGTTGAAAGGCTCCACGGCGCACGCCACCGACGTGGACGAGCCCCTGGTGCAGGCGGGCAAGGCCCCCTTCGCCCGTCGCTTCGCCACCACCGTCTTCCTGCATTCCATCGTCCAGGGCGTGGCCTCCGGGGTCGATACAGCCGACGCCCTGTTGGCGATTCTCACGCCGGACGATGAGGCAGCCCTGGTGCAGAAGACCGTGGAAAGCCTGCTTAATGAGGCATGGTTCCTGGACTACGACGGCCGGCGCTACCGATTCAAGACCGAGCCCTCCCTCAACAAGCTCATCGCCGATGAAATGACGATCATAGGGCGTTCCAAGCCCAAGGAGGAGCTGGACCGCCGCATCCGCAACGTCTGGCGCAAGGGGGCGTTCAAGCCGGTGTTCTTCCCAAGCGAGGCCGCCGAGGTGGACGATGATGCCAAGGAGCCTAAATTGGTCGTCATCCACTACGAGGCGACGGCATCGAAGGTGGGGGAGGGTACGCCTCCCGAGCTGGTCGTGAAGATCTTCGAGCACGCCGGGTCGCTGGAAGGCTATCGGACCTTCAAGAACAACATGGTATTCCTGATCGCCGATTCCGACCAGGTCGAGCGTATGATCGAGGTCGCCCGCCGCAGTTTGGCTATCCAGAATATCCTGGATGACGCCGACCGGATGTCCGAGTTCAACGACGAACAGAAGAAGAAGCTCAAAGGCATGGCCGAGGAAGCCGAGTTGCAGTTCCGGGTATCGATCACTCGGACATATCGATTCCTGTACTATCCCTCCGTTGACGCCCCGAAGAAAAATGCCAACCTGGCGCGGGAAACCCTGCCGGCGCAGGACCAGGGGAAGGTGGAACACGATCAGAGCGAGGTGGTCCTGCGGGTGTTGCGAGGTCTCGACAAAGTGCTGACGGCGGACGACGCGCCGCTGAGCGCGATGTTCCTGAAGGCCAAGGCGTGGCCCGCGGCAAAGCGGTACACTTCGACCGACGACATGCGCATGGAGTTCGCCAAGCGCTTCCACCTGAAGATGCTCCTGGATGTAAACCAGCTCAAGCGGACGGTCAAGGACGGCTGTAAGAACGGCGCCTGGGTTTATCAGAGCCCCGGCGAAAAGGAAGTCTACGGCCCGCCCTCGCCCGTGCCGACGGTCGAGATCAGCGCCGACGCCAACCTATACGAGCCGGAGGAGGCCGAGTTGATCGGCCTGCCGGTGAAGGGGGCGCTGCCCAAAATTTGCCCCGTGTGCAAGAATCCTGTCGATCAATGCATCTGCGGCTGCGTTCCCCCGCCGCTCCAGCCGAACCGCCGCTTCGAGACTGACGGCGCGGCGGCCCAGGCGTTCCAGCGGGTACGGGACTGGGCGACGGACGCCAAGGTGACCCACGTGGACCGGCTGTTCGTCAAGGTGGAGGGGCGCGGCAAAGAGGCTGCCAAGGACGCCCGGATGATGGGGCTGGCCATCCCGCAGCTTGGGAAGGGCGCCTACTCCGTCGAGCAGAACATGACCTGCCAGTTCGGGGACACGGAAACCTTCAAGGTGTCCTTCTCCGGGACGTGGGACCGCTACAAACAACTCAAGACCCTGACCGACGCCTTCGGGCAGGCGGCCAGCGACGTGCAGGTGACGACGCAGCTAAAAGCGGAGTTCGATGGCGGACTGGAGCTGGCCGGGGCGCAGTTCGAGACCATCCGTGACGTGTTCTGTCAACTAGAGTTCGGCAAGCTGCACCTAGCTGCCGACGCCAAGAAGGACGAGGACAAAAAGAAATGACGCAGGATAAACCCTTCGAGCTGAGGATCTTCCCGCTGGAGGAGAGCGACTACGGGCTCGAACTCCATCAACGCGCCACCCGCAAAGACGGCGTCAAAGGGTTGCATCATCCCGTCGTTCGCCTCTGGGGCACGCCTTTTCGATCGGTGCTTGATGTGGTGCTGGAAACTATTAAGAAGAACGGCTATCGAGCCACCGACCTCCGCCGGGGGCGCAAAGACCCGTTGAACCTAGACGAGATCGGCGGGGTGCGCCTAGGGCTACTCTTCCTGGCCGTCAAGCCCCTGAAGAAGCCTGCGCGCATCGAGGCCGTCAGCCGGGGCGTGCGCGATATGGAGCCGGAGGAAGCGTACTACTGGTATTCGAAGCTGACCAAAGTCGAATTCACCCGCCGGGCCGGGAAGGCGCTGCGCGTGCTGCTGGCAAAGGAGTAACGCATGTCCAAGATGCCCCCGTCCGTCCTGTCCGAGTTCTGGCTGCCCATCCAGACCATCGGGGCGGAGTGCATGCGGGAGCGCGGGGCGTCGTCGGCGTTGCCGCCCTTGTACTTTCTTCACGTCTGGTGGGCGCGGCGGCCGCTAACGGTCAGTCGGGCGGCCATCCTGGCGGGCGTACTACCCCAATGGCACAAGGCATGGCCCCAGGATCTGCTGAAGAAGTTCCCCTCCGAGGCCGACTACCGGCAGTGGTTTTTGAAGCTCATCGGCATTCACGGCGACCCTGTGGCCGGGCGGAAGCTGTTGCAGTATGCGGCTGCGAGCGGAAAGAAGATACCAAATCCCTATACTTATAGGCGCGCTTTCACCTACAACCCCACCGAGGAGCAGTTGGAGACCCTGGGCGACCTTCTGGAATATGCCTGGGGGACGCGGGAGCTATCCGTCCTCGATCCCTTTGCCGGCGGCGGTTCCATTCCCTTCGAGGCGCTGCGCTTCGGCTTCAAGACCTACGCTAACGAACTGAACTCGGTGGCCTCGGTTATCCTTAAGGCCACGCTCGACTACCCGGCCCGTTTAGGAACCGACTTTGCTGGCGAGATCAGGAAATGGGGCAATGTGTGGGCCGAGCGCGTCCAGAAGAAACTGAAACCGTTCTTTTCGCCTATACCGGCAAATGCGGAAGGGGCCTGCTACCTCTGGGCGCGGACGGTGGCCTGTCCGACGACCGGCAAGCCGGTGCCTCTCTCGCCCAACTGGTGGCTGGTCAAGGGCGGCAAGGAGCCGGTGTGCGTGCGCGTGATCGCCCGGCCGAACGAGCCCACCTGCCGTTTTGAGATTGTTAAGGGTAAGTCGGCCGTGGAAAATACCAAGCCCGACGAGGGCACCGTCGCTCGCGGCGTGGGTAAAAGCCCCTGGACAGGGGAGGCGGTGGATGGCGACTACATCAAGGCCGAGGCCCAGGCCGGGCGCATGAGCGCGCAACTTTACGCTGTGGGCCTGAAGACCAGCAAGGGCTTCGAGTTCCGCCCTCCAACACAAGCCGACCTCGATGCCCATGAAGCTGCCAAATCCGAATTAGCCCGTCGCCTGCCGGACTGGGAGGCTATGGGGCTAGTGCCCAATGAACCTCGCCGAGAGAATCGTGCCGACTGGTCCTGCGAAATCTATGGGATGACGAAATGGAGAGATACTTTTGCTCCCCGCCAGCTTCTCTCCCTGTTGACGGCGGTCGAGGAGTTACGCGTCCTGGAGCCGGAAATCCGCGCCGGGCTACCAAAGGAGAAGGCCGAGGCGATATTGACGTATATTGGATTAGCTCTCGATAAAGCATGTGATTATAACTCGTTCAGAAATCGGTGGGATTCTACCAGATCGAAAATGGTAAGTGGATTTGAGCGTCATGATTTCTCTTTCAAGTGGAGCCACGGGGAGTTTGACGCAGCGGTGAATCTGATCCCTTGGGTCTTAGGTCAGGTGGCTGATGCGTATGAAGAAATTGCTGAATTAGCGAAGGGTATCGCCTCGCTTTTCAATCATAGAAAAGACCCCAAGAGTGTCATCTTTTCTAGAAGCTCAGCCTCCGAATTGTCCGATCTCCCCTCCGGCAGCCTCACGTCAATCTGTACGGACCCGCCCTATTACGATAACGTGATGTATGCAAATTGCGCCGACTTTTTTTATGTCTGGCAGAAACGAACGGTGGGGCATATTTTCCCCGACTGGTTCGATTCCGAACTTACCGATAAAGACAACGAGGCTGTTGTCAATGTGGCCCGCTTTGAAGGAGCCAAAAATAAGGTTGACCTAGCCCGGGCCGACTACGAACGTAAGATGGCTGCAGCGTTCCGTGAGATGCACAGGGTCCTTCATCCGGACGGCGTGATGACCGTAATGTTTACCCACAAACAAGTTGCCGCCTGGGATACTTTAGCCACCTCGCTCGTCGGTGCGGGTTTCTCCATACAAGCCTCCTGGCCAGTAATGACCGAAAGTGATAAGAGCTTGCATCAAGCCAAGAAAAACGCCGCTGCCAGCACCATCCTCCTCGTCTGCCGCAAGCGCGGGGCCGAAAAGACACCCACCTGGTGGGATGATCTCAAGGGCCAGGTGCGCCAGACTGCCCGCGAGAAGGCCGAGCTTTTCCATTCCCAGGGCATCTCCGGCGTGGATCTCTACATCAGCACCTTCGGCCCGGTCCTGGCCATCCTATCCCAGAAGTGGCCGGTGCTCTCCTCTGAGGTGGATGACGACGGCAACCCCAGGCCGCTCAGGCCCGAAGTGGCGCTCGACCTCGCCCGCGAGGAGGTCGTGAAATTGCGCAAGGAAAAACTCTTGCATGGCCGGGCGGTGCAGTTCGACCCCGTTACCGATTGGTATCTCATTGCATGGGATGCCTTCAAGGCCGAACGCTTCCCCGGCGATGAGGCGCGCAAGCTGGCCATCGTTCTAGGCCTTGATCTCGAAGGCGACGTTATCCGCACGAAGAAACTGGCCGCAAAAAAGGGCGCAGACGTGATCCTGAATCAGCCTAAAGCCCGCCGCAAGAAAGGGATGGTGGACCCGGACCTCGACGCCTTCGACACCATGCTCGACGCCGTCCACACCACCATGATGGTCTACGACGAGGATGGTGCCCGCGCCTGCGAAGTGTTCCTGAAGCGGACGGGGCTGATATCTGACTCGACTTTCAAGGTGACCGTCCAAGCGCTCCTGAACACCATCCCGCGTACGAAGATCAAAGGCCGCTTCGTCCGCCCCGAGGCCCAGACCCTCGACGACCTGCGGCTCAAGTTCTTCGACGACCTCGAAGTCCCGCCGGAAGAAGAGCCGCCGAAAATGCCCGCGCAAGCGGACTTGTTCTCCGGGCCGAGCGAGCCAGAAGAAGAACCAGAAGAAGGAGAAGGCGAAGAAGAAGCGGAGGAGGAATAATGGGTAACGCGACGAAAAAACTCGGAGAGCTTCTCGACTATCTTGATAGCGAGAATCTGCTGTTGCCTGAAATACAGAGGGATTTTGTATGGGATAAAAAGAATATTTTAATGCTGTTCGACTCCCTCTATCGTGAACTTCCCATCGGAAATGTGTTAGTCTGGAAGGCACGGCATAGGGTTGGATCAAAAAAATTACGCGCCTCGATACATCGAATTGGCAAACGGATAGACAGTTTTTATGGTTACCTTTTGGATGGCCAACAACGCTTGACAGCCGTAAAACTGGTTCGCGACGATCCTGACGACTATTCCTTAATGTTCAACATCCTTACGGAAGTGGATAATGAAGAGCCTTCTTTCACATGGAAGGCACGATGGAACGAATCCTCCCCTTGGTATGTCGCTGTATCGCGAGTCCTCGAAAATGGATTCCATCCGATGGATGTCCTCGACGTACTCAAGGAAGAAGAGGACTATGATCAATCCAAGCACCGTGTTGCTATAGATCGGGCGCTACGGCGCTTGCAGGACATTCTGCGTTACGACATTGGAGTAATCGAGTACGACGAGGACAATTACCAGAAAGCAATGGAGCTGTTCATCCGCTTCAATTCTACCGGCAAGAAGCTGAGCAAACCGGAACTCGCCCTCGCCCAACTCGCACTTGCCGCGCCAAAGCTTGTAACGGAGGGAATCGGCGACCTTCAGGAACGAATTCCTGGCTTTTCATTCACAAAGTCCTTCCTTCTTCAGTGTTTGGTTTCCATACATACCACGAGGATGAAGATGGCTCAACCCCAACGCATATGGGATAATTCTGACGAGCGGTCGATCCGTTTGTCATGGAAAAAAGCGGAGAAGGGAGTCGAGAGGATTGTTGAGTTTCTCACTGGCATTATTCAGTGGGATGCGACCTCTTGGGTTCCGTCTATGGTGACGCTGGTGCCGCTGATTTATGTCTTCGGACTGGGAAATAAACCAAGTGTGGAGGAACGCCACTTGGCCAAGAAGTGGCTGTTGTTGGCGAACGTCCGGTCTGTCTTCGCCGGCAGCGGTTATCATAAGTTCGAGACTTTGTTCCACTTCTTGAAAAATGATCCTACGGTGGACACGTTGTGGAAATATACCCACAGGGATTTCCACTCTAATAAAATAAAGCCGGAGGATTTTGACACTAAGCGTAAATCAGGATCCATAATGTCGCTATATATCGCCATGTTGCGCGGCCGCCATGCTGAGGATTGGAAACGAGGAACTCCTTTAAACGGAAGGGTCGTCGGGGAAAATGCCGAACTCCAGGTACACCATTTCTTCCCACAAGCCCTTTTACGGGAACACGAATTCAATAACGATTCCATCAACACGTTCGCCAACTACACCGTCATCTCGAAAAATACCAATCTCGAATGCCGGGCCGAGGAACCGGCAAAATATATCAAGAGGTTGAAGATTGAGAAGAAACATTTGAAGGCCCAGTATATCCCAGTGGACCGAAACCTTTGGAAGGTTGAGAATTATGAAGACTTCCTGGCAGAACGACGGAAGCTCTTGGCGCAACAAGCCAACAGGTTCCTCGGATAGGAAATACCTTTGACGAACCTTAGCGATCACACCTTCCAGATCGCCTACGGCCCCGGCGACGATCGGGTGAATGACTTCTACGTCCCGGCGCTATCGGCATCCGTGCGATACGACCGTTCTGCGGGCTACTTTTCGTCATCGGCTCTTGCTGTGGCTGCGGCGGGCGTTGCCCGGCTCATTCAGAACGGCGGCCGGATGCGCTTACTGGTCGGCGCGCAGCTCTCCGAGCAGGATGTCCAAGCCCTTCACGGCGGCAAAGACCTGGCTGCCGTCGTTGGCCGCCGCATGGAGATCGACTTCACCGACCTCGCCGACGCCATCGCAAGGGAGCGCCTGGCCGCATTGGCCTGGATGGTGAGGGAAGGGACGCTGGATCTGAAGGTCGTCCTTCCAACAGGAAAAGACGGACGGCCTCTGCCCGCCGCGCTGACGCGGGACTACTACCATCCCAAGATGGGTATCTTCACCGACGCTCAGGGCGACCAGCTGGCCTTCACGGGAAGCGTCAACGAAACCGAACAGGCGTGGCTCCATAACTACGAGATGTTCGACGTGTACGTCTCTTGGAACACGAACCTCAAGCCCTTCATTACCCAGAAGACCCGCTACTTCGAACGTCTATGGCAGGGACAGGAGGCCGACTGGGTGGCCCTGCCGGTGCCAGCGGCCGTCAAGCAAAAGCTCATCCGCTATGCCCCCGACCAGGCCCCTTACCGCGACCCGCTGGAAGTGAGGGAGCAGGAAACGGTCTGGGTTAGACCTGGCACGCTCACAGAGGAGGCCCGCGAGCGGATCATCTTTCAGTTCCTGCGCGACGCGCCCCACCTGCCGAACGCCGACAAGCTGGGGCAGGCGGTCGTCACGATCCATCCCTGGCCGCACCAGGTGAAAGTGGCAGATAAGGTGACCGCCGAATACCCGCACCGTTACATGCTATGTGACGAAGTGGGGTTGGGCAAGACCATCGAGGCGGGCTTGATCTTGAAGCAGCTCACGCTTTCCGGGAAGGTTAATCGGGCATTGATCCTGGCCCCCCATAGCGTTTGTCGCCAATGGCAAGAGGAAATGTACGAGAAGTTCCTAATGAATATTCCGCTATACGACGAGGGCCGCTACACCGATTACTTCGAGCGCGAGCTTCCCACGTCTGCAAAAAATCCCTGGAACGCCTTCCCTGTGATGATCGCCAGTAGCCAGCTTGCCAAGCGCAAGGACCGCCAGCCGGAACTCCACGAGGCTGACCCCTGGGATCTCCTGTTCGTAGACGAAGCCCACCACGCTAGGCGGAAGGACTTCATCTCAGGTACGTACCGCCGTAACAGTCTATTGACGTTACTTCTGGGATCGCGCGACAACGTCCGTCTATCCGGAATCGCCCGATTTGAGAAAGCGCGGGGGCTGATCCTCATGACGGCCACGCCGATGCAGATACATCCGGTAGAAGTATGGGACCTGCTGAATGTGCTGGGCGTCGGCGGCAAGTGGGGGGCCTCCGACGATCGATTTCTGACCTTCTTCGAGGAGCTGCGAAAGCCCAACTTCGACGACATCAACTGGCCCTTCGTGCTGTCGATGGTGCGGGACCACTTGGAGCAGGGTGGGGAGATCGACGCTGCCTTTGCCGAATACGCCGAACGCAAGGTAGGGGCCGTCACCTGGGAGCAAATCCGAGGCCTGCCCCATTCCGACAAGGTGTATGCCTCCATCGGGCAGCTTGGCAACACCGGTCGGGCGGTGCTGAAAGAGTTCGTTCGCCGCCACACCCCGCTTGGCTCCTACATCTTCCGCAACACGCGCAACCTGCTTCGGAAGTATCAGGAAAAGGGTTTCCTGGGCGACGAAAAGGTGCCGCGCCGCAAGCCCAAGAACGAATGGATTTCGATGACTATGGAGGAGCGGGAGCTGTACGAGCGCATCGAGGAGTACATCTCCGACTTCTACAAGAAGTACGAGGCCGAACGGAAGGGGTTGGGCTTCATCATGACGGTGTACCGTCGCCGCCTGACTTCGAGCTTCCGCGCCATCAGCGAGAGCCTGAAGCGGCGGCTCAACTTCCTGATGGGCGACCCGACCACGGGCGTTCTGGGGGGGCTGACCGAGGAGGACTACGAGCAAGAGGACCTTTCCAACGACGTGACCGACGACCTGATGGCGGGCCAGCGAGAACTGTTTAAGGAAGAGATCGCCTATGTCCAAGATTTCCTGGCGGCGCTGAAGCTCATCGACACCGACTCGAAGGTAGAGCGGCTGATCCAGGATCTGAACGACCTGCTGCAACGCCGGGAGACGGCGCTGGTCTTCACCCTATACACCGACACGATGGACTTCCTGCGGGAGAAGCTGCGGCAAGTGTATGGCGGCCAGGTGGCCTGTTACTCCGGACGCGGCGGCGAGGTATGGGACGGCCACGGCTGGCGGATCACCACCAAGGAAGCCGTCAAGAACGACTTCAAGGACGAGAAGATCAAAATCCTACTTTGCACGGAATCGGCCTCCGAGGGCTTGAACTTGCAGACCTGCGGCGTCCTCATCAACTTCGACCTTGCCTGGAACCCCATGCGGGTCGAACAACGGATCGGCCGTATCGACCGTATCGGGCAGCGCTACGATGACGTGTGGATTCGGAACTACTTTTACGAGGACACCGTCGAGGCCAAAGTCTATCAAGCCCTGGAAGGCCGCATCCAATGGTTCGAGAACGTCGTGGGCGAGCTGCAGCCCATCCTCGCCCGCGTCGCGCAGATCATCCAGTCAGCGGCCCTGGAGAAGGGCGCCCATCGGGCGGCGCTTCTGGAACGCGAGATCGAGGCCATCCGCAAGGAGATCGACCAGCAGCAGGTGTCCGCCCTGAACCTCGACGACTACCTAGCGGACGAGGTGGCCGCGCCGACCGCGCTGGACGTGCCGGTAACGCCCCGGCAGATTCAGGACTACATCCTCGGCTCGAAGACTCTCCGGCGCCATTTCCAGCCCCATGAGGGCATTCCAAACGCCTACAAGCTGCGTCTAGGCGACGAGATCTGCGGCGTCACCTTCGATGGTGGCCTGTTCGACCAGCACCCGGATAGCCTGCGGCTGTTGTCGTATCAGGAAGAGTTGTTCACGAAGTTGTTGGACGAGGTCCCCTCGCCGGGCAAGGCCGACCTGCCCGCGCATGTGATCCGCCTGCAGTCCGAAGAACCGCCCCTCACCGGCTACTACCTAGCCGCCGGGGAAGCCGTCGAACCCGTTCGCAGCCTGGCCGAGCTGCTCACCGCATTGGACCGCAACCCCGGGGCACCATCGGAGGCGTCCTGGACCGCCGCGCGAGACATGCTAGCCAGGGAGATCGAAAAGTGGCGTACCAAACAAACCCAAGCCGAGGATCGCATGAAACGGAATACGATCAGCGTCATGAAGGAGCGGGCTCGTCAGCTCCTGACCCAGGCGGGTTTCCTGGAGATGATCCTGGAGTCGCCCGACCTATTCACAAACCCGGAGTCCGTAGTGTCCGGCTTCAACGCGGAGTCCATCCAAGCGCTTAGGAAGAAGGGTTTCCCTTACGCGCCCATGATGAGATGCGTCGGCACCGACGATTTGAACTTATCGCCCACCGACCCGTTCTACCTGAAGGTCAAGGACGACAGCCTCGCCCAAAACAAAAGGAGGCTGGAAGCGGTCAAAGCGCAGATCGGCGAGTTGATCGAGCCGATAATGAAAAACCAGTAGTCGGGACACCCATTTTAATTCCTCCTCGGCCGGGCGTGATTAAGGTGGCCCTGCGAGGGCGAGCGTGACCTGCCCCCAAGAACCGATTAAGAAAAATGAGAGGAATACAAGGCATGACTTCCCGAAACATAAAAGACGCTGAGCGGATTATCGCCTCACTAATATAGGACGATCAAGTCCTCAAAAATTCTTTCAATATTAATCGGAAAAAATCTAGCTCAGTCTTATCAACGGGCGAATTTTCATATGCCATTTATAGGCTTCATTTCTTGATAATGAAATATGATGTCTAGTGATGCCAGCCAGAACCAAAGATCGCTACCTTGTATCATATTTTCTACGGAAAAATCGCTTCCACTCATGTATAGAAATTCAATTCTTTTTTCAACGCTTGGATATTGATTTTTAAAATCTTCCCGTACAAAAATCGACTCATAATTAAAGGCTGCGATTTTATTGTACTTACTTCTCTTATATCTATGATAAATTAGCCTTAATGCTTCTTGCGTATAGTCCTGTGCGGCATTAAAAGAAAAGAAGTCCTTCAATCTATTATTCTCCAGATTTTTGGAGAACCAAGTAATTAGAAGACTCATATTTACATAGGATACCGCACCTCTTTTTTTCATTGCATTCGCCCATGTTAATATTAAGAAATTTATCGGCTTTAAACGGATTAAAGACTCTATGCCATGAAAAGCGCCGCCGATCTCGAGGCTAGCCATATGCCTGCAATATAGATCCCTTTGCCTCTCCAAGATTTTTAAGAGATCACCCAATTTGAAATATTTTATAATAAAGCTTTTTCTAATATCGGTCGTCCATTTCGAGATCCCTGTTTCTGGCTCAAATTTTGATAATTTTAAACTGCTTTTATAGAAGCAAACGTTGTCTAGGTAGTCGTCGATGAGAGATATGATTTTACTTTCTAGTTTTGTTAATTCCCTAATTCTTTTTCCACAATTTCTTTGGATACGCGTCCCTTCGCTGTGGAAATACATTATGTAGCTAAAAAAAATACTTAGCTTGAACTTCGATATTCCATGCCCATAATTATCTTGTAGAAAAGTGTCTAGCTTTTCTACGGGCGAATTGACATCAATTTTTTGCTTCATCGCTTCCTCTTAAAAATCCGTATCACTTTGGCCGACAAAAAATCATCTAAGTGCGTCTCGTATTCGCTGAGAGATTAGCTTAGATTGACTTCATAATCAAGGATGCTTATGAGGTAAAATATGAAGAACCTATTAAGGGAAGCAAGGTTTAAAGCAAGGGTGCCTCAAATCAGACTTTGGCTAGAGACGGGCATTCACTATTCTACAATCTCGAGGATAGAATGCGGCTACATAAAGCCCACCGAACTGCAAAAAAAGAAGCTGGCCGAAGCACTGGGCGTTGAGCAGGAATGGCTTTTCCCGGAAGAAGATGAAATCTAAATGACGGACAAAATAGAGCAGATTAAGAGACAAGCCGAAATTTGTTTAAAAACCGGCTTGCACTCCTCGACAGACTGTCGGTCTGAACGGATCATCAGTAAGGGGAATCAGTCTCATTGGAGAAGGATCGCCCGAGTGCCGATGATCCGCTCAGAGAAAACCTTTTTGGAGGCTAACGATGGAAGATCGTGAGGTCCACTCGTTTAAGAAGAACGCCAGGGAGACTGTCCGAGTCTGCCTTACAGAATTCAAGGGCTACAAGCTCCTTGACCTGCGAGTTTATATTCAGGATGAGACGGGCAGGGAAGTCCCAACACGCAAAGGCCTGACTATTTCGCAGGAGCTTGTCAACGAGCTTGTCAAGGGGCTCCGGAAGGTGATTGAGCTGATCGATACGGACACATGAAGATTTGGGTGGAGAAGCGGCGTGGCGCTCGCGTGACTCCTCACGCCCCCGCTTTCTCTGTCCTTTCGTTGAGGGGTCACGATGAGCTGGGCAAAGAGAAATAAAAGGAGCTCCGAGCCGTTTGTCAGATTATCGAGGGAACTGCTATTTAAAAGCTCCGAGTGGGCGGCCTTCCGCCCCGGAGCCCGTGACGTATACCTTCTCCTAAAGGCGAAATATAATGGCGGGAACAACGGTAACATCCGGCTGTATTATTCTGAAATTCGAAGGCGGCGAATCACCGGCCTCCGAAGCGATAAGGCAATCTCGAGTGCGTTTAAAGAGCTCGAGAGCGCCGGCTGGCTCAAGCGCACTGAGCTTGGCGGTCTACATCGCCACCTTAATGAATATCTCCTCACAGGGAAACATGACAAGCTTTTGTAGATCCATAGACCTGGTAGAATATAAAAAGGCTTCCAAATTGGAAGCGTCAAGAACAGCTCGACACTTCCGAATCGGAAGCGTCAGAATTCGCCACTTGAGGAAAGGCTTCCTCCAAAAAAAGCCCATAACGACCCGACACTTCCGAATCGGAAGCGTTACACCTCCAAATCGGAAGCTGTCTTTGATTCTTGAAAGGAGACGACATGACAAAACAACGCGCCATTTATCTTAAATGCCTGGACTGCGCAGCGGGCGACCGGACAGAGGTCCTATTTTGCACAATTTTCGATTGTCCTCTCTGGCACTACCGCTGCGGGTATCACAGCTCGTCGAAAAAGTACCGGAACCGCATGGAGCGGGCATTCCAGACATTCACTCAGATTGCAGCAGAACTTCGGGAAGAAGGCCTAGACACTGGAAATTTTCTTCAGAATGATGCGCAGGCACGCTTTTCTAAAGGCAATCGACGGAAAAAGGATAGCAGCACGGAAGAAGGGTCCGTCCAGGGGAGGACTGATTTTTGATAGGCCCGAAAAATGCGAATTTTTAAGAGGAATCTAAGAGGTGCTGAGATGAGAACGAGGCGCTTGTTTTGAGGATTTAAACATATCATGGAGGCGCAGGGCAAGGTGAAAGAGATCATGACGGCCGCCGAGGCCGCAGACTTTCTTTCTATCCACGTGAAGACACTATATCGACTCATCGCGGAACGGAAGATCCCTTTTATTCTCAAACCTGGCCTGGGGTATCGTTTTTTTCGCTCTCGGCTGTTCAAATGGCTTGAAGACGACCTTAATAATCCGACGGAATGGAAGAATCTGCTTTAGCTCGATCTGTGACGGATAGAGACGTTTGGCGGTTAATTCTATAGGTATTTTCTCATGCGAATTTATAAGAGAGGCCTTTCGTGGTATTTAGATATCAACCTCGAAGGCCGGCGTGTGCGGGCGAAGGTCCCTGGAGCGCGAACAAGGACCGAAGCCCAAGCTGCCCTTGCGGCCGTCAAGACGGATATTCTCCGAGGCCAGTTTAACTTTAGGCAGGAAAAGACCATCCTTTTTGAAAATTTTTGTGGGCTTTATTTGGAAAGGCACTCGCGTCCGAATAAACGGAGCTATGCCCGCGATCTTACGTCCGCGAAGGCTCTCCGGCAAGAATTGGACGGCCGGACGCTTTCAAAAATAACGCCTTTTCTCATCGAGGGCTATAAGCTGAAGCGCAAGGAAAAGGTCGAGGTCTCAACGATCAACAGAGAACTCGCCCTTCTCAAGCATATGTTCACAAAGGCAATCGACTGGGGCTATGCCTATGGAAATCCAGTCAAGAAAGTTAAGCTTTTTAATGAGGAGAACCGAAGACGATGCCGGACCCTTACCCCCGCCGAAATCGAGGCGCTTCTTGCTCATTGCCGAAGCCCCTTGATGGAAACGGTCTTCCTGGCCCTGAATACAGGGATGAGGATAGGGGAGATCATGGCCTTGCGATGGGAGGACGTTTTTTTTAGCGAGGATTATATCTATGTCCGCGATAGCAAAAGCGGCCGGTCGCGCAAAGTCCCGGTCAATTGTGTGGCTCGTGAAGCCCTAATTTCGCTCCAGAATCGCGCAGGAGGCTCGGGATTCGTTTTTCCCAACCCGAGGACCGGCTCCTTCATCAAATACCCGCGAAAGGCCTTTATGAATGCGTGCGCGAAATCGGGGATCTCCGGGCTCCGCATCCACGATCTTCGCCATCACGCTGCTTCGGCCATGGTCCAGGCCGGCGTCGACCTCCACACTGTCTCAAAAATCCTGGGTCATTCGACGATCAAGCTGACGGAGCGCTACAGCCATCCGGATTTCGATCATACCAAGGACGCGGTCCAGCGGCTCGAGTGTCTTTTTGGGAAAAACGGGCGAAATCAAAAAAAACATGGCACAAGAATGGCACAGAAAGATTTTCCAAAGGTTCTAAGTTGCAGAAATTAAAAGGATTGACCAGGCATTCCCGCGGATTCCTAATCCCTGTGTCGGCGGTTCGAGTCCGTCCAGGCGCGCCACCCTTCCCCCGAGAAATTGCCTCTTTCCCTTTTAGCTCCCTTAGTCAGAATTAGGCGGTTTTAGGCATTCAAAGTGCTGCTTGATATTTTCGCTAGATTTAATCACCTTGACATTCCTTTTACATTCTTTTACATTTCTTTGACACCTGTC
>Ga0315297_10000255_pt1 | contig 30033 bp, 35 predicted proteins | sample YL17G15_0_MG_FD_203628 | JGI IMG/M metagenome (GOLD analysis project Ga0315297, IMG submission 203628) | Sediment microbial communities from Yellowstone Lake, YNP, Wyoming, USA - YL17G15_0 | ecosystem: Environmental > Aquatic > Freshwater > Lake > Sediment | place: USA: Wyoming | collected...
GTTCAGGAATATTACTATGATTCCTACGAACATTATTACCATGAACATTGTTCTCCATGGTCCTTTTTCTAGGAATACTGGGAAATCTTCTTCTTTTAGGAATGAGCCTATCAATAGTAGGAATGATACGCTTAGAAGCAGCAATAGTGTTATGTTTGCCATTGCGCTGTTTATTGTTCGCACAAGGCTTGTTGACGCGACAACTAGAAATCCTATCACGAATGATACTATTGCGTTAAGATTTTTTTTTGTGTATCTTTTTCCTTCTATCTCTTCTGTGCCTAATACTTTTGTTTTTTCTAGTATTGCAAATACTATTGTGAACACGAGAAGGAATGGAAGGACTACGTCGTAAATGCCTATTTGTTCTAAGAATACGACTACTCCTTTGAAAGCTGACTCTGCCATAATCCAAATTTAACCATGTTACATATTTAAAGCTTTCGATTTTTCTTGTCTATAAAGCTTGTAAAAACATTTAAATAGTCTTATTCATTCTTTTTTCTTGAAATGTTGGATGAAAAAGATTTTTCTGATATGGTTCGGGAGTTTAATGAGTTTGATGAGTTAAGGGAGGGTCTTATCAGGAAGTCTAGGGATATTGTGAAGCTTTCTAAGCAGATTATTTATTGTATTCATAGGGATGAGCTTGATTCTGCTAAGAGGTTTTGTGATAGTATTTTTGTTGAGCTTAAGGCTCTTGATGTGATTGCTTTGAAGAGTCCTGAGCTTTTGTATTCTGGTTCTTACAAGGTTGCTGTTCAGGAGTTTGTTGAGGCTTTGTGTTATTATAGGTTTGTTTCTGAGGGTAGAGTTCCTTCTAAGAGTGAGCTTGGTGTTTCTTCTGATTTTTACTTGCTTGGCTTGTGTGATTTGAGTGGTGAGTTGGTGAGAAACGCCATAAATAAGGCTTCTAATGGTGAGTTTGCTGCTGTTGAGATGGTTAAGGATTTGGTTGTTGAGATTTATGAGAGATTATTGCAGTTTGATTTCAGGAATTCTGAGTTGAGGAGTAAGTTTGATGGTTTGAAGTATGATGTTAAGAAGCTTGAGGATGTTGTTTTTCAGATTAAGCTTAAGCAGATGTGAATGTTGATATGGAAAAAGTTAATGAATTGACTAAGTTCTTGTTTGAGGTTGGTAATCTTAAGAGGGTTAAGCGTAGTGGTTGGTGGACTATTAACATCAAGGATCCTGAAAGTGTTGCTGAGCATTCCATGCGCGCAGGAGTCATAGGTTTTGTTCTTGCTAAATTAGAGGGTTGTGATGTGGCTAAGGTTTCGCTTATGTGCTTGTTTAATGATTTGCATGAGTCTAGGCTTAATGATTTGCACAAGGTTGGTCATCGTTATATTGATTTTAGGGCTGCTGAGACAAAAGCTCATAAGGAGCAGACTGAGTCTTTGCCAAAGAATATTGGTGATGAGATTTTTTCGCTTCATGAAGAATTCCAGCAGCAGATATCTAAGGAGTCAATTGTTGCTAGGGATGCTGATTTGTTGGAGTGTGCTTTTCAGGCTAAGGAATATATTGATTGTGGTTTCAAGGATGCGAATGATTGGTTGATTAACATAAGAAAGCATCTTGTCTCGAAATCAGCGATTGTTTTGCTTGATGATTTGGAAAAGACTTCTTCGAATAGTTGGTGGAGTGGTTTGAAGAAGACTGATAGGTGAAAATGGTTAATCCTATTCACAACATTGAGGGTTTGGTTTCTAAGCTTTTGCATAATGAGAATAAGGAAAGGCATGACTTGGCTCGTTTGATTATTTTTTCTAAGAAGTTAAAGAGTGAGTTGGTTGAGGATTCTAAATTTGTTTCTTGGAAGAAACAGTTTGTTGATGAGATTATTAGAGGCAGGCGTTCTAGGGTTGAGATTGATAATTTGAGGATTGTTCGTGCTAAGAGAGAGGAAGAGTTGGTTTTTTGTAAGAAGGATGTTTCGTTGATTGAGAAGATTGTTGATCTTACTAAGAAAAATATTGGTGATGAGGAGAGGATCAGGAATGAGGTTAAGGTTTTGTTTTCTAGGGTTTCTGATGATTCTAAAAAGGTTCTTGAGAAGGTTTTTAGGCATGTTTCTGGTGAGGATGTTCTTGATAGGAAAGAGCTTGAGTTAGAACTTAAGGAAATAAAGATTTTTCATTTGGTCCTTCATTTTATTGAGAAGAAATCTGATTCTTTGACAAGTCAGAATAGACTTTTGGAGAGTAAGGCTTTGAAGGAGTTGCATAACCGGATTGGTGATGAAGAGAACATTAACAGAAGATTGATTGGTTTGTTGGATGAAGTGATTAATATTGAATGTGTTGAGAAAAAGATTGAGGGTGAGAAGAGGGGTTTGTTGAATGGTATTGTTTCTTCTCATTCTGCTAGGAACATTGCTATCGTTGCTGTCTTGATTGTTCTTGCTTCTCCTTTTATGTTCAAGTCTTTTAATCCTTATGCTCAGGATTCTTCTTCTGTCTCTTTGGAGTTTGGTAGTAATATTTTCACTTCTAAGGATATTGATGAGGCTAAGCAGCTTGGTTTGGATGTTAATGCTAAGACTCTTCTTTTTGATTCTTTGAGGCAGTTGTTTTATCTTGCTAAGCAAAGGTGTTCTGTTGAGGCTTGTGTTCTTGATAATTCTGCTATTGATTCTTTGCTTGGTGATAATGGTAAGATCAGGAAGGCTGCTTTGTCTGCTTCTGAGATTTCTTTTAATGGTAATGTTTTTAGTGTTAGGTCTGCTAAGCCTTTGTCTGCTCCTATCCCTGGTTCTTTGAATACTGCAACAATTTATTTGGACAACACTAAGTGGGGTGTTTCTGAGAATAATGGTAATTTCGAGTTTAATTTGTTAGAGGGCAGTGCTTGGTTGAAGGTTAATTTTTTTGGCAGTATTGGTGGTGCTTTGTTCAAGCGTGGTGATGAGAAGATTAGTGAGATGCCTAGTATTAAGAGGGCTTTGCTTTTTAAATACACTAAAGAGGATGGCAGTGCTGGGTTGTACGGTATTCTTTATGATTCTTCTGGCAAGGTTAAGAATGGTATTGACTTGTCTTCTGAGGATTTCAGTTCTATCAACAAGATTCCTAAGGCTGATGAGGCCAGGGTTGCTTTGGCTTTTTCTTCTAAATAAGTAAATTTTATAAACAACTGTTTTCTTCGTCTCATATTATGTTAAGGAGTCATACTTGTGGGGAATTGGATGAGAGCTTTTTGGATAAAGAGGTTACTCTTTGCGGTTGGTGTAATGCGAGGAGGGATCATGGTGGTGTTGTCTTTATTGACTTAAGGGACAGGTATGGTTTGACTCAGATTGTTTTCAATCCTGATATCAAGGATTTTGATGAGGCTGTCAAGCTTAGGCGTGAGGACGTAATTAAGGTCATCGGTTCTGTGAAGAAAAGGCCTTCTGGTATGGAAAATCCTAACTTGTCTACTGGTAAGATTGATGTTATTGTTTTTAGATTAGAAGTTTTGAACAAGGCTGAGACTCCTCCTTTGGAGATTGATGATAGGGTTGTTGCTAGTGATGATTTGAGGTTGAAGTTTAGGTATCTTGATTTGCGAAGGCCTATCATGCAGAAGAGGCTTATGATTAGGCATAAAGCAGCGACTGCTGCGAGGGATTATCTTAATTCTAAGAATTTTGTCGAGATAGAAACCCCTCTTTTAATAAGAGCTACTCCTGAAGGAGCAAGAGATTATGTTGTTCCGAGCAGAGTTAATCCTGGAAAGTTTTTTTCTCTTCCACAAAGTCCGCAGTTGTACAAGCAGATCTTGATGGTTTCTGGTATGGATAGGTATTATCAGCTTGCTAAGTGTTTGAGGGATGAGGATTTGAGAGCTGACAGGCAGCCTGAATTTACTCAGATTGATATTGAGATGAGTTTTGTTGATGTTGATGATATTATTGATAATTGTGAAGGTCTTATCAAGCATATCTGGAAAAAGGCTATTGATGCTGATGTTAGTATTCCTTTTCCTCGCATGAAGTATTATGATGCTATGAACAGGTTTGGCAGTGATAAGCCTGATTTGAGGTTTGGTCTGGAAATAGTTGACGTTTCTGATGTTGTGAAAAAGTCTGACTTTCAGGTTTTCAAGAGTGCTGAGTGTGTTAAGTGTTTGAATCCTGAGAAAGATCTTTCAAGAAAAGAGTTGGATGAGCTTACTGTTTTTGTTTCTGAGCTTGGCGCTAAGGGTCTTGCTTGGTGCAAGTATACAGATAAGGGTTTGGAAGGTTCTATTATAAAATTCCTAAACCAGAGTGTTCAGGATGAGTTGTTAAAAAAGGTTGGCGCTAAGAAGGGTTCTACTTTCTTGTTCATTGCTGATGAGAAGAAGAAGACTAATACTATTCTTGGTCAGTTAAGGCTTGAGCTTGGTAAGAGATTGAATATTATTCCTGAGGGCGTTTTCAGGTTTGTGTGGATTGTTGATTTCCCCTTGTTTGAGTGGGATTCTGATAATGATCGTTGGGCTCCTATGCATCACATTTTTTCTATGCCTCAGGAGGATAGTTTTCAGTATTTAGAGTCTGATCCTGGTAAGGTTCTTGGAAAACTTTATGATCTTGCACTTAATGGTATTGAGCTTGGTGGTGGTTCTATCAGGATTCATAAGAAAGAGATTCAGGAGAGAGTTTTGAAAGTTATTGGTATGGATTATGCTGTGGCTGAGCAAAGGTTTGGTTTCTTGTTGAGGTCTTTTAATTTTGGCGCTCCTCCTCACGGTGGTTTGGCTTTTGGTCTTGATAGGATTAGTGCTTTGCTTTGTGGTTTTAATGATATTAGGGAAGTGATTGCTTTCCCTAAGAACAAGGCTGCTGAGTGTCCTATGGATAGTTGTCCTTCTGATATTGAGGATGAGCAGATGAAGGAGTTGCATATTAAGAGCACTGCTGTTGTAAAGAAGAAGAATCAGGTTTTGGAAGATATTAGGATGATGCTTGATAAGGAAAAGGTTGAGTTCAAGATTTTCGAGCACGATCCAGTGTTCACTTCTGAGGATGCTGCTAAGGCTAGGGGTACAAAGATTGAGCAGAGCGCTAAAGCTTTAGTGCTTAAAGCTGATAATCATTTTGTTATGGCTGTTGTTGCTGGTGATAAAGAGCTTGACTTGGTCAAGTTGAAGTCCATTATCAAAGCTGAGAAGTTAGGTATGGCTTCTTCTGATGAGGTCAAGAAGGTGACAGCGTGTGGTATTGGCTCTGTTCCTCCTTTTGGTAACTTGTTCAGTCTTGATACTTTTGTTGATGAATCTGTTTTAAAGAATGAGTTCATTGCTTTCAATGCTGGTTCTCATACTACTTCGTTGATGATTACTTCTAAGGCTTTGGTTGATTTGGTCAGACCTAAGGTTGGGAATTTTTCTAAGGGAAAATGAAGTTTAAGATTGTCATCTTTGATATGGATGGGGTTATTTTTGAGAATGATAATTTTTGGATGAAGCTTCATGAAGCTCTTGGCACACTGCATCCTGGTATTGAGCTGACTGAGAAATATCTTAAGAATGATACTAAGAGGTTGGCTGATGAGGTTATTGGTAAGTTGTGGAAAGGAAAAAGTTCTAAATCTTTTTTTGAGCTGATAAAAAATTCTAGATATAATGTTGGAGTTAAGGAGGCAGTTAGTGAGTTAAAGAAGCGAGGTGTAAAGACTTGCATTCTTACTAGTGGTCCTGTTCAGTTGGCAGAAAGAGCTCAAAAAGAGTTAGGTATTGATTTTGTTTATGGTAACGAAATAATCATCAAGGATAATATTATTACTGGTGAATATAATTGGTTGTCTTTTGATTGGGATCATAAGGGTGAGATGGTAAAGAGGATTTGTAAAGAGCACAACATTGATATTAATGATACGGTTGTTGTTGGTGATAATGAGCAGGACATCTTTAAGGCAAGAGTTGCTGGTTTGAGTGTTGCTTTTAATTCTAAGTCAGAAAAGCTTAAGAAAGAGTGCTCTCATTTTGTTGATGGTAATGATTTGAGGGAGATCTTAATATGGATAGTTTAGTTTTTGTTACAGGAAACGAAGAAAAGTTGGCTGAGGCTAAGAGTATTCTTACTGATTTCAGGATTGATAGTGTTGTTCTTGACTTGCCAGAGCTTCAGGGTGATAGGGAACTTGTGGTTAAAGAAAAGGCAAGACTTGCAGCGAAAAAGTTGGGTATGCCTTGTTTTGTTGATGATACTAGTTTGTGTTTCTCAGCTTTGAAGGGTTTGCCTGGCATTTATATCAGAGAGTTTCTTGAGAAGATTGGAAGGGATGGTTTAGTTAAACTGCTAACAGGATTTGATGATAAGAGTGCTGAAGCTGTTTGCATGATTGGTTTTTGTTATCCGAATAAGGAACCGATCTGTTTTGAGGGTATCACAGAGGGTACAATTGTCAATCCAAGAGGTGATCGTTTTGGTTGGGATCCGATTTTCCAGCCTTTTGGTTACAAGAAGACTTATGCTGAGATGACAATCATAGAGAAGAATAAGATTTCTCACAGGAAGAAAGCTCTCATAAAGTTCAAAAAGTTTTTGGAGAAAAAATGATTAAGGTTGTTTCTTTTGACTTTGACGGCACTCTAGCTGATGAGAATTTTGATAAGTTGTTGTGGAATGTTGAGATTCCAAAATTGTATGCGAAAAAGCATAAGTTGAGTTTGGAAGATGCTGAGAAGAAAGTTTTTTCTGAGTATGATAATCATGTTGGCTATCATAACTGGACTGATGTTGGTTTCTGGTTTGACAAGTTTGGTTTAGGTGATTACAATCAGGCTCTTGATGATCTGAAGCATCATATCAGGTTGTTTCCTGACACTCTTCCTGTTCTTACAGAGCTTAATAAGAAGTTCAGGCTTGTCATGGTGACTAATGCTGAGAAGAAGATTCTTGATCTGAAATTAAAAGTTGATGGTGTTGATCAGTTTTTTTCTGATATCTTTTCTGCTCCTACTGATTTTAAGAAGTTGAAGAAGGATGAGGTTGTATACAAAGAAATCCTGAATAGATTAAAGATCAAGCCTGATGAGATGGTTCACATCGGTGATAGTTGGGAGTCTGATTATCTTGTTCCTAAAAAGGTGGGTATTAATTCTTTTTTTCTTGACAGGGAAGGTATTAGGCAGGGTGAGAATGTTATTCATTCTTTGATTGAGTTTAAGGAAAAACTTTTAAATTAAGTGTCTTTCTGTTGGTGTTTGAGGGATTTTTATGGATGTTGATGAGAAATTGATTGAGCACGTTGCAACTTTGGCTAGATTAAAGCTCAATAAAGAGGAGATTAAGGAGTTCACTCCTCAGTTGAAGGAGGTTCTCGATTCTTTTTCTAAGCTTGATGAGGTAAAAACAGATGGTGTTGATATTTCTCCTCAGCCTGTTGAGATCAGGAATGTTTTGAGGGAGGACAAGGTTGAGGCTTCTCTTGCTCAGGAGGATGCGCTTGCTAATTCCGAGCATAAGAAGGATGGTTATTTTAAGGGTCCGAGGGCTGTGTGATGTTGACAACAGAGTTCATCAGGAAAGTGCAGAGCAAAGAAGTGGATATTGTTGAGCATACTGCTGCTGTTCTTGAAGAGTGTAAGAAGATCAATAAGGAATTTAATTATTTTAATGTTATAAGTGAAGATTTGGCTATGAAGCAGGCTGAGGATTTGAGGAGAGATCCTGAAAAACCACTGGCAGGTCTTGCTATTTCTGTTAAGGATTGTATTTGTGTTAAGGGTGTTGAGACTACTGCTTCTTCTAGGATCCTAAAAGGTTATTATCCGTTGTTCAATGCTACTGCTGTAAAAAAATTGATTCATGATGGTGCAATTATAATAGGAAAAACAAATCAGGATGAGTTTGGTTTTGGTGGTTTTGCTACTAATGTTGGTTTAGATTATCCGATTCCGCTAAATCCGTTCGATAAGGAGAGGGCTACTGGTGGTTCATCTGGCGGAGCTGCTGGTGTTGCTCAGAAACTTTCTTTTCCACATGTATCTTTGGGAGAATCTACAGGAGGATCGATTGTTAATCCAGCATCTTTCTGTGGTGTTTTTGGTTTGTGTCCTACTTATGGTAGGGTTTCCAGGTTTGGTCTTTTAGATTATGGTAACTCGCTAGACAAGATTGGTTCTTTAGGTAAGAGTTTGGATGATGTTGCTTTAGTTCAGAAACATATTTCTGGTGTTGACAGGCATGATTGTACTTCTTTGGATGTTCCTGTTGATGATTATCCTAAGTTTGTCGGAAAAGATGTTAAGGGTTTGAAGGTTGGCATAATTAAGGAAGCGTTCGGTGATGGTGTTGACAAGCATGTTGAGAATAAGGTTAGGGATGGCATAAAAAAATTAGAGGAGCATGGTGTTAAGGTTGAAGAAGTGTCGCTAGAGCTTCCGATAAAGTATGGTATTCAGGTTTATTATTTGATTGCGTGTTCTGAAGCTTCTACAAATCTTGCTAAGTATTGTGGTATGAGATATGGTGCTCATGGTAAATTAGAGGGCAGCTTTAATGAGTATTTCACAAACGTTCGTTCCAATAATTTTGGTAAGGAAGCGAAAAGGAGAATCATGATTGGTACTTTTGCTAGGATGGCTGGTACAAGGGATGCTTATTATATCAAAGCATTAAAGGTTAGAACAAAGATTATTGAAGAGTACAAGTCTGTTTTCAAGAAGTTTGATGCTGTTGTGACTCCTACTGTTCCTATTCTTCCTCCAAAGTTTGATGAGATTAAAAAATTGTCTTTGCTTGAGAATTATATGATTGATGTTTTGACTGTTGGTCCTAATCTTGCTGGTCTTCCTCATCTTAACGTTCCAGTAGGATTCGAAAAGAATCTTCCTGTTGGTATGATGCTTACTGCTGATCATTTGCAAGAATCAAAGCTTTTGCAGCTTGGTGGTGTTTTCAGGTGAAGAAATGTTCAAAGTGCAAGGTTCCTCTTGAAGGTTTTTTGTACAAGATTATTACAAAACCTTTGTTTGGTGTTTTGCCAAGTAAGAAGAAAAAGGGTTTGTGCAATAAGTGTGAGAGCAAAAAATGACTTCAATAAAACTTGGTAAGTACAAGCATTTCAAGGGCGGGCTTTATGAAGTGATTGGGATTGCACGGCATAGTGAGTCTTTGGAAGAATTGGTTGTTTACAAAGCGCTTTATGATATTCCTGAATTTGGCAAAGACTCTTTGTGGGTGAGGCCTAAGGAAATGTTTTTGGAAAAAGTAGAGTTGGATGGTAAGAATGTTTCAAGGTTTGAGTTTGTAGGTAAAAAATGAAGAAGTTCACTTCAGATATTGTGATTGGTTTGGAGATTCATGTAGAACTAGCGACGAATAGTAAACTTTTCTGTGCTTGTGCTACTCATGGTGATGACACGCCGAACTCTAGGACTTGTCCTACTTGTCTTGGTCATCCTGGTAGTAAGCCTTTGCTTAACAAGAAAGCTGTTGAATATGCGATAAGATTGTGTCTTGCGCTTGGTTGTAAAATAAACAAAGAACTTGTTTTTTCTAGAAAATCTTATTTTTATCCTGATCTTTCAAAGAATTACCAGATTTCTCAGTTTGAGATTCCGCTAGGAGAGCATGGTGTGTTGAAATTGAAGTCTGGTAAAGATGTTGGAATTACAAGGGTTCATATTGAAGAAGATCCAGCATCTCTAATTCATCCTGCTGGAATGTCTGGTTCTAAGTTTGTTCTTGTTGATTACAACAGAAGTGGTGATGCTTTGTGTGAGATTGTTACAGAACCCGACTTGGATTCTCCTGAGCAGGCTAGGGATTTTATGAAGCAACTTATCACAGTTCTGAACTATCTTGGTATTTTTGATATTAATCGTTGCATCATAAAAGCTGATGCTAATGTTTCAATAAAAGAGTCTGGTTATGTTAGGAGTGAAGTGAAGAACATTACTGGTTTCAAGGATATTGAACGTGCTTTGTTTTTTGAGGTTGACAGGCAGAAGCGTGCTTTCCAGGGTGGAGAAAAATTTGTTCAGGATACTAGGTCTTGGGATTCTGATAAGGGTTCTACTGAGAGGATGAGGACTAAGGAGACTGAGGCTGATTATGGTTTCATAATTGATCCTGATCTGGTGAAGATTGATATCACTGATACTTGGCTTGATGAGATTAGGGTTGACATGCCTGAGCTTGCTCAGGATAAGGTTATCAAATTTGTTGAGAAGCATGGCATCAAGAGGGAGGATGCTGAGGTTATTGCTCAGGAAAAATTGTTGGCTGAATTGTTTGAGAAGGTTGCGAAAGAGGTTGATCCGTTATTGGCAGCGAAATGGTTGAGACGAGAACTAGTCAGGGTTCTTAACTATAATAAGAAGGAGTTAGAGGATATCCAGTTGGATGAGAAGCAGCTTATTTATTTGTTGAAGCTTATTGAAGAGAAGAAAATAACTGAGAAGACTGGTCAGAGGATTATTGAGAAATTGGTAGAGCAACCTTTGGATGTTCTCGAGTTTGTGAGGAGTGAAGGGCTTGAGGCTGTTAGTGATGATTCTGTTTTGAGAAAGTTTTGTTTGGAGGCTATTGCTGAAAATCCTAAAGCTGTTAATGATTTCAGGGGTGGAGAGCAAAAATCTTTGAACTTCCTTGTTGGTCAGGTTATGAAGAAGTCTAAAGGTAAGGCAACTCCAAATGAAGTGAATAAAATAATGATAGAATTAGTCGATCAGCCTTAGGCTGTGTTTAAGTTCTTTTAATAGTCTGTTTTCGAAGTCTATGTTTCTTTCTCCTTCTTGTTTTTCTGAGTTCAGTGTTTTCATTAGTTGTCTTGTGAGTTTTTCTTCTTCTTCTGCATCCATCCCTTCTAGTTTTATTTGTCCTAAGTGTTCTTTTATGAGTTTATCTTCTGTTTCTTCTGTGTTTGTTGTGTCTACTCTTATCTGTTCTAGTTCTCTTGTTTTTAGTTGGTTTGTGTTTTTCATGACAAAGTAAGCGTCTTTTTCGTATGCTTTGTCAAATGCTTCGTTGAAGTGTATGTCTGATATTATTCCTGATTCTATTGTTCCGCTTAGTTTTATCATGACTATCTTGTTTTTGAGTTCGTGTTTTGTTATTTCGTGCATGAGTTCTTTCTCTATTTTTTCTGGTGTTTTGTGTTCGCAGTCTATCTCTATGTTTGTTGTGTCGTGGAGTTTTATTGGTACATATCGTATTTCTTCATCTTCTATTATGTAGAATCCTCCGTGTCCGTATTTTTGTAGTTCTGAGAAATTGTTTGGGAATAGTGCTCCTGGGTAAGCGATTGTTCCGTATCCTTTTTCTTTTTTGTTGAATATGTAGTGTACGTGTCCTCCTGCGTAATAGTTGAATCCTTTTGGTAGGAATGATAGTGGTGTTGATTCCATCTTTTCCATCTCTTCTGGTTTGAATTCTGTGAGTGCTGTGTGGAACATGAATATTTTGTATCCTTCTTCTGCTTCAAGGTTTTTTTTGTCTAGTGCTTCGTAATAGTTTTTTTCTAGCATTCCTTTCTTTCCTAGCATTCCTGTTATTTTTGCTCCTGTTTTTGGGTCAATTGTGAAGTTTAGTTTTAGTTTGTTGTTGTTAGCTTCTCCCCGCACTACATTGACTAGCAATCCTGCGTTTTCTATCACGTCTAGCATTGTTTTTCCTGATGGTGAGAAGTCGTGGCTTCCTGCTATTGCGTAGACGTTTATGTTGTTGTCTTTTAGTTGTTTTAGTTTTTTTGTGACTTCTTTGAGTCTGTCGATTGATGGTAATGATGTGTTGAATAGGTCTCCGCTTATCAGTACAAAGTCTACGTTTTCTTTTATGCATGTATCTACTGTTTTCGTGAATGCTTTTGTGCTTAGGTCTGCTAGTTTTGGATCTCTCCAACTCCCTATATGGCAGTCAGCTATGTGTGCAAACTTCATCTTGTCTTTAACCCCCTTTGATTGGTTTGTTTGTTTACTATAAATGTTTTTTGGTGGTTTAAAGAAAGGTTTTTATATGGGTAATGTTTGTTTTTTGTCATGCCACGTAATACTGGTTATAGTGGGACTGCGGATTTCTGGATTGATGAGAAGAGTGAGGCGGATGTTAGGAAGGAGGCTCTTGAGCGTACTAGGTGGTTGCAGCAGGAGGAGAGGCATGTTGAAGCAGTTATTAGTTCTTTGCACAAGATTACTCAGGGTAAGAAGCCTAAGGATATTCCTTTGGCTATTATCAGGCAGACTGCTAAGAGTGTTTTGTTGGAGTTGAAGAAGCTTGAGGGTGCTTTTGGTGAGTTGAAGTATAAGAAGGGTTCTGAGAGTTCTGTTAAGGCTTTTGATGAGTTTATTGCTTATTTTAGGTATTGGCAGTTTTTGTATAAGGAGGGTAGGCTTCCTGGTTTGTTTCAGTATAAGATGATGAAGTTTAATGTTAAGACTGTTGAGCATGTTTTGGAGGATGTTGCTAAGTTGCTTGGCAAGTCTGTTGATGAATTAAAGATTGTTTTGAGAGATGCTCATAAAAGGTTTAGTAGTTCTAATATAGAATATATCAAGCGTTAGTTCATGCTTGGTGTCATTCTTTCTTTGTATTTTTTGTGGAATAGGTTTACGCATTCATCTATTGTTTTTACTCTGTCCATATCTGACATAAATATTTGTTTGTCGAATGCTTCTGGGTTGCTTGTGTCTAGTTTGCTGTTTAGGTATCCCATCAGTAAGAACATGTCTTGTTTGTCAAATCCTAGTTTTCTGAATCTTGTTTCTGGATGAATGTCTGTTGTTATGACTGTTAGTTCTAATGGTTTTATTCCTGGTGTTTGTGCTTTTCTTTGTATTGTATAGTCTGTGCTTTGTACTACATTGTATGCTGAGTTTGTGAATGGCATTATTTCTTGTGTGTGTATCTGTCCTGTCTGTGATGCTTGTGCTATGTAGTTCAGGAAATTTTTTACAAAATTTGGGTCGTATTGTTCTCTTATTCTTGTTTGTGTTTCTGGTGTTAACATTATTTCCCCCCGAAATTTATTTGTTGATATGATTTACTTGTTTTGCATAGCTTTTGGTATGTAGTAGTGTTTTGGCTGGACTTCTTTGTATATTCTTTGTTTTGCTTCTAGATTTTCAAATTGCATGCTTCCTGCTTGTATTACTTTTTTTCCGTTGTCGTTTGCTTGCATTATTCTTGGTTCCATGATTGATGCTATGTGCATTATTCCGCTTGCTATTGCTGCTTGGTCTTCGTTGCTTAGTTTGTATCCTTCTTTTTTTCTTAGTTGGTATGTCTGGCTTTTTTTGCCTTGTTCTTCCATGAATAGTTCTGCTATGTCTTGTTCTGTTTGTGGTTGTGATAAGAATTCTTTTATGTGTTCTATTCTTCTTTTTATTGAGCCATTTTCTGGTTCTGGTTCTTTTTTCTTTTCTATTCCTTGCAGTAGTTTGTATGCTGCTATCTCTTTTCCTGTGTCATAATCTGTTATTAGGACGTGATAATCAAATATTGGGTTTCCTAGTGTTGCCTCTGGTTCTGTCTCTACTAGAGTTATCGAGAAGTGTGATACGTTTGATTTTAGCACTATATCTGATAGCTCTTGCGGTGAACTAACAAACTGTCCCATCTATTCCCCCCATCACCCAAAGTAACTACTACCTAGGTATAACGAATATATAAATCTTTCGATTTAATAACTACTACCCAGTAAATAATTTTATATAAAACTTATAAAGCTGTTTAAAGCTTGTTTTCTGAAGAATTAGGCTTTAATAGCTGTATCTGCTGTTTGATGGATTGACGCATTTTATTGCTTTGCCTTCTCTTTTGCAGATCTGGTTTCTTCCGCTGAAGTCTATATTCCAGAATTTGTATGGGCTTTCTTTTGCTAAGTGTAATAGTTGTTCTGAATTGTTTTTTATCTTTTCCCAGTCTTCTATCTCTCCTGTATCTGTTGGGTACTCTGTGACTCCCATGCTTATGGTTATGTATGGCATCTGTAGCATGTCTCCTCTTTTCATCTTAGCTACCTTATTTAGTTGTTCTGCATAATTTTCTAGCTTGTCAAATATTGGGGGATTATGTTTTTGGCTTATCATTTCCATGTTTATTTCTTTCATATAATATTGTGTGTGGTAGAAAATTAAGCTTCTTATATCATCCATCCTGTCAAATATTTTTTCTTTTTCTGCTCCTTCAAATATTATCGCAAACTCTTCTCCGCCATATCTTGCAAAGAAGTCTGTCTTTTTTATCTTGGTTTTTACAATGCTTATCACTTTTCCTATTATCTTGTCTCCTATTTCATAGCTGTAAGTGTCGTTGTATGTCTTGAAGTTATCTATGTCGAATGTGACGATGATGAATTTTGCTTTCTGTTCTTGTTTTTTCTTCTCTGGAACCATTATTTTTCGCAGGATTTTCATGAATTTTGATTCTGGTCCTGGTGTTCTTCCTGTATTCTTGTATTTTTTTGCTAGTTCTGCAAGTTTTTCTTCTAGAGCTCTCTTGTTGAACACGTCAAATTTGTCATCTTTGTATGCAAGTTTTTTCATGTAGTTTAGGTTTGTTTCTGTTCTCTTTATTGATTCCACATTCAATGCGCTCAGCCATCCCCATAGCCTTTCTAGTTGTTTGGCTTTTTTCTTGTCAGCTCCTTTCTCTATCATTTCTGGTATGAACTTCATCAGCCATCTTATGTAGCCTGCTACTTCTGATGATGTCCTCATTGTCTGTATGTCTCTGAATATCTCTTCTTTAGTTATTATTCCTCTTTCCTTGTATTTTTTTACTCTGTTTTCTATTGTCCTTTTTTCTTTTAGGAATTTTTCAAATGGGATTATTACTCTTATCTTTTCTCCGTACAGGGATCCGTATAGTTGTTCAAATTGTTTTAGTATCACTCCCATGATTATGTCTGCTTCTTCTACTTTGTACTGTCTTTTCTCCATCAGGTCTCTTAGTGATTGTAGTGCTATTGTTTCTTCTCTGATTGCTTCTTTCTGTTGTTTTATTATCTTCTCGAGTTCTTCCATTATTTGGGATAGGTGTTCTTCTATCTCTATCTCTAACCTTTCTTTTTTTATGCCTTCTTGTACTGACTGCATCATCTCTATGATGTGTTTTCTTGCTTCTTCTGCTCCTTGTCCTCCTTCGCTGTACATTTTTCTTAGTTTTTGATAGTCGTAGTGCTCTGCTATTCCTATCTCTTTCATCATCGCTTCATCTCTTTTTATGCGAAGGTTTTCTTTTTCTGTCTCTGTCATCTCTTCGTTTATGTAATCGACAAATTCTGTGATTATTTCTTTCTTTATCTTGTCTATGAGTTTGATTATTTCATCATAGTGTTTTCCTTCTTGCTTGTATTTTTGGACTAGTATTCTTAGTTCGTTTATGCTGTTCTTGTGAGAATTTAGTGTGCCTATCCTTCTGTCGAATGTCTTGAGCGCTTTTTCTCTTTCAGAATCTATCTTTTCAAGTATTCCTAAGAATTTTCCTGCTTTTGCTTTTTGGTCATATGATTTGAAGCATTCTTCTGAACAGAATTTTTTGCCGTACTTTTCTATTGCCAGGTGTGATTCATATTTTATGTATCTTACATTTCCTTGTGGATCTTTGCCTGCGGGTGTTGATCTTTCACTTGCTTGCAGCTCTTTTCCGCATTCGTCACATCTTGGTCTCATGGTTGCTAGAATTGTTTTGTTTGTTTAAAAATATTCCTATATTTTTATTACATCCTTATTCCTGAGAAGTCTTTTCTTATTTCTTCTTTCTTGTTTATCATTGCAAAGTCTTTGAATAATGGTATCTTTACTGGTGTTGCGAATTTTGTGAAGTTTGATGTGATTATTGCTTCTCCTTTGTCTAGGGATGCTATTGTCCTGTTGTCATTGCTCAGGTCTTGGGATGCGCTTTCTATGATTGCTTGTCTTTCTGGTGCCATCTCTATTCCTAAGATGATTTTTGTGTTCATATTTGCTAATATTTCGCGTGGTATCAGTGATGGTATTTGTGTTATCGCGCATAGTCCTATCTTGAATTTTCTTCCTTCTCGTGCTATTGTTGAGAATATGTTGCTTCCTTTTTCCAGCACTTCTTTTCCTAATACGCGCGGCGCTTCTTCCAAGAATACTGAGATTACTGGTTTGTTTGCTAGTTGTCCTTCTATCTTGTGGTGTTTGTATCTTCCGAATATTTCTGTTGCTATCATGCTTCCTACCAGTATCTCTACTGCTCCTGAAAAGCTTGATGTATCGACAATTATTTTCTTTGCTTGTTCTAGTTCGTCGCATATATCTTTTATTGTTGTTTGTCCTGCTTCTTTGTCAAACACTCCTTCGCTGAACACTTCGCTGTTCACATATTTTAGGTCTAGCACGCTCATCAGTTTTCTTCTTACTACTGACATTGTTCCTTCGTAATAATTCACGTTTAATGGTCTTTCTTTTACTATTGCTTCTATCCATTGCTGGCCATATTCTTTGTAATAGCTTCCTAGGCATTGTTGTTGTGGGTCTGTCCAGTGTACTGCTCCGTTGAAATGGTTTGGTTTGATTATTTTGAGGTTTATTTTTAGTGTTTTTGCTCCTGGCGGTGCATTGTTTGGTGTGTAATATGAAAGGTTTTGTTTTGTTGGGTGGTCTTTTAGTCCTAACTCATTTCTTCCGTAGTATTCATCATGTGGGTCTAGTATCAAGATTCCGCAATAATCTTTGTCCATTAGGTTCCATATCATCACTGATACCAGGTTGCTTTTTCCTCTGCCTGTTGTTGCTGGGATTAGTATGTGATGGCTTAGTACATTCTCGCCAGGTAAGTTTATGTCTACATCCAGTGTTTTGCTTCCGCTTCGTAATTTTCCCACGAATAGTGGGTCTTTTGGTTTTGTGAGAAATTTTAGGTCTTCTTTTTTTACTTCACGTACTTCTGAGAAGAATTTGGGTAGTTCTTTGCATAGTTTTGCAGAATTGTCTGTTATTGTTATCATTGGTTTAAGGAATGCCAGGTTGTAGTTTCTTAGGTGTGGTTCTAATAGTTCTAGGTCATTGTCTTCTTCTATTTTCAGTCCTGACATCAGTTCTAGGTTTTGTTGGCTTATCTGGCTTCCGTATGTGAGGTCATAGACGTTCAGCAATATCTTTCCTTCTTCTGCTTCTGTTATTAGTAGTTCTCCTAGTTCTATCTTCTCATTGGTTTTCTGCCTGATGCATATTCTTCCAAATTCTCCTGATATGACCTGCCCCTTCATAATTCAAAGAATTGGTTTTGGCTATATAAATTTTTATTGACTGTAGACATAGTTTTTGTCTTTTTCGGGCATCTTTTCTGTTGCATACCTTAATGCTTCTTTTGTGAGTCTTTCCTTGTTTTTCTTTATGAATTCGATAGTTGTTTTCTGCTCTCCTACCCAGCACTCTCGTAATGCCCATCCTGCTCCTAGCTGTACAAATCTTTCTTTTGTGTTTAGTGTTGTATCACACACCATAAGGATTTCTTTTGTGTACTTTCCTGTCCTGCCGAGTTTCACAAACACTACTGTTGCTGCTCTTTTTACCCAGTTTTTTGGTGAGTCTTTCCATTTCACTATTTCTTGTGCTGTTTCTGGTTGTTTTTTGACTATCCAATACACTATTTTATTGCATAGCACATCACAATTTCCCCAGTTGTTGACATCTTCTTCAAATATTTTTTTAAAGAATTGTAAGTGTTGTTTTTCTAGTTTTTTATTGTTCAGCTCTAATAATATTATTGCGAATTGTTTTTCTTCGAAATATTTTGATTCAAACAGTTCTTTTGCCAGTTTTAGTGTTTCTTCTATTGTTAGTTTGTTTTGTTTGTAGAATTTTTTTGCCATCTCTTGTACTTGTGGACTTTTCAGTCCGTAGAAAGTGATGACCCCTTTGAAATATTTTTCTGCTCCTTGTTTTTGTTTCTTGTTTGCTTTGGATTTCAGCTCTTTTCTTATTTGTTGGATTAAGTTCATGATTTAGGGATTAGTATTATTTTTTATAAATGTGTTGGAAATTTTGTTTCTAACATGCAAAAAAGTTTTAACTTTTTTTAGCATAACGAAAAGTTTTATAAACATGGTTAGTTTGTGTTGGTTGTTAAAGAGGTGCTTTGATGGCTAAAAAAAAGATTAACATAAATGTGAATAGCAAAGTTGTTTCTAAAAAGATCGCTGGTGCTAAGAAGAAGATTGTTGAAGTAGAGAAAAGTATCAAGAAGTTTGTGAAGAAGAATCCTAAAAAATCGATTCTTATTGCTGCTGCGCTTGCCGCTGCTATTGTTGCTGCAACTATTATTGCAGTCAAAAAGCTTAGGAAGAAGTGATTCTTCCTTTTTTATTTTTTAAAATGGGAGAGGTTGAGGACATAATTGGTCATTTAGAGGATGATGTGATTAAGCGTGCTTCTTTCTTGCTTTTTATGTTGGTCAAGAAAGAGTCTGTTGATTATGCTTTGGAAAAGACAAGTTCGTATCTGAAAAAGAAGGGTTGGCTTCTTAAGGTTGATGATAAAGAATTTTTAGAAAAGATAAATCATAAATCTTTGAGGGATGTTGAGAAATGGGTTGATTATAATATGAAGAGGATCAGATCTTGAGCACGTATATTGGTATCAATTTTGCTACTATTTCTCCTAACCCCAACTCAATAGTCTTCAATAGTACTTCTCTGCTTCTGTAGTCGAATTCTAGTTCTTTGACATCTTGTACTATGCACTTGCCTCTGTCGTTTGCCATGTTTATGTCAAAGAATCTTTTGCCTTCTATCTCAAAGACTTCTTCTACATCTAGCATTGCTGGGAATTTGTATCCGCCGCCATGGGGTAAGATATTTGCTTTTTTTAGTCTGTCCATCACTCCTAGTTTTTGTGCTCTTCCTTCAAATCCTAGTGTTTCTATTTGTTGTTGTGTCAGGTTTTTCTTTCCTTGTAATAGGTATGATGGTAGGTCTGCTCGTATTGACATTGGTAGTAGTGGTGCTGTTCCTACTTGTTGGCATCCTAGTGTTATCTCATTATAGTTCAATAGTCCTTGGTGCATCTCGTTTATCATTACATTTTTGCTGTGGAATACTTCTTCAAACATTATTTGTCTTCTTTTTTTTGATATCTCTTCTCCTATCTTGTGGATTCTCATGTATTCTTTTGCATCATTGTCTACTACCACATACATTGGTCCGAATGGTGTGTTCACTGTCTGATACATTTTTTGTAGTGTTTCGCTTTCGTTCCAGTACAGTCCTGGTCCGAATTCGTTGTCTGCTTTCATCTCTGGCAGTCCTGAGTGTAGTATTGCTGCGTATTTTGGGAGTTTTGGTCCTTCTTTTACTCTTTTTACTAAGAATACGTCTATGAAATGGTTTCCTTTGTTTATGTCCCACTTTATTTTTAGGTCTTTGATGTATGTTTCTTTGTTTTCTAGTTTGTATAGGTCTTGTATTAGTTCTTTTGGGTGTGGTACTTTGTCTATTCCTCCTACTAGCATTCCGCAGCAGTTTGGTTTAGTGTCTAATATTATGACTTTTTCTTTTCCGTTTCCCCAGCTTATTTTTCCGCCATAGCTTATTCCTTGGTCCCATCTTGTTGGGTTTCTTGATATTGTCTCGTCTGGTGATGATATGAATGTTGCATTTGGTTCTAGTCCGTATTTTTCTTGGACTAAGTGCATCTTTGCTAGGCCGTATTTCATGTTTGTCCTGGCTAGCATTGAGGCGCAGTCTCCTACTCCTGTTGAGAATATGTGTTTTTTGGCTCTTTCTAGTAGAAAATCGTGTTTGTTCTTGCCTAACATCCAGCACCTCTTTTTGTTTAAAAATTGTTTGTTAATTATTTAAAGCTTTCTCTTAAAAAATTATCACTGACAGAAAGTTATTTAAACATTAATTGTTTAGTGTGATTTTATGGTTAATATCTTTCAGAAGTTGTTCAATCGTATTCTTAAGGATTGGTTTAAGAGGAAGAGGCACATAAAGCTCGGCTTGTATGGTCCTCCTAATGGTGGCAAGACTACTTTGGCTAATAGGATTTGCCAGGATTGGCTTGGTGAGGATATGGGTACTGTGAGCAACATTGCTCACGAGACTAGGGAGATCCAGATTAAGGAGCAGATTAATATCAAGTCTAATGATAAGGAGCTCTCGTTTAATCTTGTTGACACTCCTGGCATTGCTACTAGGATTGATTATGAGGATTTTTTGAAGTTTGGCATGACTGATAAGGATGCTAAGAATAGGGCTAAGGAGGCTACCAAAGGTGTTATTGATTCTATCAAGTGGCTTGATAACATGGATGCTGTTGTTGTTGTTTTGGATTCTACAAAAGATCCTTATTCTCAGGTCAATATCACTTTGATTGGTAATCTTGCTGCTAGGGATATTCCTGTTTTGATTGCTGCTAACAAGGTTGATTTGAAACGTTCTAGCATTAAGAGGATTGAGGAGGCTTTCCCTCAGTATTCTGTTGTGGGTGTTAGCGCTAAGTATGGTGATAATGTTGATGATTTTTATGAGTCTTTGTTTAAATTAGCTGGTGGTTAGATGGTTACTTTACAGTTCATTCCTTATAATGAGATTGAGGCTTTGTCTTCTGCTAAGAGGATTCAGAAGCTTCTTAGTGTTGTTAAGGATGATAAGATTGTTTTGTTGCAGGGTAGATTAAAGAAAGAGGAAGAGAAAGATTTAATAGAAATCACCATGGAGGAGATTAACGAAAAATTCAAGGGTATTGAGCTTTCTGTTTTTTATCCTCAGAAGGATTACAGGGGGTTCCTAGAAAAATTTAGGAAGGGGCTTTATGATTTTATTCTTGGTGACAGGAATGGTATGACCATCATTGGTCCTGCTACTGTTGTTAAGGAGATTAAGAGGGATCCGAACAAGATTGAGTTGTTCACTAAGGAAGCTAAGAAGGGGAGGAAGAGGTAAGTATGCCGCACCAATGCGTTCGTTGTAACACTTTTTATGATGATGGTTCTGATGCTATCTTGAAGGGTTGTAAATGCGGGGGGAAACTTTTTTTCTTTGTCAGGAAGGAGAAGCTTGCTGAGTTGAAGCAGGAATTGCCTAAGCTTTCTAAGGAAGAGATTAAGGAGATTGAGCAGGATGTTTTTGATATGGCTGGTTCTGAGATTGATGTTGAAAAGCCTGTCATTCTTGATTTTGAGAGTGTGAGGGTGTTGAAGCCTGGCAAGTACGAGCTTGATCTTGTTAATTTATTTAGGAACGAGCCTCTTATTTTCAAGCTTGAGGATGGTAAGTATGTTATTGACTTGCCTACTACTTTTAAGAATATGAAGAAACCATAGTTTTTACCAAAAGGCTTAAAAACTTCTTTAGTATTTTTTGTGTTATGAAAAAAGAGAAAGGGCTTGATAATCTTATTGATTTGGGTGCTTGGGGTAAGATTCAGGATAAGTTTTCTGAAGTTATTAAGAATCCTATTTATACCATTGATAAAGGGGGTAATATTATTTTGAAGTCTGGTGAGTTTCCTTTTTATTGCCAAATTATTCATTCTAAGGATAAGGGTGATAAGTGTGCTTCTTGTAGGGTTTGTAAGTTTAAGGAATTATCCGCTAAGAAGGATGAGATTCTTGTTTATTATTGTCCTTTTGGTTTGTTGAATGTGATGGTTCCTATTAAGGTTGATGGTGAACAGATTGGTGCTGTTGTTTGCGGTTCTATTGTTAACAAGACTAGGAATGTTCCTTTGTGTCGCAGGGTTTCTCAGGAGGTCAAGGTTGAAGCTATTGAGTTGTTGGATGCTATCAAGGAGATTCCTGTGAGGGAGATGAAGTATGTTGAGACTATGGCGACTATGCTTTATACTCTTTCTCAGACTATCCCTAATATTGTTCATGAGAAGCGTACTACAGAAAAAAAGTTTTCTGAGCTTGAGATCTTGCACAAGATAACTAATCTGTTGAATTCTTCTTTGGATTTGGACAAGATTTTCATGTCTATGGTTAAGTTCATTGTTGATTTGGGTATTGGTGATTCTTGTTCTATTGTTGTGTTTGATAAGGAGAACAAGATGTATATCCCGAATGAGAAGTTGATTCCGAAGAATTATTGTGAGTTTGAGAAGGCTGTGATGGATGATGTGTTGGCTACTAGGGATAAGGTTTTTGTTCCTTTGATTTGTTCTGATCCTCGTTTCAAGAGTGTTGGTGATAATCTTTATTCTTCTTTGCTTTCTATTCCTGTCAAGATTAATGAGGTCATTATTGGTGCTATCACGATTTATTCTAATTCTATTGATAATTTGAATGAGAATGTTGATTTTCTTTCTATCATCGCTAACCAGTCTGCTTTGGCTATCCAGAATGCTAGGCAGTACAGCAAGATTAAGCAGATGGCTATCACAGATAATTTGACAAATTTGTATAACCGAAGGTATTTTATGGAGTTGTTGAAGAATGAGGTTTTGAGGAGTAGGCGTTTCAAGAAGCCTTTGAGTGTTGCTTTGATTGATGTTGATGATTTTGGTCATTACAATAACACTCATGGTCATCCTATGGGTGATAAGTTGTTGAGGGAATTGGCTGATATCTTGAGGTCTGATGTTCGTTCTATTGATACTGTTGGCAGGTATGGTGGTGAGGAATTTATTATCATTATTCCTGATGCTGGTCCTGAGGAAGCTTCATTGGTTGGTGAGAGGATTAGGTGTTCTGTTGAGAATCAGTATTTTGAGGGTGAGGGTGACCAGCCGGGTGGTAGGATCACTATTAGTTTGGGTGTTGCTACTTGTATAAACAATTCTTTGTCTGAGGAAGAGCTTATCAAAGAGGCTGATAAGGCTTTGTACAGGGCTAAGGGTGCTGGTAAGAATCGTGTTGTTAGTTCTATTGTTGTTGATAAGAACTTGTCTAGCATTACTGAAGATGTTAAGGTTAAAGGTAAGAACGAGAATACTTAGTGTTTTATTTCTTTCAACTTATTAGTTGAAAGATTAAAAATCCACAAAGCTTGTGTGGATTTTTATTTTCCGCTTATTATTTCTACTACATCTCCTTGTTTTAGTGGGTGTTCTTTTCCTACTGTGCGTTTTGTTTTTACATCTATTGCTCTGATGAAATTGTTTCCTAGGTCTGTGTGAAGTTTGTATGCGAATGCTAGTGCTGTTGTTGCTGGTGGCATCAGGAAGCAGTCTGGCATCACTCTTCCTTGGCTGTCTGATAGCTTGTTTACTCCTCCTGGAAATATTGCTATATATTTTAGCAGGTTAAATACTGCTTGGTCTAGCACTTGTTGTACTCCTGTGCTTCCGTACTTTTCTAGTACATTGTTTTTTATGAATTGTAGTGCTGCTTTTTGTTTGTCGTTTAGTTTGTTTGGTTCTATTATTTCAAAATTGTTTTCTCCTGGGATGTACTTTATTATTCCGTGTTTTGCTGCTTCTCTCAGTGCTAGTTCTGATTCTGCGCTGCATGGTACCATCATTAGGTGGGGGAATTTTTCTCGTAGTCTTTTGTAGTTTTCTTCTGCTGTTGAGACGTCCATCTTGTTGCATGCGATTATCATTGGTTTTGTTGTTTTTCTGAATTGCGTCGCTAGTCTTAGTAGGTCTTCTTCTGTCCAGTCTGTTGGTTTTTTGTTGTCTAGTCCTAATTTTTTTATGATTTCTTCTGCCATTTTTTCTGTTACTTTGAATGCGCTTAGTTGTTTTCCTAGTGCTTTGTGTATATGTCCTTTTTCTTGCATTACTTGTCTTGCGAATTTTTCCCATCCTTTTTTCATTATTCCTTGATACCAGTAGTCTAGTTCTTCTTCCAAAAATTTTACGTCGTTTTCTGGGTCATATGTTCCTGGCTGTATTGGTTCTCCTTTCTCGTTTGTTGTTCCTGCTGTGTCGACTACGTGTATTAGTACATCTGCTTGTCTTAGGTCTTCTAGGAATTGGTTTCCCATTCCTTTTCCTTCGTGCGCTCCTGGTACTAGTCCTGCTACGTCTATCATCTGGCATGGCACGAATCTTTTGTGGTCTATACAGTATCCTTCTCTTGGGTTGCATTGGACATTGAATTCTTTGTCTGCGCAGTCTATTTTTACGTATCCTATTCCAGAATTTGGTTTTATTGTTGCGAATGGGTAGTTTGCTATCTCTACTTCTGCTAGTGTTGCTGCTTTGAAGAATGTGCTTTTTCCTACGTTTGCTTTTCCTACAACCCCAACTATCATGTTAATCCTTGTCTTGCTTTTATTTATTATTTAAACCTTTTTCTTTTTGTAGGAATTCCGAAAGTTATTTAAATAGTCTTTGGGTATTTCTTGATTGATGCCTGCTGTAACTGTTGAACAAAACCCGGTGATTTGGTCTGCTGCTTTCAGATTGAAGTACAGGGATGTTTTTAATCTTAAGAATTTTTACAGGATGGTTCATGAGTGGTTGAAGGAGAAGGATTGGAAGGCTGCTGATGGTAGTGATGATCATTATGAGATTTATATGTATGAGAAGAATGATGAGGCTGGTTTTAAGGAGATCCATATCTGGTGGCGTCCTCAGAAGGCGTTCACTGAGTCAAATTTTTACAATTGGAAGTTAAAGATTGATTTCAAGTGTCTTTATACTAAATCTACTGAGATCATGTGGCAGGGTAAGAAGTTGAAGGTTGAGAAGGGAGAGGTTGAGATGAAGATTCGTTCTTACGTCGAGCTTATTGGCTGGCAGCAGTGGAAGAATCATTGGTTTTTGAAGCGTTTCTTCCAGTTTTATTGGAGGCGTATCATGCATGGTGAGCTTCAGAAGATTAAGATGTTGCTTTATAGGGAGACTTATGAGTTGCAGGATTCTATGAAGGCTTTCTTGCAGTTGAAGAGGTTCTTGCCTACGTATGCGGGTGAGAAGTTTTATGATAGTGAGACTTATCCTTCTTGGAAGGGCTAGTTTTGTAGAAAATTATTTAAATCGCTGTCTTAAACCTTGTTCTTCGTGCCTCCGTAGCATAGTAGCTATTGCGGCTGACTTGTAATCAGCAGGTCGGGAGTGCAATTCTCCCTGGAGGCTTATTTTTTTAAAACGTGAGGTATTCTTTATGATTAAGGATGATTATAGCAAGTTGAAGGGTTTGGGTTTGCCTGATTTTGACAGGCTGAATAAGGAGTTTGGGGTTTCTGATATTGAGGAGACTGATTTCTTGTTAAGGACTATTAGGGAGTTGATGGCTGAGAAGGTTGATTCTTTTGTTAAGATTTTGGAGAGTGTTATCCAGCCTGAGACTAATGCTGTTTGCATGTTTGAGTGTAAGGTTTTTGATGATAAGGAGAAGTTGGAGGTTTTTGATGTTTTTAAGAAACTGATGTCTTTTGTCAGGCTTTCTTCTGAGGTTGCTCTTGATTGTGATGATAAGAAGGATGCTGAATTCATCACGAATTTATTTGGTGAGTGGTTGAAGTTGAAGCCTTTGCTTAAGGAGAAGATTTCTAAGTTGCGGGTTTCGTGGCAGAAGGATGTTGATTTGAAGGAAGAGTTTGGTTATTTTGGGTGATTTGTTATGAAGATTGTTTTGTTGGGCGCTCCTGGAAGTGGTAAGGGTACTGTTGCTAAGGAGTTGGTTAAGGATTTAGGTATTCCTCAGGTTTCTACTGGTGACATGTTGAGGAGTGGTGTTGCTAGAAAGTCTGATCTTGGTTTGAAGGCTAAGAAGTATATGGATGCTGGTGAGTTAGTTCCTGATAGTGTTGTTATTGGTTTGATTGATGAGAGGGTTCAGCATGGTGATTGCAGGAATGGTTTTATTCTTGATGGTTTTCCTAGGACTATTGCTCAGGCTGAGGCTTTGGCTGGTATTACTCAGCTTGATAAAGTGATTAATTTGGTTGTTTCTGATGATATCATAATTAGGAGGTTATCCACTAGACGAAGTTGTAAGGATTGTGGTGCTATCTATAATCTTGTTACTTTTCCTCCTAAGAAGGATGGTGTTTGTGATAAGTGTGGTGGCCATTTGTTTCAGAGGGATGATGATAAGGAAGAGGCTATTAAGAATAGGCTTGTTGTTTACAATAGGCAGACTGCTCCTTTGATTGGTTTTTACAAAGATAAAGGTTTGTTGTCTGATGTTGATAGTGCTAGGAATCCTTCTGAGATAGTTGCTGATGTTGAGGAAGTTCTTGAGCCTTTAGGATGATTAAGAGATTATTTTTCTTGGTTTTTGTTATTTTTTTATTTAGTGGTTGTGCTAAGCAGCCTGTGATTGTTGATGAGAAGTCTTGTAAGATAGATAGTGATTGTTCTTGTGGTATTCATATTCAAACAGGAGATTGTTTTTATGGTAATAAAGAGTTTGTTGATTCTTCTAGGCAGTGTCCTGATTTCTGTACTGGCATCGCTGCCATGTTTGAGATAAAGTGTGTTGAGAAAGTTTGCAAGCAAGTCAGAGTTAGATGATGAGATTATTTAGTCTGTTTTTATTTTTCCTGTCTGCCATTCTTTTAGTATGACTACTGCCATTCTTTTTGTGTCCGGCTCTCCTGCTTTTAGGATTACTTTTTTCTTTAGTGCTATCTGTTCTAGTGTTTGTTCTTTGTCTTCGCTCACTTCTACATTATAATATCTTTCTATTTTTCCTGGGCATTGTTCCATTATTGACATTACTGCCATGTCTGGTTCTTTTGTTTTTGCAAAATCTACAGAGCCGGTTAGTGCGTGTTTGTTTTTGTCTTTCTCACTATAAGGTATTACTCCTGGCGTGTCTAGGAATACTATTTTGCTTCCTGCATTTATGTTTTGCACTCCTCTTGTTTGGCCGCTGGTTATGCTTGTTGGTGCTGCTTTTCTTCCTTTCATCGCGTTTATCAATGATGATTTTCCCACGTTTGGATAGCCTAAGACTCCGACTTTTATTCTTTCTTTTATTCCTTGCAAGTATCCTTCTCTTATTATTTTTTCTTTCAGCATTGTTGTCCCTAAGAATTCTTTTGATGAAACAAAGACTGAGGGTCTTAGTTTATTCTTTATTTTTTCTATGTAATCTTTTTCTACCAAATCGCATTTTGTCATTACGTAGATAAGTTTTTTTCCTGCTAATAGTATTTTTTGTTCTAGCTCTTCATTTCTTGTTTGATCCACAAATCTTGAATCTAGGACTAACAATAGTATGTCTGCTTTATCTATTACTTTGTTTACGACGTTCCAATAGTTTGCCATTTTATCCAAAAACTTGTTTTATGTATTCTGTTGCGTAGATTCCTTTTTTTAGTTTGAACTTGATTCTTATTTTTTTCTTTCCTTCATTGAAGTCATCATTTCCTTGTTCCACAACTTCTAGGTCTTCTGCTTCCGCGTACAATTCTCTTGTGTCTCCTGTGCATGTCAATTCAGGTATTGGTCTTATTATGAAGTCTCTTTGTGTTATTTTTTCTTCATTCATTATCTTCTTTATTGTCTTGCTTGCTTCGTCTTCTCCTAGTTCTGTTGAGAAGCCTAATAAAGGTATGGTTATTTGTTCTTTTTGTCCTTTCTTGAGCAGTTCTTCTGCTGCTTTGTTCCAGATCCATGAGGAGTATGAGTGGATGTACATCAGTAATAGTTTTCTGTCTATTGCTCTTAGTGCTCCTACATAGTCGTTTTTGTTGTTTTCTATCTTGTCTTTGACTTTTTCTTCTATGTCTCCTTCTGTCTCTGTTATCATCTGTACTGCTTCTTTTATTTTTGATTGGATTATTGCTTTTCCGATTAAATGATTTCTTGTGCTGAATCTTTGTTCTCCAAAATAGTTGACAAACTTTGTTTGTTTTATTGGTTTTATCTTTTCCAGATTCCTTATCACTATCTCGAATTCGTTCTTGTCCAGGCCTCCTAGTGAGATTGGTTGGTCTGAGTATCCTAAGAATTCTATCTGTAAATCTTTTAGTTTTACTTGTTCTAGTTGTTCTTTTTTTATTCCGCAGGCTGAGATTGTTTGTTCTGTTTGTGCTATCTTATCTTTTGTTCCTGCAAAGCTTAACTTTTTTCTTTCTATCCTCAAGGCTGTTGCTATGTGTTCTAATGCTCTTAATGTAGTGTATGAGGTTTTTTTGAGCCTGAAATAAGCGTATTTTCCTTTATCGCTTAATTTAAGGCTGTTTATCTCTTTTACTATAAAATCTTCTGGTTTTTGCTTTATCTGGTACATATCCTGCTGTTTTTTAGAAAACTATTAAAATGTTACCTGATTAACTGGTTTTGTGCACCTGTAGCGCAGCTTGGATAGCGCGACAGCCTCCTACTGCCTATGAAGACTACTTCGCTAATGCGTAAAGCAGAAAGAGAGTTAACTGAGGCGGAAGATAGCTGTAGGTCGGGGGTTCAAATCTATTTCGGCCTGTCAAAATAGACAGGAACGAATGGTGACTGTCCCCTCAGGTGCGCTTTATTTTCATGAAGTTTCATTATCTTTCACGGATTGATGTTTTGAGTGTTGCTTTGTTTATTGCTACTTTCGAGTTTTTTGCTCTTTGTTTTCTTCCTTTTTTGGGTTATAGTTCTGTTTATGCTGGTATTATTGATGGTTTTGTTGCTGCTTTTTTTGCTGTCTTGTTTTTCAACTTTTTATCTTTGAAAGGTTGGAAGCTTGTTTTCTGGTTGGATGGCAAGAAGAAGGGTTTGCAGAGGTTGGACTTAATCGTTTCTTGTTTGGCTAATGCGGTTTTTCTTGCTTTGTTGTTTTCTTCTCAGAACTTTATTGTTTTTGGTTTTGTTGACAACCAGGTTGTGAGGGATGGCTTATCCGGTTTTTTTAACACTTTTGTTGCAATGGTTTTTTGTATTATCTTGTTCAACTTGTTGTCCATGATTATTGGTTTGAGATTTAATATTGTTGTTGATGGTAAAAAATTGAGTGTTGTTCGTATTGGTTTGAGGTCTGCTTTTTTTGTTGGTTTGTTTGAGTTGTTCATTCTTCCTTTTATGGGTTTGTTTTTTGTTTTGTTCAATTCTTTGCCTTCTTTCTTGAGTTTTCCTTTGGTTGGTTTGCTTGGTGGTTTTTTTGGTTGTATTGTTGCTGGTTTTGTGTACAATTTTTTTGCAAAAAAATTTAAAGGGATAAGTATTTGTATTGACTAAAATGTTGCCTGACAAGTTTTTGAAGAGTTTTGATGGTGTAAAAGTCGCTTACAGGTTTGATAAGGGTGATAGTTCTAAGCCTGTTCTTGTTTTTGTTCATGGTCTGGGCGGTAATTGTACTGCTTGGGATGGTGTTGTTGATGTCATGCAAAAAGCTGGTTTTTCTACTGTTGTTTTTGATTTTCGTGGTCATGGCTTGAGTGAGAAGCGTTGGAATAAAAAATTTTATTCTGTGAGCAGCATGGTTAAGGATATATGTTTGATTCTTGAGAAAGAAAATATTGATGATGCTGTTTTCTTGGCGCATTCTTTGGGTGGTAGTGTTGTTTTGAAGTATTTGTTGAGCAGTAATAGTCGTGTCAGTAAGATTGTATTGTGTAATTCTCCTCACACTGTCCCTTTTATTTATAGTCCTTATTGGTTTGTCAGGACTTTTTATCCTGTTTTCAGGCCTTTCTTGTTTTTCGTTGCTGGCCTCAGTTTTGTAAGGAGCAAGAATTATGCTTATCCTGTTTATTCTGAGCTTGCAAGTCTTTCAGAGATTGGTTTGTTTTTGAAGGATTTGTCTGCTGTTCCTTTACGTGTTTTTTGCTGGAATTATTTGTTGATGTTTAATTACAAGATTGACTTGAATGTTTTGGGTGAGAAAGATATTCCTGCTTTGTTGATCACTTCTGACCAGGACAAGTTTTTGTCTCCTGATTCTGTTGTTGAACTTTCTAAGATCATGAAAGATTCAAAGCTTGTTAAGATTAAGGAATGTGATCACGAGACTATTATTAGGAAGCCAGAGGAAATTTCAAAGCATGTTTTGGAGTTTTTGGAATGATTTCTGTTATTATTCCTGCATTTGATGAGGAAAAGGTTATTGAGGGTTGTATTAAGCAATTCTTGGCTTTCAAGAAAAAGTTCGGTCTAGAAATTATTGTTTCTGATGGCGGCAGTAAGGATAATACTGTTAAGATTGCTAAGCGGTTTGCTGATAAGGTTGTTGTTTGGAAGAAGAAAGTTAGGCAGAACATTCCTCAAGGTAGGAATGCTGGTTGTTTCGCTGCTAAAGGAAATTTATTG
>Ga0315297_10000256_pt1 | contig 30016 bp, 31 predicted proteins | sample YL17G15_0_MG_FD_203628 | JGI IMG/M metagenome (GOLD analysis project Ga0315297, IMG submission 203628) | Sediment microbial communities from Yellowstone Lake, YNP, Wyoming, USA - YL17G15_0 | ecosystem: Environmental > Aquatic > Freshwater > Lake > Sediment | place: USA: Wyoming | collected...
AGATTTAGTTGCACAGGTTGCAAAAAAAGCTAATCTCACTGCAAAGGCTGCAAAAGAATCCGTCTCGACAGTATTTTCAACCATGTCCGATGCATTGAAAAGAGGAGAAAAGGTAGTCGTCACTGGATTTGGAACCTTTATGGTAAGAAGGAGAGCTGCCCGAAAAGGACGCAATCCTCAAACCGGAGCTGAGATCCAAATCCCAGCCACCAAAACTCCAGGCTTTACCGCTGGTAAAAGCTTGAAGAGAATGGTCAAATGATCGCGAAGGATTCCGTTAATATAAACAATCCCGACTTAGTCGGGATTGTTTTTTTAAACGATTTTTTATATAATCAAACTATTCTATGAAGAAAATTGGCCGATTTGTCCTGGTATTCCTGTTTCTCATCATCTTCCCGACCCTAACTTACTTTGTCATGGAGTCCTCAGGCGCGCCCGTCAACACTCCTCAAGAAAAAGTCGCCTATAACCTGCCTTATCCTGGTATCCTTTCTGACCACCCTTTATATTTTCTAAAAATCGTCCGCGACCGCATCTCTGAATTCCTCACCCGAGACAACGTCAAAAAAGCTCAACTCTATCTTTTATACTCTGATAAAAGAGTCGCGATGGCCATTGCTTTGGCAAAAAAAGGCAAGAGTCAACCGGCGATCGCCGCTTTTTCTAAAGGAGAAAAGTATTTCTTAAAAATCCCTGAAATTTTGAAAGAAATCAAACAACAGGGCGGGCAATCACCGTCTGGCTTTGTCGAAACTCTCAAGCTTTCCAATGCGAAACACGCCGAACTAATCGGAGAACTAATGAAAACACTGCCCGAAGGCAATCAGGAATATTTAACTTCTCTTCTTAACCTTAACTTAGAAATAAAAAAACTCCTGGAAACGCTGCCATAAACCAGGGCCACGAGAAGAAAATTCTGTTCTAAAGTCAGCCAATAGTGGTCAAATAGACCCGTCAATAAAACCACTAAAATTAAATAAAGATTAATTTTAACCATTTTATAAATAAATCTAGCCATTAAGACAAGAGTCAGTCCTCCGGCCAACAAACCGGTTTCCGCCAAATACAAAAAGAAGATATTATGAACCGGCTGGTTGAAGAATAATAGATATTTGGAGCTGAATTTTGCTTGAGCAATAAGATAGTTGCCAAGACCAACACCAAACAGGGCATTATTTAAAAGAATATTCAACGAGTTTTTAACTAGCTCTATCCGCTTCTCAATCGTTAAGACGTCTGTCGTCGCCTGGAGGAAAACTAAAGACATTATGATTGGGATAATAATCCGAGCAATTTTGCAAATACGGCAGGCAATTTTAGTATTTAGTACCTGCCTGCCGGCAGGCAGGATCAAGTATGAACTATTTAGTATCAGGAAAATCAAAATCGCTACTTTAGAAAAAGAAAGAAAAATCAAACAGCTGAAAATAAAAATAACTAAATATTTCAAAACCGGATATCTATTAAACTTTTTATTGATCAAAACAAAAAAATACAAAAGCAAGAAAAAACCGGCCAGCGAGTTAGGATGGGAAAAGGTTCCATACGGCCTTAGAAATTCCTGACCCATCAGATCGGCCATGGCAATTCCTGGAGTCGATAAACTAAAAAGCCTTTCGCCAAAAAAATAAAAAACTCCCTGGATAGAGCGTCTAAAAACCAACTGGAGAATAGCTAAGGTTAATTGAAAACTACCGGTCAATAATAAAATTATTAATAATATTTTTTCTTTAATCGTCTTAAACAATTGCTGCCCTAGAGAAAAAGCGATTAAAAACTCGACAATCTTTATCATTCGGCAAAAAGCAATCGGTTGATTTTTTGCCAAAATGGCATTAACCAAAAACAAACCCAAAACAATCAGGAGATTTTTATTTTTAAAGAAATTAACCACGGTTTTTAAATTAAAAAGAAAAAGAATAAAAACAATAACGTCAGTCAAATACAAAGTTGGGGAAAGGTAATCAACCCTTACGCCGTTGAGATAGGAAAAAGAAGGAAAAAAATGTTTTCCCAATTGAGTCGGAAGGAAAAAAATAAATAAAGAAAATAAAACAATATTGAGATTAGAATAAAGTTTGTTGGGTTTGTTTTTTTTCATTAATTTTTTCATTTTCATCTTTAAAAATCTTCACCTTCCCAAAAACCCCGTCATACCCCGGGTCGACAAATACTTTTCTCTCCCGAACAATCTCAATTGCTTGCCGAAGCTTTTCTCCACCGACTTTCTCAATCTCTTCGTAATCTTTGCGCAACAGAATGTCAAGCTCTGTTCCCAAATCTTTTGTCAATCTTTCATATTCTCTTTGGGCTTTTACAACTGAATGGTCATTCAATTCTAATAAGATCTCAAGAAGCGGAATCATCGACACAAACGGTCGACGGGTTTTCTCTTTATCGTAAACAAAAGTCAACCCAACTTTATTTTTGACCATTAAAAGATCTTCCTGACCCAAAAGTTTTTCCGAAAGATCAAGAACACGGTTTTCAACGCCAACCGTCAATGGTTTATGACAGACCGGACAGATTGAACCTTTTTCTTTAATTTCGCGGGCATTATAACGGATGTTACAAACCCTGTGACCAGACCAGTGATATTTTCCTTCTTCGGGAAAGAATTCTATCGTATAACCAATCTTTAATCTACTATTTAAATCTTGTTTAATTGCCGAAGCAATGTCATCGAATGTTATTTGGCTGTTGGTTATTGTTTCTTTATTATTGACAAAGACGGTGGCTTCTCTTCCTAACTTTGGCCCTGAGTGGGCGTCGGAAAAGGAAACAATCGACCGATTTTTTAGTTCTTTTATCTGCCAATTCATAATCGGGTCGCTTGATAAACCAGTCTCAATTGCATAAATATATTTGGCATAGCCGTCAAAACATTCTTCAATCGAATCAAAACCAGATTTTGAACCAAAAATAGAAAACCAGGGAGTCCAGGCGTGAGCCGGAATAAACAAAACTTTTTCGTCAATATCCAAAACCATTTTCAAAAGATCAACCGAAGAAATTCCCACAATTGGCCGGCCGTCAGCCATCAGATTGCAACCGCGGTTATTCAATTCTTTAATAATCTTCTCGCAGGTGGAGATTGACGGCGAAAAAATCAAATTATGAATCCTTCGCACTTGACCACCTTGAGAATAAATGCTGGAAATTTCCGTCGATAATAAAAACTGCGTCTCTCCGGGTTTATTTTTTAAAGTATAAATTCCCGGTGAAGTCTCTTTTAAGTTTTCTTTAATCGACCGAAACCATAAAGGATGAGTCCAGTCTCCAGTGGCAATCAATCCAATCCCCTTTATCTTTGACCAGCGGGAGATTTCCTCCAAGGTCATGTTGGGGGAGACGGCCCGAGAATATCTTGAATGAAGCTGTAGATCAGCGATGATTTGCATAGAGTAATTTTATAAAACAAACGAGATTAATTAAAGATCAGATAAAATGGTCTAAAGGGAAATTTATTATATTCCAAGATTTTAAGAGGATAAAAAACAACCTGATTTCTAAGGTGCGACGCATTAGATTAATATCAAAACTAAAAAATTAGTATATAATTATTTTATGTTAAACTAGTATTAACACAAATGATAAAAATAAATAAAAAATTTTTAATAATCGCAGCCGTGTCTTTGTTTTTAATAATTCTCTTGTTTTTTGTGATTTTAACAGCGATAAATCAAAAAAAAGTAAAACAGCAAAAAGACAACACGATCAATTCTACAACAACACCACCAGCAACTTATTCTATAGTCGATAGGGTAACTAGTTGGTTAAACAGCATGAAAAATTCTGTCCAAAAAGACAAAACTATTAATCCTACAACGACACCAAAAGAAGTGGTCGATAAGGTGAACAGTTGGTTAAGCAGCATGAAAAATTCTACCGACGATCAATACCATTACGCCTTATATTGTGATAAAAAAGAGGGCTGCCAACTAGCGCCTACCGATAAGCAAATAGGCATTACGGTTTTATGGAGTCAATACAAACACTATAAAAAATCAGGAAATGGAACAGAACTTAATAATATAAAGCAGGATATTGTTAAATATTCGAAAAGATCAGAAATCGAAGACTACTGGCTCAGAGTCTATCAATCAGATTTTTGGCACTGCCGATTCCTTTATGAAATGGTAAAAGATAATGTTTTCGATGATGAATATAAAAACTATTTAAAAAACATCTGTCAAAACAATAATTATTTTCTTGCCCGGGCCGACCTAATTAACATCCTCAACACTAACAATCTGGGTAAGATTTTCCCTAAAGATCAGAGACGATTTGCTATCTATAATACAATGATTTCAGATTTTATTAGTATGTATTATTGGTTTAGCGACGATCAATTTCTAAAAATCGCCAATATGTACTTTATTAATGCAAAAAATTATTATTTGAAAAACAATCTTTTACCTGCTGATTCCGCCTATTTGACAATCGCCTCTCTTGATCTTTATCTGGCAACAAAAGATAAGACATATCTTGATTTTGCCAATGACCTATATGGTCGATTCACCGATACTGAACGCAACGCTCTTGATATTAATCAACTGACGGAACTTTGTCTTACCAGTCAGATCTATTATGACAGTATTTCAAAAAACCAAAACTATCTTGTTATTAAAAACAGCAGTCTTTCAAGAATCATCAATAAGGGGTTTAATAATGACAAGGGGGCTTTTCACAGCTTTGATTTCAGTAGTTATTCTTATGAAACGAGAAATAATGCTTTGTTAGTTGGCTGTTTAATTGACTAAAAATGAAAAAACTATTAATAGGTTTTTTTCTCTTTCTAACCATTTTTGTAATTAGTAACAAAAATGCCCAGGCGTCTTGTAGCTGTATACAAGGCTGTGATGTTGGTACGTGTGAGGATTTTGATCTCCCACCCCCATCATGTGAACCCGTCTGTGGTAATGGATATGTGGCTAAAGCATGGGGTGAGGGTTGCGTTGTTATGAAATGCAGTTGTCTTAATACTACTAGTACTACCTGTTGTCCCGAACCAACGACGCCTCCACCAGAAGACACTCCTACTCTAACCAACACGCCAATACCGTGTCCGCCACAAACTGACTGCAGCAATTGCGATAGTCATCCCGGATATCGGTATAACTATGTTCCTACTGATCCACCTGCCTGTTCTTGGGCTCCTCCCTATCCCAGTTGGCCAGATGATTACACATTAGATCCTTCATGTGTTTGCGCTACGCCGACTCCGACTCTTCCGCCTGGTAATACGCCGACTCCGATTACTATACCTACTTCTACACCCGGCCTACCCACTCCTACACCGATCCAACCAACAGAGATAATTAATCTTGTTCTTCCTCCATCAGAAGCATTTTCTAAAAAAGCCGCCTCAGAAATTCAAAACTGGGTCTGTCTTAAAACCACTCCCTGCAGTACTGGTGGACTAATCTGTTCTGGAGGAGATCCACGACATCGTGTCCGTATCGCCACAAAAACCGATACAAAACTTATTCCTAATAAAAAAACATATATCTTTGAATGTTTGCAGACAGATCAAGGATTTCGCTGCACCACCGGTAACGGCACGCTTGACCAAAATCTTACTGGAGCAAATTATTTATCCTCGCTCTCCAGCGCTTATGGGTATCGATTTGTTTCCTTCACCGATATTCAAAATAAACCGATTCAACAGTTTTCTCCCAATCAGGTTGTTATAACCGATAGTAAGGGGAGTCTTGGCCCTTTGGAATGGGAAAGTTCTACTACTGTCCAGGTCGGGAGGATGATGATGGCGATGCAACAGGTGCTGGAAAGTGATCTTAATATTACTGGACATGCGGCAAGCCAACAACTTGGAACTTTCTATCTTAACAACGCCTACAACACAACCTGCGTGATGATCAAGTGGGATCCGCATGGAACAGTCTTTGATATAAATAATCTTAAACCGATTGAAGGAGTGAAAGTAACCCTTCTTCATAAAAATAAAAACAATGACTTTGAGCCTGTAAAAACTTCTGATGTTTTTAACGGATTGGAAAATCCACAGGTGACATCAAGTGATGGTAAGTATGCTTTTTCTGTCCCTGACGGAACTTATAAACTTGAATTGGAAAAGGAAGGATACCAGCCGGTATTTGACGTTGTAAATATCAATAAAAATGTTTGGGATGCATATCCTCAACTATATGACGGAGGAGAGATTGTAACGAAAGGCGAATTTGAGCTTCGTAATCTGGCCATGAAAAAAATAACCTTTGGTGAAAAAACGCTTAATTTCTTTCAAGGTATTTGGCTTAAAATTAAAAACGGCCGCTGATTTTTTGTGGACAAAGCCCGTCAGAGTTGGAAACAGATAGAAGAATATATATTCAAATGGTGTCCTTTAATGAGTCTATGAAAAAAATAATAACGATTATTATCATAATAATTCTAATAATAATTGGGTTAAGAGTAGCGGTAATATTAAATTATTTTTTTAGTTTGAAAGACAAAGACCAGAGAAGTGTATTTGTTGAAAGTATTAATAAAAAAATAGAAATTCTCAATTTAGAACAGTGTCGTCAGATTGATTATTATAAATTTGATGAGTTTAATTGTCTAAAGACAAGAAGCAAGGGCTGTATCTTAGAAAATATGGGTATGCAAACCTTAAAGAATCTAGATAATAAACTTGAAAATGCTGTAACAAAATGTTCTCAAACTTACTCAAAATAAATATTTAGATTATTACAACAATATTTGTGGATATAATTTCAAATTCTTGAATTAGAAATAAAAGTATATTATTAGTAACCTTTTTCTTTTAGTGTTCTTTTAAGAGCTTGTTTTAGTTGATCTCTTCCAAATCCGCTTTTTAGAAACCGTTCACGGGCTTTTGCATCAATTTCATTGATAAAATATTCATAGTGTATAAGTAAAAATGGTCTTCTAAATTTTGTTGCGCTTGATAGCCCCCTTGCGTGTTCTTGCAGCCTTCGTTTCAAATCAGTAGTGTAACCCGTATAAAATTTCCTATCTTTTAAACTAAAAATGGTATAAACGTAGAATCTTTTTTTTAACCAAGTCCTACTTGGTTGTGACAAAACGTCAGACGTTTTGTTCATAAAAAAAATATATATTTTTTTAGGTGTCGAGTCAAACTCGACTACCTCGTCTAACTCTGAAAAACCGAGTTAGACTCGGTGGAGATGGCGGGAATTGAACCCGCGTCCGAGAAAACACCGATAAAAATGTTTAGCTTAGAATAGACTATTTTTAGCTCTTATCCTGCCGCCTAAATAATCAAATCGTACAAGATAGTCAGTTAAGTTTATCGATCAGATAACCAACTGAAAAAATTATCCGACCTTATTCCGATTGGTTTTCCCCTCTATAGATTGAATCGGACAAAATCTAAAGAGAGGGCTTTAGTTGTACGCAAATAATTGCGGACGACTGTAAGCAAATGCCAACTTTTGATCAGCATCTAAATTTTTCCGTTTAACGGACAGGTCCGTCTAAGCCATTTTTAAAAGTGCAAATTTCCCGTCGAGTCCTTTCATCCCCTAAAACTTCATAAATTCTTTGGCTTCTCTTTTTTCATTCGTAGAAATGTCTCTTTTTTTCTCTAACTTTCTCTTTTCAATATCTTTTCGACCTTTGACAAGTGCAATTTCTAGCTTGATCAAAGGCCCCTTATTATAGCATGATTTGGGTGCCAGAGTCAACCCGGCAGAAGTCATCTTCGTCTTTAATCTTAAAAGTTCTTTCTTGTGTAAAAGCAGTTTTCTCGTCCTTTTTTGATCATAGCCGTCCGCTCGAGCGTATTCGTAAACAGAGATCTGGGCGTTGATAAGATAAGCCTCGTTACCCATAATTCTGACAAACGAGTCGTCGAGTTTGAGCCTTCCGGCCCTTACCGATTTCACCTCGGCTCCAGTCAAAACAATTCCGGCCTCGATCGTCTCGAGTTCCTTGTATTCGCGATTGAATTTACGATTGATGATTTTCATATATAGCAATTATAATCTACGCCGGTAAAACCTACATACCTTATAAAATCTCAAATCTATTGACTTGACGAACCCTATAAACCTGATAAACTAATTTTATGGAAGATAAAATTAACCGCTACATTAAGGGTCATATGATGACGATGATGATTGTGGTTTTGACCGGTTTTTTGATCTTGTTTCTGGGCGAGTTTATGCTCTACCGCAAGATCATGTATGTCAACAAAATGGTCTCCGAGGGCTTTATGCAAGTCAAAGAGGCAACCAAACCGAACCCGGCACCGTCAATCGTCATGAAGAAATAAAACGAGAGGGAAAGATTATTATGGAAAACTCTAATGGGTTTATAAAAAACTTTTTCGTAGTTATAATTGTTTCTTTTGCCGCACTTTATTTAATTAAAGTATTTGATATTTCTTATCCTCTTACCATTGTTTCCACGACTAAATCAACTGAGCTCGCCGTGGTTGGCGAAGGCAAGGTTGAGGTTACCCCTGACATGGCCTATGTTAATGCGGGAATTACGGCTGACAACCAAAGTACAGTTAAAGAGGTTCAAAACACTATAAACAGCATTAATAATAAAATTATCAATGCTTTACGGGATATGGGAATTGAAAAAGCTGATATTAAAACCTCAAACTACTCTGTCTACCCAAACTATAAATATGATAATAATATTAGCTCCATCACCGGATATAATGGTAATGCGACAGTTGAGGTTAAGGTTCGAAAGACTCAAATGGTTTCTCAAGTAATTGAGGCCGTGACAATCGCCGGTGCCAATCAAATTCAAGGAGTCAGTTTTTCAATTGATAAACCAGAAACCTATCGTGAAAAAGCTCGAGATAAGGCTATTGACAATGCCAAAGAACAGGCGCAAAAAATGGCGAAGAATCTAGGAATTAAATTAGGAAAAGTTACTAATATTGTTGAGTCTTCATCCAATCAACCGGTGGCTTTATATAATAAAGCCTACTCCGAAGGAGTCGGTGGCGCTGGAGGAGCAACGATTGAGTCTGGCACGCAAACTATCACTTCAGTTGTTACTCTGTATTTTGAGAAGAAGTAAGCTTAATACTAACTATCGAATTAGCCGGCATTATAATAGCTTTTTCTTGAGTTAGACTAATCTCTCCGTTGACTGGTTCGACATTCAAGCTAATATCCTTTTTTCCATCCAAATAAGTTTTTGTCAAGTTATATCTTCCCGGTAATAAATTTCTAAAAACCACCGGTACTGCCTCGGTATTCCTGCCTTTCTCATCATAATTAGTGAGGGTTAGGCTAATTTTGTCGTTGCTTTTGCTCGCCAAGGCAGTGACAAAGGTTCCTTCTCCATCAACAATGATCTGATTGCCGCTCAATGAATTAAGCATCTGCAGGGCATACCAACGGGGTTTTTTGCTGCCGTCATGATTTAAAATTCCCCAAGAAAGAGAGAGTCCGTCTTTGATTTCAAATAAAAACGCCGCCTCCAGATTAGCGTTGATGAAATTTCTAATTGAAGCTAAAGTGTGTGCCGCACCGACTTCGGTATCGGCAATCGGGTTTTTCTCGCTGTCATAACCCCACTCCGAGATAATTCGAGGTAGATTTTCAAACCGATCATAACGCGGACTTTCTGCCAACCATTTGTTTAATTTAATAATATCGTCGATGTAATCGTCGGTTTTTTTGGAATAGTGGTGCCAACTGATAAAATCGAGTTGAAGATTATTTAACGCTACATAGTCCAAAAACTTCTGAATCCAGTTTTTATAAAGAGCAGTGGTCACTGGTCCGCCAATCTTATAAGGAAAAACGTTTTGTGCAACATTAGCGCCTTTAACAGAATAAAAATAAAGATCGCTATAGCTTTTTCCGCCCAAATATTTCCATTTGCCAAATGTTTCTAAGTCCGGTTCGTTCCAGACTTCATAATGTAAATCGGTCCGCCAAAAATCATAGAGACCGCCGCAAGGCAACACTGTAGTCCGACCACTATAGTGTTCAACTGTTTTCTGGACCAATAAACTCCATTCATTCCAGTTTTTCGGCTTACCAACCAATGATCCGTCATCAGATATTGTCGACGGCATATAGCCCAAGGAGAAAAACGGTTTGGCGCCGGTATGATAGATGTCGCAAACAGTATCGTCTAATTTAGAAAAATTAAAACTTAAATTACCTGCTGAATCACGAGAAACAACATCATAAAAATCATAGATATGGTCAATTCTGATAAAGCGGGGATAGAGCTCAGATACCTGTGGAATGACATTTTTAAACATGCGGACTCCGCTCTCTTCACCGCCCTGAGCGAGAGCCTTCCAACGGTCAGGAAACGGTCCGGAAGTTTTTGTAATATCAACAATAATATTCGCCTTAATCGCCGCCGCCCGGGAGAAATATTTAAAAGAAAAAAATAAAAACGGAAAAGCTAAAATGGTGAGAATGATGTAGAGAAGAATTTTTATTTTAACTTTTTTCATCACTAATTATTCTAACTTATTCATCTGAATTACGCTAAATAAGAAAATTATTCTTTGTACAAATTATATAATAATCGAATATGCTGCAATGTCGGGTTGATAAATTGAGAAAAACCCTACAAGAGAAAAATCTTGACGGATTTTTGGTGAGTAATTTTTATAACATCCTTTACCTTTCAGGGTTTAAGACGCTGGTTGATAATGAGAGAGAGGCGTGGATGTTGGTAATGACAAGAAATGCTTATTTGTTTAGCGATAGTCGTTATCTAAATGATAAATTACAAATAACAAATAACAATTCAATAATAAATAATAAATATTTAATAATAAAACTCATAACACCAGAGAAAGGATTAATAAAACATTTAAAAGAAATTACTGGCAAAGAGAAAATTCAGAGACTTGGGTTTGAAGGAGATGATTTAAAAGTTAATGAGCTGCAAAAACTAAAAGAAAAACTAATAAACATCGAGTTTATTCCAACAGAAAAATTAATTATTAAACAAAGAGAAATAAAAGATGAAAGCGAAATAGAAAAAATAAGAAAAGCCTGCAAGATAACCGATGAGTGTCTGACGGAAATTGTCAAAACAATTAAAGTCGGGCAGACGGAAAAAGAAATTGCTTTTAAAATCGAGTTCTGGTTAAAAGAGAAAGGCTATGATCTGGCTTTTTATCCGATTGTCGCTGTTGACGAAAATTCCGCTGTTCCTCATTATGACACTAAGACCGGAAACAATAAAAAAGTAAAAAATAATTCAATAATTCTTATTGACTTTGGCACCAAATATCAAGACTATTTATCAGATATAACCCGGGTGGTGTTTGTCGGTAAACCCAATGATGAAATTATTAACGCTTATAACAAGCTTCTTGCCGTTCAAACAAAAACTATAGAACAATGTGGCAATGAAACAATCTGTAAAAATCTTGATTCTTTTTGCCGTCAACAGTTGAATTATCCTCATTCAACTGGCCATGGGGTTGGTTTGGAAATTCACGAATATCCAAAAATTTCCCTCACCTCAACCGACGTTTTTTCACCGAATCAAATCATAACAATTGAGCCGGGGGTTTATTTTGAAAACAAATGGGGAATGAGAGTTGAAGACACGGTTTTAGTAAAAGAAAATGGAGTAGAAGTGCTTACGAAGTTTGACAAACAACCGCCGATTATATGAATTTCAAATGACAAAATTCAAATCCACAAATCAATAACAAATTACAAATAATTAATGTTTAAACATTTGTAATTTATCATTTGAATTTGAATTGTTATTTATCATTTGTTATTTGTAATTCCTCCTGCATCTTCATCGTCTTTTCTGCTTCTTTCTTTTTCGGTTTAAGAACATCAACCGTCTCACTTTTGGCCTTTAATTTTTCCGTAATTTCTTTTTCTTTATCAAAAAGCTCTTCAACCATCTTGGCGGCCTCGACCTTGGCTTTTAAATAAGTAACCAACTGTTCTCCGTTAAAGCTGTTGACCATAAAAATCGGTAGGATGTATCCAACTTCATCCAGGCCTTCCTGTTTTAATTCAGTGTTTTCCGAAAGCAGTTTATTTAGAGTATTGGTTATCATGATAATATCTTTTTCCACCCAAGCGTCTCTCGTTTTGATGTTTTCGGTTATTGGCACTTCGCCTTTTTCATACTGGTCGACCCACATCTTCTTTACCTCTTCGTACTCGTCGATAGAAACAGTTTGAGGAACAACAATGGTCTGCTCGATGTTTTTTTCCGGCTCGGCGAGCAAAGGCGCCTGGGCAGCAATAACGTCTTTGATCTCTTGGGGTTTTAGGTTCTCTTGACTTGCAACCGCTTCGGCAATTTTTGCATCTGTTTTGACGACCGTCGAGTACTCTTTGATGACGGCGACCACCTTGGTTTTTTCTATTTTTACCACTGTTGCGATTTTTTGAACAATTGCACTCGGCGGGGCGTTAATGGACTGATGAAACAAACTGATTATTTGTTGAATTTTACGCTCTTCAACACTAGTTTTTTTGGAAAGGTCAGAAACGAGAGAAGGGTTGCCGGAAATATAGTTTGCAACCGAAGATGATATTTGTTGGATTTTTTGCGCCGGCAATTTCACCTTGACCGAAATCACTTGGGTGACCGGCACCATTTTCGGCAAAGTGGTAATAATGGAAGCGCGATTTTTTACCTGCTCTAAAGGTGGAGCAAAAACCGAGGAAACGATTCGACCAGCCAAAGGATCAGCCTTCACGGCTCGATTGGACAGCTCTACTCTTATATTCATATATCTTTGTCTCTCGCTAGTAGTTGCCGCCTGGGTTGGATTCTTTAGATAATTAATATTTTTATTGATGGTTTCGTTTGTGGCCTTGTTAGTTTCAAGACGGGCCACGTCGGTTATTTTTGTCGCCCTCATATCGAGTGAATGAACAATTTCTTCTGTTTTCGCTTTTTTGATTTCCTCAACTGTTTCTATTCTGGTTTTCATCGAAGTTTCCAGTTCTCTTGGAATTTTCAAAGCTGCGCCTAGATTGGTAGTTAAACTGGCTGGAGAAAGAGTGGGACTTGGACTAGGCGGATTACGGCCTGGACCAAAATTAGACAAAAGGAGATTTTTTATAGCATTGATGCCATCACAACAGTAGTCGCGGAAATTACGAAGAAGCCACCAGGGAAATATCGTCACCGCCCAAAGCATAATCAGGGTAATTATGTATTCAACAAAGGGATCGATATAGTTGATATTATTTAGAATTGACATTGTTTGGGCGGGTCCGCCCCATAAGATACTGGTGGCGGTCGGATAGATGTGGCCGGCAACTGTGTTACTTCTGGAAAAGTCAAAAATAAAAGGAATGCCTACTTTCCAAATGCTTGCCAGTCCTCCTAAAAACAAGGCCAAAAGAGGACCATAAAAAACCCATTGGAAAAAAACGCCTATCCAGATCCAGCCAACGTTTTTTATAAAAGAAAAAGAAAAAAGAATTGCCAAAAATGGCGAAACGAATAACAAAAACCAGAGAATAACTTTACGCAGAATAAACATACCTCCCAGAAGATAGTAACTGATGTTAGTTAGTCTAAGAATAAAAAGCTGGGTTTTTATCGACTCTTGAACCCTAAAGTTCAAGTCTTTTTTACCAATAAAGCCTAGATAGTTTGATTCGTTGCTGATTCCGGAAAAATATATATTAAATAGGTCTTTTCCTCCTAAATTTTCGATAAAAAATTTCATGATGATGTCTGATAACTGAATAATCGTAATCACAACTGTGGCGGAAAAAGAAATATATAAAATGGCGGTTAAAATTTTTATCACCGATGGCCAGACTTTTACTCCGGTATCAAAATTAGTCTTTTGGCCAATAATAATACCTAAACCCAATAGGGTAGCTGTCAAGATGACAAAAAAATAACTCACATTTCTTGCTGTTGACCAGACTTTTATCAACGCTTGATGACTATCGATTGACGAATGAGTCATTACCCAGTAGATAAATTCGCGGGCTCGTTCATTGGCTTTTCCTTGAGTAGTAATTTCTGCGTCTTCGGTCCAATAATGGTAAAGATAGGGGTTGCTTTTAAATTCTTGATAGTCGGTGGTGCATTTTTCTTCCGGGTTGTTTGTCTGTTGGGCAATTTGTGTATAGATCGGGTTTAATTCCGGCGGACACTCGTATGCTTGAGGAATAAACTCAGCTGGGGTTGGGGTTTGGGCAAAAACAGAAATAGATAATAGAAAAACCAGCGCAAAAAAAAATATAAAATTAATTAGCCATTTTTTCATAGATTTTTAAAAACAAAGAGGCCGCCTCCGGCTAAAGCAAGGAAGATTAACCCAAAGATTAGTCCTCGACCCACACCACTAATGTCACCGGATGTAGGTAGGGCTGTTGGTTCTGGGGGTACTGTTGGCGTCAGGGTCGGACCGCCTGGAGTGACTGTGGGATAAGGCGTTGAGGTTGGAGTCAATGTCTCTGGATTATAAAGCGCACAAAGCTCGGTTGATCCAGGAGCAGTCGCTATAAGCTTAAAAGTCACATAGGCATAAGTGCCTGACCCAGAGTACCCAGATGTCGAGCTGCCGGAAATAATTAATTTGCCTTCTCCTTGGGGATTGGCAGAAACCGTCGTAAAAGTATTGCCTGCTAATACAGAAACATACTCTAGATACTGTGTCTCATAGGTCATTCCTATTTGAGTTGAGGTATATGATTTATTTTCAGTATCGATGTTAATCGTAAATTGTATATTTTGGCCCCTTTCTAAGATCCCTGAAGGAGCAATTAAGGTAAAAGTCATAGCAAAAACATTTCCAACAAATAATAAATAACAAATAAAAAATAACAAAATTGTCAATATTTTTTTCATAGTTTAATAATAATCTAAATAGTTATCTCTTTTCAACATTAAACAAAGGCCCAACGATCTGGATATTGGCCGACGCTCTTAGATTAAACCAGTCTTTAAACTCGCTGGCAGAAAAAGAAACCGACCCGCCATCACCGTTAATATTAACCGATGAGCTTCTCCCTGAGCTAAAATCAGCACTAACCGAAACTTCAGAAGCCGACGAAAACGGGTTAATTCCTCTTGATCTTAGTTCTGATTTTACTTTTTCAAAATCCCAAGTATCGGTCCCGGCCGGATTTGACTTGTCAACTTGATAGAGGTGGTCGCGGATCGACGGATCGTTTTTTACCAAAAGAATAATATTTGCGATGTCAGCTAGTTCTTGGGGTTTTAACCAGGCGGTTTTGTTGTATTCGCTCCGGCTTCCCCAGTCGCAATAAAACCAAGGCGAGTCGCGGTCATAAGCTTTTGCAGTCAAGTCGGAAAAACTACTAACCGATCCTTCAAAGTCGGACGCGTGCTTGGTCCAGGAGGTTCCTGACCAACCAATATCAGAAGAAGAAAAAATATAACCGCCGTGAGTTGAGGAATACCAAGCTTTAATCGGAGAACCGCCCTGAACCATCACCCAACCAGCTGTGTCGTTGACCGCCTGCTCCCAGGCGCCTCCTTTAGGATCAGAATGAAACACCTGACAGTTCTCGGTGGCACAGATTGAACCAGCACCGTTGTTGGTATAAGCTAAAGCATAAGATCTGGCGGCAATTGCCTGAGCGCGAAGAACCGCCATCCCGTCACTACCCCAACTCTCGGGAACTTCGTAAATTCTTTTCACATAATCCTCAATATTAAAACTGCCGTGTCCGTCAACGTTGATATTAATTCCTTTATCGTAGTCTTTTTTTAATTCGAAGTTTTCATAGTAAGCGCGAAGAATTGTTTCTTCATTTTCACCAGCCTTAGCCCTTCCATAAGCCCCCCATTGATTCATACCGACACGGTTGGGAACGCCATAAGTAAAGAAAGCGAACCTAGGAGAAAAGCCAGGATCACGACCATTGGTTAAATCGCTGTCACACCGACCAAGAGAAGAGGCCGAGCGAGAAATGCCTAAACTGGCTTGTTTTTCCGCGATTAACTGCTGTTGCCTGGATGATAGTTGAGCGATTTGTGTCCTTGTTTGGTTAATTTGGTTGACCAAGATTTTTGATTGAGCGTCGATTTCTTGTTTGAGAGCCGATAGTTGATTTTTTTCAGTTTCTAAATTGGCTTTTATTTCCTCTAAATTTTTTATGTATAAAACCACTTTGATGATGGTGTTTTTGTCCTGATCAACCAAAGACTGCTGGTAAAAAAACCCTCCTAGAGATTTTGATAAATTATTAGACGTTAAAATCGTCAATAGATTAAGAGAATTTTTATTGATGTTTTTGTAATAAGATCTGGCTCTTTCGTTAAGAATATTTTTTTGATAGTCTAAGGCCTCTTCACCCTTTTTTACCTCAGCTTCTTTTTTTGTGATTTCAACCTCTAGATTGTTAACTCTTTCTTTAATGTCATTTAACCTTGCGCTTAGTTGCTGATAATTGGTTTCTTTGGCGCTCAAATCTTTTCTTAAAGTTTCAAGGGCCCTTGTTACATCTTCAAGTTCGTCGGCGCGAACAAAGAAAACAGGAGTAATAATAGCCACCAATAAAAAAAATAAAAGAAAAATTCTTCTCATAGAATTATTATACTTAAAAAGGTCCTGCCTTTCGGCGGGATGACGAGCGAGCGGTGTGTTATACTTTTTTTATGAAGCGAATATTAACAACGTTCTTCTTGTTTATCTCTATTGTCGGGTCTGTTTTTGTTCAAGGCACAACTCTAGCGGCTGAGCCGCGTTATGCTGCCTGTGATCTTTGCGGATACTGTCCGCCCAATCAACCACCTCAAAGCTGGTCTTCTTGCCAAAGGTGTCTTTATCCAAATATTAATTCTGACCCAGCCGCCGGGGAAAGTTTAAAAATCGATGAGACAGCCAATCTGCCGCCGACACCTTATCCAGGCCGTCAATATACTTTTTTAGGTTGTTTGGGGGGGTCAACTAGTTTTACCGAAGGTGGTTCAGCTGGAACCGTAGTTCAATCAATATTAAATATTGTTTTTTCGATTGCCGGCGGAGTCGCCTTTCTTTATCTTATTTACGGCAGTTTTATCATCGCTACTTCTCAAGCTGATCCGGAAAGGTTAAATTATGGTCGCAGGCTTGTCACTGGAGCAATTGTCGGTTTGGTTTTTACTTTAAGTAGTGTCTTGATTGTGAATTTTATTGCCTCAAATATCCTGAAGGTGCCGGGGTTTGGAGAAACACCTCCTTAAAATAACCAAGAAACAATAACCAAGCCTGCCTGCCGGCAGGCAGGTATTCCAAACAATGACCAATTACCAATAAAACCAATGTTTAAGCTCGTTTATAAAATTGGTTATTTAATATTGAAGTTTGTTTGGAGCACTTGGAATTTGGTTATTGGTTATTTCTTGCCAATCTTTTTCAAAAAAATTCCTCCAGCTACTCCGGCTAACAAAGAGGGGAGAAATAAAGCTGGAAGACCAGTTGCAGGAATTGAGCCTGGACTTGTTGAACCTTTGGTTGTTTGATTTTTATAGTTGTTTCCTAAAACACTGCCACTTGTTTGTCCATCAATCTTTACAGTTGAAATCGGGGTTGGGTTAATGGTTTTTGTTGGGGTAGGAGTAGCGCCTCTGGTAAAAGTAGTAGAGAGTTTGCCTGGTAATTTTAGCCTTCCGGTAACGACGGCAAAAAGGACCAAAACAACAACGAGGCCGAGAACGAAAGAAATTACTCTGTTAAAACTATCCATATAGTATTTATTATAGCATATAATTGACATAGTTCAACTTTATTAGTATTATTAAAATAATATGAATGAAAATCCTCAAGTTGTCTTTTCTTGGCGAGCGCCTCTGAGGCCATACAAAAAACAGGCCGGGCTAATTTTGCGTTTTTATTTGGCAATTGCCCTTCTGCTTTCTGCGATTATGTTTTTTTTCGGCGACAAAATCCTTCTTATTCCTATATGGGCATTGGTTTTTCTTTTTTACGTCTTGACAATTACGCCTCCGCCGGAAATAGAAAATAAAATCACTACTTTCGGTATCGACGCCGCCGGCGTCACCCTTCGTTGGGAAGTCCTCTCTCATTTTTATTTCGGCAAAAGGTTCGGTTTTTATACTTTAACGGTTGTCAGCCAAGCGCCTTATTTTTATCACGCCTACCTGGTTGTTCCCAACGAAAACATAAAAAATAAACTAATACAGATTCTTTCTCAGCATCTTGTCTATCAAGAAAAACCGCAGAAAACTATTACTGATAAAGCTGTCGACTTCTTGTCAAATCTTATCCCTGATGAAGTCGAAGGAGAAACTGAAGTCGTTTTACAAAAACTGAAGCAGGCATCTCTTTAACTCCAAAGGTGCGACCCCAATGTAAAACCCCCTCATCGGTTGATACTAAAAACCCGTCTTTTTGCTTTGCCAAAACAATCAGATCGAGGTCAGTAACGCTATCTAAAAAACCAGTTCTGGTCGCCTTTCGATATCTTTCTCGAAATTTCTTAATAAAGGCACCGATTGCAATTTGAAATTCTTTTTTTGACTCTGTTTTTTTTCCTGAAAACTCGCTGGCGGCTTTTTCTATTTCTTCCTCGGCAATATTCATTCCCCGATAGCTTCTTCCTCGAACATCGTCGACAAGCTTGTAAAACACGATTGCCGAAAAAGACATTTTTGTCAAATCGGGCGACTCGACATTGACAACAGAAAGAAAGTCTTTAATAAAAGATTGGTTTTTGTCTTCAAAAAAACTTAAAAATTCATCCACTGCCTTTGGCGGCATAAAAAAAGAGGCGGACTTGTTTTTTTTTAAGTCTAAGATTGTTTTTGTCAGGTTGATAACAACGTCTTCGGTTTTGTCACCCAAAGACAAACCTGCCTCCATATTAAAAAATAGATTAGTGTCAAGAATAAATATTTCCATAATTATTCCTGTATTCTAACGGGCATTATTATGTGTAATAAATTGTCAATTTTCTCTCCCTTGAAAACCGCCGGCGAGTCGGACCGTAATAGTTCTATTATTATTTTCTTGGTCGGAATATTAACTAAAAAATCAATCAAAAATTTAAAGTTAAAGGCAATTTTTTGACTATCTCCCTCAACCTCGGCCTCTTGATAAGCAACATTATTATCGTTGCCGCCTGTCTTTGGACTGAGTTTCAACCCGTTTTTCTCAACCTCAAGAATAACAATGTTGGAAAAGTCACGGGCAAAAACCGAAACCAGCTTAACATTTCTCAAAAACTCTTCCCTATCTAAAGTAACCATGGTTTTTTTCTCAGCGGGAATTACCTTCTCATAAGGAGGATATTCACCGTCAATGAGTCTGGTATAAAACTCGTGCTCGCCAAGATAAAAAACCAAGAGTTTCTCATCTTCCTGAAAACTAAAAGAAATTTCTTCTTCGTCTCCGATTAAACGACCAACCTCGGAAAGAAAACTCGAAGGAACAATCATTGAGGGAAGTGGTATTTCTTTTTTAAGATTAAGGAGAGAGAGACGAAAACCATCTGTGGTGACAATTTGGTTTGAATCGTCTCTTGAAACAAAATTCACTCCGGTTAAAACCGGCCGCGTTTCGTCTGTTGAGGCGGAAAAAAGAAGTAGGGGAAGCGTCTCTCTTAAAAAGGCGGTTTTTATTTTTTGTTTTTCCGAGGAAACTAAGGGAGGAAAAGGAAACCCTTCGGAAGAAAAAAGAGAAAATTCCCCTTTGGTTTTTCCTTGAGTAATGATAACGGATCTATCTTTAATTTCAAGCTCAACCTTTCCAGGAGATAAAAGAGAAAGGAATTCGCTAATTTTTTTTGGTTCGACAACTATTTGGAATTGATGATCGCTTTCAGAATTAATGAAACCGTGGTAATAAAAATTTAGATTGGTTGAATAAAAATGAATCTGTTTTTTTTCCCCTTTTAAACAAACTCCCTGAAGCGAAGTTGAAGAAGATAGTTTAGTTGAAGTAAATTTTGAAGCCAAATTAATTTTCTCCAAAATTATTTCCTTATTAATTGGAATCTTCATAGTTATATTATATAGTCGTAATAGGTAGTGTGTATAAGTGTATAAGACAAGACAGGGATTTTCAAGACAAAACAAACTCGTTTTTTTTGTTGTGGGTAGGGGGTGGATATTATGTTGACGATTCCAGGGATTGGATGATTGTATCAACCTCTTTCTTAAAATTCTGATCTCTCATCATGAGGGAGGAGATTTTTTTTTCAGCGTGAAGGACTGTAGTATGATCTTTTTTCCTTAAGATCTCAGCTGTTTCCATTAGTTTTAAACCAACCTGGCGCCTGATTAAATACATAGCAACCTGTCTAGGAAGGACAATTCTTTCGTTTCTTTCCGGACCCTTAAGGTGAGATTGCTTGACGTTATAATAAGTACAGACAGCCCTAATGACATCCGAAGAATTAACCCGTCTTGTTTTATTAATCTCTTTATTTTGAGAAAAAAACTCTTCGACTGAGTCTAGATCAATTTTTTCTTTTTTTCCCAGTATTTTGGCGTATAAAGAGAGGATGGTTCCTTCAAGGGCGCGCGAGTCGGTATTTCTTTCGGCAATTACCTTGGCTGCCTCGATGTCAATATTAATATTTTTTTCTTTAGCTTTAATAAGAAGGATGGCTGTTCTTAATTCAAAGTCCGGCTCTTGAATATCAATAGTCATTCCGCCTGCGAAACGAGACCTCAGTCTGTCTTCTAGGTTTTTAATTTCTGTCGGCGACCGGTCCGAGGTGAGAATAATTTGACCGCCGCTACTAACAATTGAATTAAAAGTATGAAAAAACTCTTCTTGAATATGGGTTTTTCCAGCAATAAACTGGATGTCATCAATAATTAAAAGGTTGAGATAGCGGTATTTTCTCCGGAAGCGAGGGGTGGTTTTATCTCTTATCGCCTCAATTAGTTCGTTAGTGAAGCTGTCGCCCGGACAAAAAAAAACCTTTTTGTTTTTATCTTCTTCAAGGACTTTTTTTGCGACCGATTGAGCTAAATGGGTTTTTCCCACACCAACTCCCCCATAGAGAAAAAGAGGGTTATAGGCGTTACCCAAATTGTTGATGACGGCCTGGGTGGCCGCATACGCTACTTGATTAGTGGATGATACGGCAAAATTTTCAAAACTATATTTTTTATTCAGCCCAGACTTAAAAAATAGATCTTCAACTGCCGGCTCAAAAGCTAATAGAGGGGAAGAAACCTCTTTCTTCCGGAGAGGATCGATAATAAATTCTACTAAAAGACGTTTTTTAAAGTTTTGATAGATATGGTCTTCAATTTCTTTTAGCTTTGGGTCAAGATATTTTTTTATTCCTTGATTATCGCAGCCGATGACAATTTTTTCTTCGGTAAGCTCGACGGGGTGAGTTTGTTTTAAAACAGAGTACAAAACAGACTTTTCTCCTTTAATTTCATTAAGTTTTGCTAAAAACTCATTCCAAAAAGAGCTTAAGAGAGACATAATTTATATTTGTGGACAACTTGTCCACAAATAATAAACAAATTCACAAAGAATGTCAAGGACAAATAAGGCTAATGGGCCCAATAAGACAAATTGAAGATTATAGTTCGCCCAAACCTTCTTTTTTCTGCACTTCTTCCTTAATAAGATTGAGGAAGCGTTCGGTGGAAGACAGTCTTTTATGACCAACCAGTCGGGCAATGTATTCGACTGAAGCGCCCTGTCTTAACTGATGAGCAATGAAAGTATTTCTCAAATCGTTAACAGTAGCGTTTTTAATTTCCACTTCTCTAAAGCAACGAGCAATTATCTGGCGGATGTTTCTAATAAGGAGAGAATGACCGGTCCTGGTTATAAAAAGACAGTCGTCCTTTGACTGTGGTCTGACTTTTAGGTAGTCGTCTACGGCTTTTTTAACTGCTTTATTCAGAGGAACGTCGCGTCCTGGAGTTTTTCCGTAGTCGCGGATATGAATAGTTGAATCACTGATGTCGTTTATTCTCAAATTAGACAGTTCGCCGATTTTCATCCCGGTTTGAAGGAGAATTTCAACTAAAGCATAGGTTCTTGGATCTTCTTTGGCAAAGTCGCGAAGAGCTCGATATTCGAGTTTGGTAAAAACTCTTGGGGGAGACTGAGTGTATTTTGGATGAGAAACATCAAGAGATGGGTTTTGATCAATAATTCCTTCGTTTTTTAGATAACGAAAGAAAGTTCTTATAGAGTTAAGCTTTCTTGAGGCTGATTTTTTAGTGTAGTTTTCAGCAATAAGCTTATCAATAAAGCCGCTGACGCTTTCTTTTTTAACTTCTCTAATATCAGAGACTTCTTTTCCGGTCAAAAAGCCGACAAACTGTTCCAGGTCTTTTTTATAGGCTATAATAGTGAAAGATGATTTTCCTTGGGATTCGAGATATTTTATAAATCTCTCGACCAAAGATGGTAGTAAAGAATTATCCATAACACCCTATAATATAACACATTATAAAGTTAAGTTCAAGGCCAATAATTGTTTTCCGTTTTCAATTGAGTTTTTTTGAACTATTTGGTATATTATTAAATCTGCTCGCATGAAGCGCGGCAAAAAAGGAGAATAATAACGATGCCTAAAAAGAAAGAAGAAAAAACCAAGGCCACAATCAATATCATGGAGGCGCTTCTTAAAAAACAAAAGCCAACCGTCTTAAAAAAGGGTAAGGAAATTGAAGCCAAAATCGTCTCTTTATCCAAAAAAGGAATCGTTTTTGACGTTGGTGCCAAGGCCCACGCTCTTTTAGGAGAATTGGAAGTTAAAGAAGTTTCCACTTATCTGCCTTATCTAAAAGAAGGAGATAAAATTCAAGTGAGGGTTATTTCTGAAGAATCAAAAAATGGTTTTCCAGTTGTTTCTTTAAGAAAATTTTTTGAAAAAGGCAAATGGGAAATCCTCAAAGAGAAAAAAGAAAAAGAAGAAGAAGTCGAGGTCCTCTGCGGTGACTATGGTAAAGGAGGAGTCTTTATTAACTTTATGGGAATAAGAGGAGTGATTCCTAAAATTCAATTAACCGAACCTTTTATTAGCGCGCCGGAAAAATTAGTCCGCCAAAAAATCAAAGTCAAGATTCTCGAGGTTGACAAAGAAAAAAACCGCTTGGTTGTTTCCCAAAAAGCTTCGGTCTTAAAGATTTCTCAAAAAGACCTTAAGAAAAAGTTTGATGCCATTAAAGAAGAAAAAACCTATAAAGCTAAGGTTTTGGGTGCCTCTGAATTCGGCGTCTTTTGCGAGGTCGAAGGCGTTGAGGGCCTAATCCATATCTCAGAAATTTCTTGGGAAAAAGTCTCCAGTGCTGCTAACTATGTCACCGTTGGCGACATGATTGACGTCTATGTGGTTGAGAAAAATGAAAAAGACCTAAAGTTAAATCTTTCCTTAAAAAGACTGACTCCTGATCCTTGGAGCAAGATCGAAGAAAAGTATCCGAAAGACAAAGAGGTTGATGGCGAAGTAGTACGCAAGGAAAAATACGGCTACTTTGTCCGCCTTGAACCGGGAGTCGAGGGTTTAATTCATATTTCCAAGCTGACTGGACAAGAAGATTTGAAAATCGGCCAAAAGATAAAAGCATATATCGAAAGAGTTTCCCTGAAAGAAAGACGGATGAGTTTGGTTCTTCCTCAAAAAGAAAAACCAGTGATGTACCGATAAACTTCGTTTATCTAGTCTAAAAGTCTATAAAGTTTTTAAAGTTCATAAAGTGTTTTTCTTTATAAACTTTATAACTTTACGAACTTTATGAACTTACTCAATTAATCCTTTTTCCTCTTCAGAAGCAACTACTTTGAAGCCGACGTGAGAGTGGCCGGCGAAAAATAATCCTTCACCAATACCGGCAGAAAGCAGAAAATGTTTTTCACCGCCAGTCAAAAAGAATGTCTCGGTAATTTTTTCGACGGCCGCGGTTGATTGTTTTAGAATAATCTGGAGGGAAGAGTTTGTTATAATCGCCCTACCATCATCAGTTGATAAGAAATCTTCAACATCTTGAGTAATCGTTGTTAAACCCAATTTATACTTTCTTGCCCTTTTGGCAAAAGAATGCAAATAGGCCCCCGAATCTTTTTGTTTTATCAGATACCAGGCTTCATCGACGATGAGAACTCTTTTTTTCGGATCTCGTCTCACCCTATTCCAAATGTAGTCTAAGACAACATACATAGCAACCGGCCGCAGATTCTCCTCAAGGTCTCGGATGCCAAAAACCGTAAATGGATTTTTAATATCGAAGTTTGATCTTTGATTAAAGATGCCGGCGGCTGAGCCGGAAATAAATTTTTCCAGTCGGTCAGACAGTTCTTTTGCCTCAGGTGTTTCCATACCGATAAAAACCTTGTATAAATCTTCCAAAAGCGGCGATTCATTTTTAAAAGTCTCGACATCCTGAGTGATCCCTTTTTCGCGGTAGGTTAAAACTAGAGCCCTGTCTAAGAGAGCATCTTGGGAGGGTGTCAAATCGCCCATAATTACTTTCATTAACGAATGGAGATCTAAAATTTTATTGGAAAGTTCATCTGGTCCGGCATCAGTTATCTCCAGGTCAAAAGGGTTGATTTTATACTGTGAAGAAGTGGAAAAAACCACAAACTCGCCGCCCATCGATTTAGTTAACTTTTCATACTCGTTTTCCGGATCAATAATAATTACATCGGTTCCCATCATTAATAATCTTAGTGCCTCAAGTTTGACCAAGAAGCTTTTCCCACCTCCTGATTTTCCCAAAATGACCGAATTGGCATTTTCCAAAGTAAACCGGTCAAAGATAATTAAAGAACCGTCGTGCTCGTTCATTCCATACATAATTCCCTCGTTTTTTGTCAAAGAAGCAGTTGCAAAAGGAAAGGTGGTGGCAAGAGAGGTAGTATCCATATTGCGCCAGACGCCTAACCGATCGTAAAAAATCGGCATCGTCGACTTGAATCCTTCTTCCATTTCCAAAGTGGCCTGGCGGGCGACGATTAAAAGCGACGATAACACCGAATCGACTTCTTTAGTCAATTGATTTAACTCTTCAAGAGTATCAGCTGGGATAGTGATATAAAGACCAAACTGGAAGAATCTTTCCGCCCCTTTGGCTAATTCGGCTTGGAGAGAGAGGGCGTCGTCGAGCGCTACCTGGACGGTCGGATCGACCACTTTTCCAGCCTTAATATCGCCTTCAATCGTCGCTTCCATTTCGGCGATTTTTCTTTTCAGATCTTCAAGGACATTTTTTGACTCGGTCGGGTAAATATACATAGAAATGTACAAAGGGTGATCAAAAGTGATTAGGGAATAGAGCCAGTTTGGCGAGACATAACGGGGATAGCCGACGACATACAAAGTCCTATAAAATTTTTCATCAATTTTTAATTGGTTAAAATCGACTTCGATGTAGGAGGGGGCGACTAAATCCTTGGTGGAAACGGATCCGGAAGCGAGAAGTTGAGCCATACCATTATTACCGGTAGACTTAGGATTACTGGTAGATTGTTGATTGTTTTTAGGCTTTGAAAATAAGTTAAACATAGAAAATTTTCAATTTTCAGTTTTCAATTTACAATGAATTTTCAATGTTTTAATTTTAAATTTAATAATTTAATATTCATTGAAAATTTCAAATTTCAAAATAAAAATTATAATTGCGTCATCACTACGTCGGTATAACTTTCAACCGGCGCTAATCGACGGCCAGTACTGGATGGGTTATACAAGTTGTAATAAAGTTCGGTCAATTGCTGGTTTTGCAAGACGCTTGCCCTGAGGCCAATTTTGGCCAAAATGCGAAGTAGGTGGTCTCTTTTTGGATAGAGAGAAGTCTTGGCGCGGCTGATGATATATTCTTTATTTAAGCTTCCTGGATTAGCTCCGGAAACACCTAGCTCTAATGGAGAAAAAGGTACGACAAAAAAGAATCTTTTTTCAAGGACGGTATTTTTCTTGACGACGTTTTTGATAAATTCTTTATAACTAGCGATTCGCGACTTCAAAAGATCGTTAGTCTGGAGATTAATTTTTCCGTCGAGGTAATCCAGATATATGGAAACGTCCATTTTTTTGGAAAGAATTAAGACCTGGATGGGAAAAGACAAAGAATTTAAAAGTCCGGCATATGAATAAACCATTGAAGTTTGTTCATCAGTTGATAATAGCCAAAAGTTAACCGCGCCGACTTCGATGACGACAGAGGCAGAAAAATTTTTCATCAAAACAATATCGTCTTTTATTTCTTCTATCTCGATAAAAGATTGAGTAGAAGCCTTAACCGGTGAAGTTGGCTTTTGAGTAGGCATTAAATCAATTCTTTTGAATGAATTTCTAACGGTTGATTATTTTCACTTCCAACCTTAAATTTCATTGTATCAAATAAATAGATTTGTTTTGGGTCTTTTACTTCAAAAAAATATTCTCCTTGAGACAGGGGGTTATAACTCAAAAAAACGCCGTGGGCATTTGATTTTAGAATCCTTATTGGTTCAGCGTCAACGCTTTTTTTGACATAAATCAGGATGCCGCCGAGGGGGGTAAGTTTATGGTTGTTGACAATACCCGTAAGGAAAGGGTGTTTTACTGGGGAAGAAATTGGTGATTGTCCACCAGCTGGCGGATTAGCGACTGGTGACCGGTTATTTATTGTTGATTTTTTGGTTAAAAGAGATAAGGGATTTAATAAAAGTTCGTTGATGTTTTGTTTTTTATTGACGACAGGAGTGGAAGGATTTTTTCCTAAATAACTGCCCAATTTTTTTTGAGAATCGATGTGAGCGGTCACTTGACGAGGGTCAGAACTGAAAGTAATGTCTTGTAAAAAAGAAATCGGTTTATTTTGTTTTTGGAAACTGTATTGGGTCGGTGAAGTTAGTCTTTTAATGAGATTTTTTATCCAGACCTCCATCGGCCGATCGTTAATCGGGATAAAAGCAAAAGCGACACCGATAGCGGCGGTTAAAACCCCAAACATAACATTTAAGATAGGAACCGGGGTTAAACCATATACAGCAAGCCCCAGGGCAACGAAAATAACAAGGTAGATAAACTGCTTTATGGTTAAAAAACCAATTAGTTTGAATTCAAAGGTTGTGATCTGTCTTGGAATCGGGTGCTGGTCCATAATTTTAGTATAGCAGTCTTTTTATCTCCTCATCTTCAACTTGAGGAAAGTCTAAGTAAAACTGGGAGACAGAGGAAAAGGTTGGGTCGCGGTGGAGAATGATAAAATCATCGAATCCAGGGTTTTCAAAATCACCCGGGGCCACAGGACTTGCTAAAATAATTTTCTTAGGTTTTAAGCTTTTTACAAATAATAAAGCGGTTTTGACAGTCGAACCGGTGGCAATGCCGTCGTCGACTAAAATTACAGCTTTGTTTTTAAGTTTATAATTTGATTTTTTTAAATTAAACCGTTTTAAATATGATTTAAACTTTTCTTTGGCAATATTAACTCGTTTTTTAATAGTTGGTTTATCAATGTATAGTGAGTTTACTATTCGCGATTCAAGGTATGTAAAATCAAAACACAAAGCGCCAATAGCGAGTTCTGACTGTTGCGGAGCAGGAATTTTGGCTACTGCTAAAGGAAAATGATGAACTTTTAATTTTTTAGCAATTTCTTGACCAACAATAATACCTCCGCGAAGAAGAGAAACAACAATGGCATTTTTTAGATTTTTTTTAGAAAGAATTTTCGCTAATTTTTTCCCTGCCTCAACTCTGTCTTTAAATATCATTAAGAATATTATAAAATATTAAATCTTGGGCCGATAGCTCAATTGGCTAGAGCGTCGCAATGGCATTGCGAAGGTTGTGGGTTCAAGTCCCATTCGGTCCACACACAATATTTTTTAAATAAAACATGACAGACATAGATTCAAAAGAAATATCCCGTCGTGATTTTTTAAAACTATCAGGAGCAGCCTTAGGTTCATTATTGGTACCAAAAGAGTTAACTAGTTTAACTTCCCCCCCCAAAAAGAAACTCTACGTAACAAAGAAATTTTTAACATAGAAACTCCAGAAGCAACTTTCTTCCCTGTTTATGAAGAACATACCAAACCTATATCTGGTTCTCAATTGGAGGAATTACTTCCATTAGATCTATATTTTTATGAGTATCTTGAACCTTCTGATAAACTAGTAAAATCTACCGCCAATGAAATAATAAACTATGCGCCAACGCTCTCCCAAGATCCTGCTGGTTCAAACAGACCATTTATAATAATGAAAGACCAACTGGATGTTTTAATAAGGAATAATATTTACATAGGGGTAGAGGGATATGAGGCTACTTCCGAGATGGAACTTTCTACTTTTGGTTTTCAGGGATTAGAAGGGATAGTGGGTGTTTTTGGAGCAATAAAACGTTTTTTAATTGATGAAACAACAGGCAAGAGAAAGGCTGATAAAGTAAGTGATAAAAACTATAAAATAAAAGATGCCGCTGTTGCTTTAGCGGCAACGTGGACGGTCTCTCCCACTCTTGTTGAAATGTTATTTTTTTATGGAGATGAAAAAGTAAAACAAAATGCAATCGATCGCATTATGTCAAGAATTACAGCCATAACAACACATGCTCATCCCGAATATCTATTAATTCTATTTAGAAATATTCTAATGGCAAGAAAACTTCAATTCTTAGGAGAGACCCTATCAAAATATGAAAAGAGAAAAACCAATATCGCCTATAATGTAGGTAAAATGCATGGTGGAATTGAAGATTTTTTGAAATTAGGAAAAGAATTTACGCTCTATATTTTAGAAAAATTCCCAAAGGAACCCATTAAAAATATTATAGATAGAAATGGTGGTTTAGATAGTTTCTGTTCAAATATAGTGATGAATCCTGGATATTTTTCATCTTCAAAACAAGTGATCGTAGATCAAGAGTTAAAAACACTACTTCAAAAAAAGCTTAAGTAGCGAATTTATTCTTATTATATTTATTAAAAGAACAGGAAACATATACTTCGAGAGGCATTATCTCGGATATTGTAAGACGAAGCTTTTTAAATAGATTAACTGCTTTTTAGTTGATTAAATCTTTCTTCTTGCTCCCCTTGACAACTTCTTAAATGTACGTTACTATGTACATATATGAGCAACCTAACTACAATTCCTATTACTGAAGCAAGGAAAAAACTTTTCCAGATCGCCAAAGATGTCCAGATACCTGGTCGATCTTATACTTTGACTGAAAAAGGCCGGCCAAAAGTAGTTTTGATGTCAGCGGAGGAATTTGACTCCTGGAAAGAAACTCTTGAGGTGATGGCGGAATTTCCTGATTTGAAAAAAGACATGAAACAGGTAGAAAAAGATATTAAGTCCGGCGATTATAAAAAATATCCGACTTTAGAAGAAGTAATGATGGAGCACGGTTATATGTTAGCCGATAAAGGCAAAAGAAAATATCATGTGGACGATAAGGTTCGAAAAAAGAGCCAAAAAAGATCTCGATAAAATTCCCCAACAATATCAGAAGCGAATTTTCTCGGTTTTACCAATTTTTCAACTTAATCCCTATGTAGGGAAGAAGTTAGAAGGAGAACTAGATGGCTATTACGCTTACAGAGTTTGGCCTTATAGAATAATCTACAAAATCTTTAAAGAGATTCTTTTAGTGATGATTTCCCGTATTGGCCATCGTCAGGGAGTTTATAAATAGTCTTCAAACTTTTTAAACTTTTCCAACCCTCTAAACCTCTATTTTTGTAGGTTATAGTCCATTGACAAATAAGTTTATAAAGTTTATAAAGTCCATAAAGTTCATAAAGTATTACAATGTCTACGCTTCACGATTTACCAAAAGAAGAACGACCGCGGGAACGGCTTTTGAAATATGGAGTAGAAACATTATCTCTTCAAGAATTGCTGGCTTTGGTTTTTGGGTGGGGAACAAGAGGTGAGCCGGTGATGAAAATTTCCCAACAACTGTTGTCAAAATTCGGTTCTTTACAAACCTTATCAGAAACGTCAATAGAAGATTTGAGAGCAATTAAAGGTTTAGGATTAGCAAAATCTTGTCAACTCAAAGCCTGTTTTGAGTTGTCTAGACGGTTAAACTCATCTGTCGTTATTAACAAAAACAAGGAGAGAATCACGGTTTCGCCCGATAATATTTATAAACAACTACGATC
>Ga0315297_10000257_pt1 | contig 29962 bp, 21 predicted proteins | sample YL17G15_0_MG_FD_203628 | JGI IMG/M metagenome (GOLD analysis project Ga0315297, IMG submission 203628) | Sediment microbial communities from Yellowstone Lake, YNP, Wyoming, USA - YL17G15_0 | ecosystem: Environmental > Aquatic > Freshwater > Lake > Sediment | place: USA: Wyoming | collected...
GCCGCCAGGACTTCAGCGACATCCCCCTCCCGCGCATGGCCAACACCTATATCGAGAAAGGCGAGTCCGATCCCGCCGAGATTATCCGCTCGGTGAAGAAAGGTTTCTACGCCGATAAGTTCCAGGGAGGCCAGGTCGAAGACTCGGGGAAGTTCACCTTCTCGGTCAGCTCGGGCTTCCTCATCGAGGACGGAAAACTGACCGCGCCCGTCAAGCAGGCGACGCTCATCGGTTCGAATGTCGACATCCTCAACAAGATCGAGATGATCGGTCACGACCTGACCTTCGGTCTCCAGACCGGAACATGCAGCAAAGAAGGCCAGGACGTCCCCGTCACCGACGGCTGCCCGACCCTCAAGATCTCGAAGATGACCGTGGGAGGGTTCGAATGAAGCCGACGGCCGGCCGGGACGACCTTCTCGCTCTGGCCGAACGCCTGGTCCGGTTCGGCCGAGTCTGCGGCGCAGACGAGATCGAGGTCGGCGTCGGCGACGGGACGGAATTCAGCGTGGACGTCCGCCTCGGCGAGATCGAGAACCTCGTCGAAGCCGGGTCGCGGTCCATGGGCCTGCGAATCATCAAGGACAAAAAAACCGCCTTCGCTTCGTCCTCCGATCTGGACGAGGAAACCCTCAAGCGTTTGATCCGCAACGCGGTCCGGCGGGCGGAGCTGTCCAGCCGGGACGAGTTCTCGGGCTTGCCCACTCTCTCGAAACGGAGCGTCGATCCCGCTCCGCTCTCGATCTACGATCCGGAGATCGAACGGCTGGATTCCAAGACCAAGATCGACCTGGCCCTCGAAACCGAACGGATCGCCTTGGCCGACGCGAGGATCACCAATTCCCACGGAGCGAGCTTCGTCACCAACGACGGCACGGCGGTCCTGGCCAGCTCGAACGGTTTCCTCGGCCGGTTCCAAAAAACCTACTGCAGCTTGAGCGTCGGCCTGCAGGCCGGCGCGACCGACGATAGGGTCGAGGATTTCTGGTTCTCCTCGCAAACCCATTTCAAGGCGCTCGAACGGCCCGAGCAGATCGCCCGGACGGCCGTCGAACGGACGGTGCGGCAGCTCAAGCCGCGCAAGATCAGGACGCAGAAGGTGCCGGTCATCTTTGAGCCGATGATGACGTCCGGTCTGCTGGGATTCCTTTTTTCCTGCGTGGCCGGAACGGCGATCTATCAGAAATCCTCTTTTCTGGTCGGAAAGCTCGGCCAGCGGATCGCCGACGCCGCGATCACGGTCGTTGATGACGGGCGGATGCCCGGCAAGCTGGGCACGAGCCCCTTCGACTCGGAAGGCGTCCCTACGCGGCGGACGGTGGTCGTCCAAAAAGGGATCCTAAAGACCTATCTCTGCAACACGTACGCGGCCCGGAAGCTGAAGCTGAGGTCCACGGGCAATGCGGACGGCGGCGTCGGCCCGAACAATTTTTATCTGGAGCCGGGACCCCACTCCCCCTCCGACATCATCCGGTCCTGCGAGAAGGGGCTGGTGTTGATCCGGACGCTGGGGCATGGCCTGAATCCCGTCACCGGCGACATCTCTCGGGGGGCTTTCGGATTGTGGATCGAGAAGGGCGAGATCGCCTATCCCGTCTCCGAGGTCACCATCTCGGGCAACCTCGGAGAGCTGTTGAAGAACGTCGAAATGGTCGGCTCGGACCTCGAATTCCGGGGTTCGATCTGCGGCCCGACGATCAAGGTCGCCGAGATGATGATCGCCGGGACCTGAGATGATCCTCGGCCGGGCGCGGGCCCGCCCGGCGAATCAGAACGCGTTGAAATGGAGGACGTTTTCCATCTTCCGCTTCGGGACATGGAACGTGTAGTCCTCGTCCTGCCAGTATTTCGTCGAATCGACGAAATCCTCGGCCTTGGAGACCTGGCCGGGATATCCCAAGGCCAGAATGGAATCCAGCCTATGCGAATCGGGAATGTTCAGGAGCTCGATGACTTTCGGTTTATCGATGGAGATCAGCCAGCAGCCGCCGATACCCTCCTCAAGCGCGGCGAGGGACATGTTCTCGATGGCCGCGCCGACGTCGTACTCGTACATTTTATCCCGGATCCTCGAGTTCACGAGCACCGCGATGTAAGCCTGGGGCTCATGGCCGGGACGGGGATTTCCCCGCGGGGCGATGGCCGAGGCCCATTTCAAACAGGCGAAGATCTCTTTTTTCAGGGTCTCCTCGTCGATGACGACGAATTCGAGCGGCTGCAGGTTGGCCGCCGACGGCGCCAGGCGGCCGGCGTTGACGATCTTCGCCAAGATGTCCCTGCCGACCGGCTTCGACCCGAACTGGCGGATGGACCGGCGGGAGACGATGAGGTCATATAGGCTCATCTTCAACCCTCCTTCAGGAGGGCCCGGATCTTGTCGGCGTAGGCGCGGCCGGCGTCGTCAGGCGCCGCGATCTCGATCTGCTGGGGACCGCTGACCCCGAGGCCGATCTCGACCGCCCGCTGGATCTGGTCCTGCTCGAAGATCTTCCGTCCCATGATGGTCGCGTTCGATCCCAGCTCTTTGAGGACCGCCACCCCCACCGCGTCCACGGCCACCAGGTCCGTTCCGCCGATCATAACCCCCGCCTCGACCTTCTTCCCGCGTGACGGCCCGCCGTCGACGAAGGCCTCGACGCCGTCCATGAGGATGAGCTTGGGTCGACATCCAAGGTTCAATTCGGCGATCATCTTGCGCATGTCCGTATCGCGCTTGCTGTGAAGCTCCCGGCGGATGCTTTTGGGCGTCATCCCTACGGCCAGCTTCATCGACATCGAGAAATGCCCGCCGGACCCGTGCGTTTTCAGACAGCACGTGGAAACCAGATACTCCGCTTGGACCGCCGCCTTGGGCAGAGAAAATCCATTCGACCAGTGGTTTCCCGGAGGATTGAAGGCCGTCCAACCGTCCTCGGGAAGCTCCTCGAAATTGACGATGTCGAACCCGAGTTCCTGGGCCAAAGCCGGGATGCCCTTGTCCTCCAAAACCTTTTTTGTCTGAGGGGGGCCGCTGCTCTCGCCCAGGGTGATCTTGGCCGCTCCGCGGGCCTTCAACTCCAGGATGATCTGGCGCAGCGTGTCGTTGTGGGTCGATCCGGGCGCGGGATCGGCGGTGTTGAAGTTCGGCTTGAGGAAGACTGCCTTCCCCTTAGGGGAGGCAAAAGAGAGAAGACGCAGGACATCCTTCACGCCCTGGGTCCGGTCCATGGTCTTGACCAGGACGACCGTTGTCTTGGAGCCTCCCTGCCCACCGGCCAAGAATTTCGGCCTGAAAGCCGAGACGGCCGCCGCGCCCGCCAGGGACGTCTCGAAGAACTTCCTCCGACTCATCTTCAAAAAAAGCTCATGTTTCATGTTCGGCCCCTTTCAGAGTCCTCTGTGATCATAAAGATTCTATCATAAATGAAAGCACCGACACAGACGCCGCCGGGCCCCGGCTCGGCCGAGCGGAGAAAGGCTGGCTGTTTGGGGTTTGGGGAAATTTTTAAAGGGGGATAATAAAAAAGGGTTGTCAACCTCGTACAGCCAGCGAAACAAGGTTTTCCCTATTATAGACGAACCCTTGTTCGGAAATCAACTGTTTTCTCCGCCGATGGTGATCTTGACGACGACATCCTTCCCGTTCCAGGTCAGGCTCCCGTTCTCGAAGTCCTGCCGGCGTCCGCCCGGGACCGGGACCTCGTCCGACGTCGGCGGGCCGAGCTTGTCGAAACCCCAAATGGAATAGAACTTCTCTAAGAAGGCCTCCTTGAGCCAGAAGATGCGGGACATCGCCGGATTCAGGATCAGCAGGCCTGTGCTTTGCTTGGCCCTGGATGGATCATCGGCTCCGGGCTTGAGAAAATCCTGGACGACGCACGGCCCGACCGCGTGGACATACGGACTGCCGCCGTTATCGAATGGAAAACCGATCTCCGGCCCAAAGCGCTGGTAATAATCGACGAACATCCGGGACCTGGCATCGGGGTGCCAGCCGTCGGTATAATTCCCGACCGCAACGACGCACTCGACAAGGACCCTCTGAGTCCCCGGTTCGGCCTTTTGCAGAGCGGCCAGAAATTCGCGGCGGGCGATCTTCTTGGCCCGGCCTTCCGGCCGGCCGGGATCATGGATGAGGACCGAGGCGTCGTCAATGCCATAAACGACGACCCATCGTCCGGCGCCGCGCTTTTCATCGGCGAAATAGGCGCCCGGTTCCACGCGGCAGACGACCAGACTGTAGCGGCCGATGGCCGCCGCGATCCGATCGAGCGGGGCCGCGCCGATCGCTTCGTGGAGCACGACCGGGACGTCCTCATGGCCGAGGACATCGGCCAGTTGCTGCCCGCTCACGTCCGTCTGGTCGTCGTCGGCGAATCCGCCTGGATATCCCTTGCCGGTGTTGGCCTGACAGAATTTCCACCGGGCGTCGGAACGGATCTTCGGATATCTCGGATCGGAAAAACTGTCGAGGTCGGTCGAGATCCTCGCCCGTTTTTTATAATTGATGACCATGACCGCGCTGGCGGGCCCGCTGTTCCTGTTTTGATAATCCTTGCCGAACGCGTCCGTCCATGCTTTTGACGAGGTCCCGTACTGACTTTGCCACCAGTCGGCATGAGAGAGGCTCAGGAACTGCACGGGCGTCTCGGTCGGCCGTGTCTTCTGGTTGCCGCTCAGAACGCCGGGCCGGAAGAATAAAAGGCAACCCCAGGCGATGAGCAGGATCGATATAGGTTGTCGGCGATTCACTGGACTCCTCCCGGGAACTTCCCTTTTCTCCATTCACGCCCTAGGTTTCAAGGCCAAGGCCGAGGGCGTCACGGCCAATCCGCCCTGAGCCGTGCACAAGAGCTCCGGAGGGAGCATGCGGCCCGAAGCAAAGACGGCGTCAATGGTCTCGTCGAGGGGCACCGGATTCAGATAGCCCCCCATCATCAGATCCGCGCAGACGAAGGCCGAAGAGGCCGCCACGGCGTTCCTCGTATGGCAGGGGATCTCGCACAGCCCTTGGACGAGGTCGCAGACCGAGCCCATCGAGTTCTGGAGGGTGATGGCCGCCGCGTTCACGGCCTGTCGGGGAGTGCCTCCGGAGGCCTCGACCACGGCGGCGGCGGCCATGGCCCCGGCCGCTCCGATCTCGACCTGGCATCCGGCGACCTCGGCGGCAAACGTCGCCCGCCGGGCGATGATGAGACCGATCGCGCCCGCCGCAAAGAGGGCCAACCCCACGCGGTCTGAATCCAGGGCCCGGTCCTCGGCCAGAGTCACCATGACGCCGGGGATGACGCCGGAGGAACCGCCCGTCGGCGCCGCGCAGACCACGCCGCCGCTGTTGCTGATGTGCAGGGCGGCCAGAGCGCGCGCGGCGGCTCTCGCGTGAGGGCCCCCCACAGCCAGCCGGCCGGCCTTCTCCGCGTCCAGAACACGGCCCGCGCTCGGCCGGAGGAGCTTCATCTTGACGTTCTCGTCATGGAGCCCCTGTTCCACGGCCGCGGCCATGATCCCGAACCGGCGCATCATCTCCTTCATCACACCCTTCGCGCCCAGTCCCAAGAGCCGGGCTTCGTATTCCAAGGCCGCTTGGCCGAGCGACAAATTCGCGTCCTCGGCGAACTGGACCATGGTCGCGGCGCTGTCGAAGAGGGGCGTCCCTTTTCGCGGATAGAAGATGGGCTGAACGCTCCAGATCTTCTTGGCCCCGCTTTCCTGTTCGAGGGCCAGAAGTTCATTCGTGGTCATCGATCCAGAGCCGCGCAGACAGAGAAGCACGGCCTCCTGGAAAAGACCTTCGGACAGGTGGGCGGTTCCGCGGGAGGCGGCCAAGATCCTTTCGATGACGGCCGTGTCGTGCCTGTCCATCAGCAGATAGGTCTCGAGGCTCTTGCCGTCGATCGCGACGGGCCAGTCCTCGAGCTGCTGAACAAGGAAGCCGCCGCCGCCCGTGGATTTGGCCAACAGATGAAGCGTCCCGCCTTGACGACCGCTAAGATCGATCTTGACCGAGTTAGGATGGTCCGCTCCGTCGAGAGAGGCGACCTTGAATCTCAAGCTCAGGCCCTGCTCCGCGGCGAGGTCCAAGGACCGGCCGAACCTCTCGTCGGTCAGGTCCCAGCCCATCAGGCCGGCGGCGAAGGCCCTGTCCGCGCTCTGCTGGCTGAACGTGGCGGCGTACGACCCGTCCGGGTCGAAGGTCAAGGTCGCCGAATCCGGTTCCTCCCCCAACAGCGAGCGGCTGACCCTGGCGATATGATAGGATCCGGCCGTGTGCGAACTCGACGGTCCCCGCATGACCGGGCCGAGGACATCGTTGAATATGCTGATGAACTCCGGATCGTTCATTCTGTCTATCCATTCGGTCCGAGGCGAATCCGTCCCAGGGATCCTGCGAGCGCCCCGGCCTTCGCCGTCAGCCCGTCCCAATCATCGTTCGCGATCAATTTCGGATCGAGGAGGGCGGTGCCGATGGCCACGCAGCTCGCGCCGTGGGCGATGAAAGCCGCGGCATTTTCGAGATCCACGCCGCCCGTGGGCATGAGCCGGATGTGAGGGAACGGGCCCTTGATGTCCTTGAAAAATTTCGGCCCGGCCGAGGTGGCCGGGAAGACCTTGACCACGTCCGCTCCCAGCCTCCAGGCGGCCAGGATCTCGGTCGGGGTGAAGGCACCCGGCGCGACGAACGTGTCCCGCTCGCGGCAGACCCTAATCACCTCGCGATCCAGAACGGGAGAGACAACAAAATCGGCGCCGGCCCGGATGACCGAAGCGGCCGTCTCGGCGTCGAGGACCGTTCCCGCGCCGATGAGGACGCCGGCCGGCTTAGCGGCGGCCATCTCCCGGATGGATTCCAACGCCCCGGGCGTGGTCATCGTGATCTCGATCGCCATCACCCCGCCGCGCTGGATCGCTTCGACCACCGGCCGGAGCTTGGCTGGATCGGCCATCCGGATGACGGCGATGATCTTCGTCGTCAGAATGATCTCGAGGGCGTCCTCACGCTTCATGGCGGCCCCATCATCTCCGGACCCGGCCGGACCGGTCGCCCCGCATCAAGGCCAGGACCTCCCGCTCCGAGACGAGATTGAAATCCCCAGGAATGGAATGCTTCAGGCAGGAAGCGGCCAAGGCGAATTCCAGGGCTTCACGATCGGACGGGAGGACGTCGAGCCCGTGGATTAAACCGGCGGCGAAAGCATCCCCCGCCCCGATGCGATCGACGATGTCGGTGATCTCGTAGCTTGAGCCCGTAAGGCATTCTTCGCGGTTCCGGAGAACGGCGGACCAGACGTTTTGGTCGGCGTTGCGGCTTTCCCTCAAGGTGACGGCCAAGCGCGTCAATCGGGGAAAGCGGTCCATCACCTCGAGCGTCAATCGTTCATAGCTCTTGATATCCAGTCTCTCGTCGGGGTTCGACATGTGGAGATCGATCCCCAGAGCCTTTTGGCAGTCCTCTTCGTTGGCGATCCCCAGGTCGGCGAAGTTGAAGATCTGGCCCATGACCTCGGGCGCCCGGACGCCGTAGTTCCATAACATGGCCCGGTAATTGAGGTCCACGGAGATGGTCAAATCCATCGACCGGGCCGCTTTGACCGCCTCCAGCGTCAGCTCGGCCGCGGTCCGGCTGAGAGCGGGGGTGATGCCCGTCAAGTGAAGCCAATCCCTTCCCGCCAGCGCTCCGGCCCAGTCGATGTCCCCCGGCCGGGCCTCGGCCAGCGCCGAATGGTCGCGGTCGTAGATCACCTGGGTCGGCTTTTGATTGGCCCCCGTCTCCACGAAATAGAGGCCGAGCCTGTTCCCTTTCCGGAGAAGATGGCCCGTCTCCACGCCCAGAAGGCGGAGGGCCCGGATGGCGGCCGATCCGATCTCATTCTTCGGAAGGACCGAGATCATCCGGACGGAATGCCCGTACTGAGCCAGAGAGGCGGCGACATTGGCTTCAGCCCCGCCGAAATACGTTTGGAAACGGGGCGATTGAAAAAACCTCTCCCGGTCCGGGGGAGAAAGTCTGAGCAGGACCTCGCCGAAGGCGACGACATTTTTCATCAGGACACCTCGGCGAAAATATTAGTATATATTCACGGGGGACACAAGCCTCTATCCCAGATTCGGGCGCACGGAGGGACCGAGCTTCTTTTCCCCGATTCTTCTATTTGCCGACCGTTTCCCAACCGCGCCGGCTCAGATCGAAGTAGATCACTGCTCCAAAAACGGCCCCGGCCGAGAGGAAAGCCAGGCCCGGGCCGAGCCCGCCGAAGATGATCTTCCCCGCGCCGAAGAGAAAAGAGTAGATCATGAGCAGGCCGCAGATCCAATCCATCAGATTGAATAGACCGTCTTTCCGGGGCACGACGTCCGTCGCTTCGCGGGCGATCGGTCCCCAGAGCGCGGCATTCGGCCGGACCCGGCGATAAAAATCGAGAAGGACCTCCTTTGGTTCGGGCTTGGTCAGGAACGTGACGGTCAGCCAGACGGCCGTCGTGATCGCGACCGTGATGAGGACGATCAGGGCGAAGTCCTTGGGCTGGCTCTCCTGAAGGCGAAAGCCGTATTTGACCGTCATGGACGTCGCCAGCGCGGCAATCATGGCCGAGACCTCGCTCCAGGCGTTGATCCGCCACCAGAACCAGCGGAGCAGATAGACCAGACCCGTGCCCGCGCCGATGGCGATCATGAACTTCCAGGCGTCGGCAATCGAGGACATGAAGAACGTGACGACGACCGAAAGGACCATCAAGAGGATGGTCATCGCCTGGGAGATCGCGACATAGTGCTTTTCGCCTCGACCCTTGACGATGAAGCGCCGGTACAGATCGTTGACCAGATAGCTGGCTCCCCAGTTGAGCTCCGTCCCGATCGTGGACATATAGGCCGCGGCGAACGCGGCCAGCATCAGGCCGCGCAGGGAAACCGGGAGGTCCGCCATGAGAACACGGATATAGCCGGATTCGGGATCGGCGATAAAGGCGGGGTCGTTTTGGAATTTGACGACGGCGACCAGGGCGACGAGGATCCAGGGCCAGGGCCGAAGAGCGTAATGGGTGATGTTGAACCAGAGAGTGGCCAGGACCGAATGCTTTTCGTTTTTCGCGGAGAAGATCCGCTGGGCGACGAAGCCCCCCCCGCCCGGCTCGGCTCCCGGATACCAGGTCGCCCACCAGTTGACGGCAACATAGACAAAAAACGTGATCAGGGGCATCCAGGTCGAATTCAGATCGGGCACGAACGACAGCAGGGACCCGCCGCCTCCCCGTTCGATCGCCTGGATCCCGCCGACAAGGCCGGCCATCCCGCCCACGGAACGGACGGCGAAGACGGCCAAAACGATGACCATGCCCATTTTCAGGACGAACTGAAAGAGGTCCGTGACCAGAACTCCCCAGAGCCCCGAAAGCGTGGAGATGGAGGCCGTAATGGCCATGATCCCGACGGCGATCGCCAGCGCCTCGATCTTGGTCACCCCCAGCACGAGCATGAGGATCTTGACGATGGCCAGGTTCACCCAGCCCATGATGATCAGGTTGATGGGCAGACCGAGGTAGAAGGCTCGGAAGCCCCGCAAAAAGCGGGCCGGCCGGCCGCTATACCGGATCTCCGCGAACTCCGCGTCGGTCAGGACGCCGGCCCGGCGCCAGAGCCGGGCGTAAAAGAAGACGGTCAGCATGCCGCTGGCGGCCATGCTCCACCAGATCCAGTTGCCGGAGATGCCGTTCCTGGCCACCAGTCCGGTGACGGCCAGCGGCGTGTCGGCGGCGAACGTCGTCGCCACCATGGACGTCCCCGCCAGCCACCAGGTCACGTTCCGTCCCGAAACGAAAAAATCGGAGACGCTTCGTGTCGCTCGTTTCCGATAATAAAGCCCGATCCCTAGATTCAGGGCGAAATAGGCGAAAATGACCAGTCCGTCGACGAGGGTCAGCTTCATGAGAAGGACCTTAATACAGAGACCGAGAATCTGTCAATCCGGAACCGCATCGACCGCGGAGCGGTCTCCCACGTCGGAGCGGCTTGCCAAAGGGCTCCGGGTTCTGCTATAATGAAAATAATCCGATCTAGTGTGGTGTATCAGCAATGACTTACCAATGTTGTCATTCCGGACTTGATCCGGAATCCAGTCTTTTTAATCTGGATTTCCGCTCCCCACCTTCGTGGGGACAAGTTTACCCCTGCGGGAATGACAGTTCCAGGATTATTGTAAAGCCGTTATTGAGACGCAACACTAGTTCATCCGGCTCAACATGTTCGCCATCGGCATAGATTCCGGAACCCACGGGGCGAAGGTCCTGATCGTCGACATCCGGACGGGAAAGGTCCACGGGAGGGGCTTCGCGCCCCACGCCATGATCCCCGGTCTGAAACCGGGAGAGAATGAGCAGGACCCGGCCACGTGGACTGAAGCGCTGGAAGCGGCGCTTTCCGTCGCGTTGAAGGCGGCCGGAATCGACGCCGGCCGGATCGTATCCGCGGGCGTCTCCGGTCAACAGCATGGCTTCGTCCCGTTGGACAGGGACGGGAAAGTCCTCCGTCCGGCCAAGCTTTGGAACGACACATCGACGATCGAAGAGACCCGGGAGATCGTCAACAAGCTCGGCGGACGCGATTCCGTGATCGAAAAATTGGGCCTGGATCTCGCCGTCGGTTATACGGCCTCCAAGATCCTCTGGTTTAAAAAACATGAGCCGGACCGGTTCCAGCGTCTGGCGGCCGTCCTGCTGCCCCATAATTATCTCAACTACCACCTGACCGGAAAGCTTCAGATGGAACACGGCGACGCATCGGGCACCGGTCTCATGGATGTTCGGCGGAGGGAATGGCGGGCCGAAGCGATCGAGGCCGTCGATCCCGGCCTGGCGGAGAAACTTCCCCCGCTCCTTCATCCATCCGAACCCGTCGGCTGCATCCATGCGAGTTTCGCGGCGAAGTTCGGCCTGAATAAAGTCCTCGTCTCAAGCGGCGGCGGGGACAACATGATGGCGGCCATCGGTACGGGGATCGTGACGCCGGGCGTCTGCCTGTTGAGTCTCGGAACATCGGGGACATGCTCCTGCTTTTCCGATCAGCCGGTCGTCGATCCCGCCGGCGAGATCGCGGCGTTCTGCGACGGGACCGGCGGCTGGCTGCCGCTGTTCTGCACGTTGAACATGACGGGGGCGACGGAAGCCATAAAAAATCTCCTCAGGCTCGATAACGCGACGCTCGAACTCCTCGCCTCGCAGGCGCCGGCAGGATCCCACGGCCTCGTTTTCCTGCCGTTCCTCGATGGCGAACGGGTCCCGGCCCTTCCCGAAGCGTCCGGCGTATTCTTCGGCCTGAACCGGAGGAATTTCAAAGCCGCGCCCATGGCCCGGGCCGTCATGGAGGGGACGATCCTGAACATCGGCCGCGGATTCTCCCGCATGAAAGAGCTGGGCTTGGAACCGACCGAGATCCGGGCCGCGGGCGGCGGGGCGAAGAACAGGCTCTGGCTGCGGATCGCGGCCGACGTTCTCCAAAAGCCCGTCGTGACGCCGCGTGAACGGGAGGCCGCCGCCTACGGCGCGGCCATCCAATCCATCTGGGCGTTCCTGCGGGCGAACGGCGAAGGTCCGAGTATCGCCGAACTATGTCAAAAAATGGTCAAGATCGAAAGGCCGTCCGTGGACCCGAATCCCGGCCATTTCGGCGTCTTTGAGGCGCTTCAAGCGAGGTTCCAGTCCCTCTGGACGACGCTGAAGCCGGAATTCCGCGACCATCGAAATTTCCGGGACCGCCCCTAGATTTTCGGGGACCCCGACGCCGTTCGGTGGATTTCCTTCACCACCAGCCGTTCTCGTAGCCCGTTTCATACATGGCCACGACGTTCTCGGGCGGCGTCAAAGGCTGAATGTTATGGCAGGGGGCCAGGATGAAACCGCCCTCTTCCCCCATGATCCGGAGGTTGTCGAGGACCTCCCGGCGGACCTCGACGACCGAACCGAACGGCAAGGTCTGCTGATTGTCCATCGCGCCGTGGAAGACAATCTTGTCGCCGAAATCCCTTTTCAGTTCCGCCCGCTCCATGCCCGGACAGCGCCATTGGATCGGGTTGAGGAGGTCGATGCCGGCCTCGATCATGTCCGGCAGGATCCGGCGGCAGCTGCCGTCATTGTGATGGAAGACGAAGGCGCCCGCTTCGTGGACTAAATCCATGATCCGCTTCATGCCCGGCAGAAGGAATTCGCGGATATGCCGGACCGAGATCATCAGGTCGGTCTGGCCGCCCATGTCTTCGGCCACATAGCTGAACGTGACCTTCCCGGGGATCCGCTCGTAGATCCGGCGTGTGTTTTCATAGGCCAGGTGGAACAATCTCTCCAAACAATAGCGGACGATGTCCGGATTTTCGATCAGATCGATGAAGGCCTGTTCCTGACCGCGGAGATTTTTATAGATCAGGAACGGCTCGGAGCCGCCGCCCCGAACAGGGTACATGTCCGCGCCGCGGAGCTGCCGGCCGATCGAGCCGTAATCCCACCAGTCCGGATCGGGCCAGGAATAACGAGCCTCGATCTCGGCAATCGACCTGAACGCCGCCAGCGGGAAATGAACGCATTCGTCATAGGCGCCCATCCCGTACTCCACCCAACGGAATCGGCAGCCGAAGACATCGGTCAACGGCAACAAGGGGGGGCCGACATAGTCGGGCTTGACCTCGACGACGAAATCGACATGGAGCTTCTCCAACGCCTCGCGCTTCGTGCCGCAGCCGAGATGGGCCATCAGGGCCCGGGTGGCCTCCTCCGTTCCCCAGTAATCCATGGGAACGCGGTCGGGCGGCTGGCGGCGGAAGACCGCCAGCCAGCGTTCCTTGGGAGACATGGTTTCTTTGCCCATGCGATCGCCGCTTGAAGCCGGGGACACATCACTTTCTTCCGGAGAAAGTGATGTGTCCCCGGTTTATTCCGGCTTATTAATGCCGATGCAGGTCCTTATGCATGATCTTGCGCGTCTCGTGGAGGCGGTCGTCGGCCGGAAGGTCGACCAGTTTTTTGTTCATGAACTCGTCGTTCTCCGCTTGGAGAAGCCTGGCCACGTAGTCGATGACGCTCGGCGGAAAGATGCCCTCGCGCTCGTATAGCTCCCGCTTCCGGAGGAGGATCCGGCTGGATTCGACACAGCTGGCCGGGAGGACGGGCAGTCTCTTCAACAATTCCTTGTCGGAAAAGATATTGCCCTTGACATACAGCTTCTCGGCCAGATCGAGGGCTTTGTCCTCCTTGAACAACAGGCTGGCGTCCCCGCGAAAGGCCCAGTCGGCGGCCATGCTGATCCCGGCCAGGAGCAGATGGATGATCGCGCTGCCGTCCGGACTCCGCAGTTCGATGGTCTGCCGGCCGTTATCGCTCCGGTATTCCGCGGTGTCCTGCGTGTTGAGGATCCTCGACAGGTGGTGAAGGTTTGTCCAGCCGAGCGGGACCCGGATCAGAACGCTCCGGTTGCAGTCGCTCCAGCAGATGCTCGTCGGCGCCTCCTGGTGCGGGACGAGCCGCAGATAGGCCGAGGAGACCGTGTTCCCGAAGGCGGTCAGGGAATCGGCGTATTCGCAGAGCCCGCCGATCAATCGGCGCGCCTCGACCGAAAGCCGGCCGTCCGGACCGTTGACCGCGTTCTTGCCGTCCTTCATCAGAGCCAGGTGGAAGTGGAGCCCGTTGCCGGCGACGCCTTCCTCGATCTTGGGAGTGAAGGTCGCCACGCAGCCGTGCCGGTGGGCGACGTTGCGGATGATCCAGCGGCCGAGGACGACGTCGTCGGCCATCTCGGCGATGGGCCGGGGCAGGTACTCGATCTCGAGCTGTTCGGCCCGCTTGCCCCGGATCTCCTCTTTTTCGCTCTCGACGCACTCGACGTATCCGACCTCGCTATGGGCGTATTTGACGGCGCCCGTGATCTGGGCGATGTGATTCACCATCTCGTTGATGATGGGACCGCTTTTGATGTAAGGCGCGGCCCCGTGATAGCCCTGCTGCTTCTGGACGGGATAGAGGTTGTCCGTTCTCTCGCTCAGCAGGAAGAACTCGAGCTCGCCGAGCGCATAGAGCTCGAACCCCGTGTTCTTCTGAAAAAGAGCCGCCGCCCGGGCCAGGATATTGTCGAGAGCGAAGGGGGCCAGCCCGCCGTCCCGGGTCAGATAGCGGCAGATGAAATCGAGGCTTTTATCGTCGAAGGGATTGAGAAAGACCGTCTTGAAGTCGGGGACGATGTAGAGATCGGACACGGCCGTATCGACCATGCCCTTGAAGAGCGAGGACCCGTCCGCGCGCTCCCCTTCGGCCAGAATGCACTCGACTTGGGCGGCATCCGTCGCCGGGATCCTGAGCTCCTTGAGCTTGCCGTCGAGAGCGGTGTAATGGAAGGTCACCCGCTCCAGCCCTTTCTGGTCGATGACCTTGAGAAAATCCGCCCGTTCGAAATCGCGCGGAGCCTTGTTCAAGAAGGTCGAGAGCGGATTGGACAGAGCGTATTTAGAGGTCTTCGCTGCAGCCATGCGTCGTGCTCCTTGCCGAAGATGATCCTTTCACGGGAAAGATACCTATTGTAAAGGAAACGCCTAATTATTTTCAATGCAATCAGTTATTGCGGAAGCCGGCCGCTCAATAGAGCAGATAAGTTTTGCGGAGCTCGCCGAACTTGGCCAGCCCGTCGGCCCAACCGGCGACGATCTCCGAAACGCCTTTTCCCGCCTCGATCGCTTTGCGGACCGTGGCCGTTCCCATGATCTTGTCGAAATATTTCTCATGGAAGCGGAATCGATCGGGATATGTGTCGCGGAGGATCTTGATGACTTGGAGAGTCGTCTCTATGGAGCGATAGGCGTTCCGGTCCGTAATGTGTATCTGGCAGCCCCCGCACATCTCCTCTTTGAACTTGGAGAAGATCGGCGTGAACCACTGCTCCCGGAAAACGACGCCGGGGAGGCCGAGGGCGTTGAGCTTTTTGGTCAGCTCGAATCCGTCGATCCAGGGCGCTCCGAAAACTTCGAACGGTTTTGTCGTCCCCCTCCCCTCGGAAACGTTCGTCCCCTCAAAAAAGACCTGGCCCGGATAGACCATGGCCGTGTCGGGGGTCGGCATGTTCGGCGAAGGGATGACCCAGGGCAGGCCGGTCTGGTCATGCCACATCCCGCGCTTCCAGCCTTCTATGGGGATGACGGTCAGCCGGGCTTTCCTGTCCAGAAACTTGTCGTTATAGAGCCGGGCCAGCTCCCCGATCGTCAATCCGAACCTCAGCGGGACTGGATAAAGGCCGACGAACGAACTGAACTCCGGATATTCCAGAATGGGGCCTTCCATGAAAACTCCGGTGATGGGATTGGGCCGATCGAGGACGACGACGTCGATGCCCGCCTCGGCCGCCGCCTGCATGGCGTAGGCCATCGTCGCTTCGTACGTATAGACGCGGGTCCCGACGTCTTGGATGTCGTAGACGAGGACGTCGATGTCCTTGGCCATCGAGGACTCCAGCTTCTTATCGGCGTGCGTCGTGTCGAAGGATCGCATGAACTCATCGATGCCCTTGAGCATGCCGGCCTGCGGTTTCATGGACGGGCCGTAGAGGCTGAAGACGGGAACCTTGAATTTTTCGTCCATGTAAAACGGCACGTATTCGCCGGCCTGGGCGTTCCCGCGGACGCCGTGTTCGGGACCGTATAGGGCGGCGAGCTCGACGCCGGGATGGTTCCGGAAAAGATCGATCGTGCTCTGGAGCCGGCCGTTGACTCCCGAGGGGTTAGTGATCAGCCCGACCTTTTTGCCTTTGACGAGGTCGAGATGCTTCTCGAAGAACACGTCGACGCCGAGCTTAACTTTGGCCAGAGCGGCCTGCGAGACGGTTCTCGACACCACCCCAGATCTGTTCGCATCGCAGCCGATGATTCCCAGTATCGCCGGAAGAAAAAGGACAAGCCAAGTCAACTGTTTAGCGATCCGATGTGCATTTAGATCACGGATATTCATCGAGTCCCTCCCACCCCCCATAAAAATATGAAACGGACGAAAGCGGAGTCCCGTAGAAAGCCTGCGCAGCGCAGCGGGCACGGATCCTCGACCGCAGGGAGAGGAGAGCGGAGCGAGCACATGGAGCGGATTTTCCTCGCTGGGGAAAATCCGCGTCTTTCGGAGGGACTCCGCTTTCGTCCGTTTCGACATCAGTTACACGCTCTCGCTCTTCTCGAAGAAGTAGGCGCCCAGGAAGAGCATGACCAGGGCGAACGCGCCCAGGACGAGAAGGTTCAAAGCCTGGGAATGGGCGGCGACATTGATCATGGCTCCCCGCAGGCCGTCGATCCCGTACGTCAGCGGATCGATATAAGAAAGAACGCGGACAATGACGGGCAGATTGTTCACCGGATACAGGGCGCCGGAGAGGAAGAACAGGGGGAAGATAATGAAATTGATGATCAGGCCGAACCCCTGCATGTCCTTCATCTTCGAGGCGAAGATCAACCCGAAGCCGATGAACGTGAACGCGATCAGGACCATGAAGACGAGGGCCAGGAGGAGATTCGAGGCGCTGCTGACGCGAAAGCCCAAAATGAACGATACGGCCAGCACGAGCAGCCCCTGGATCAAGGTCGTCGTCGTCCCGCCGGCGATCCGGCCGAGGACGATCGAGACCCGGCCGACGGGGGCGACCATGATCTCCTTCAGAAAGCCGAATTCCCTGTCCCAGAGGACGGACAGGCCCTGCATGGAGGAGGAGAACAGCAAGGTCATCCCGAGGATGCCCGGCACGAGGAAACGGATATAGTTCGTCCCTGCCTGCATCCCCGGCACGGCCATCCGGTTGAAGCCGAGGCCGAGAAAGGCGAGAAAGAAAAGCGGCTGGATCAGCGACCCGATGATCCGCGATTTGGCCCGGACGTAGCGCTTCATCTCGCGCAGCCACAGGACATAGACGGCCGTCCAGCTGATCATCGTCATCTCCTCCCGTGGCCCATCATCATCGTCCGGTTCCGCTCGTTCAGGTTCGCCTCCTGCTCCCGGATCGTCCGGCCGGTGAAATGGAGGAAGACGTCCTCGAGGCTCGGCTTCCTCAGGTGGACGCAGCTGACGGTGATGCCGAGCTGCTGGGCCATGGTGATGAGCTCGGGGATCCGCCGCTCCCCTTTTTCCATCGTCAGGTTGATCTCTTCTCCGTGACGGCTGGTCTTTTTGATCCAATCCAGCGTCCGGAGCTCGGCCATCAGCGGTTCCGCGTCGCCCTCGACCTCCATGCTGACCACATCCCCGCCGAGCACGTCCTTCAACCTGGCGGGCGTGTCCAGGGCCACGAACTTGCCATGGTCCATGATGGCGACCCGGTCGCAGAGATAATCCGCTTCTTCCATATAATGGGTCGTGAGAATGATCGTGACCTTTCCCTCGCGGTTCAGCCGTTTGACGTAGTCCCAGATATGGCGCCGCGTCTGGGCGTCCAGGCCGAGGGTCGGCTCGTCGAGGAAGAGGACCTTGGGCTGCTGGATCAGGCCGCGGGCTATCTCCAGCCGCCGCTTCATGCCGCCCGAATATTTCTCGACGAGGACCGCCGCCTTATCGGTCAGATCGACGAGTTTGAGAACATCGTCGATCCGGCGGTTGCGTTCGGCTTTTTTGATCCCGTACATCATGGCGTGGAACTCGAGGTTCTCCCGGCCGGTTAGTTTGCCGTCGAGGGCCGGCTCCTGAAAGACGATCCCAATGCTTTTCCGGACGTTGTCCCGGTCCTTGGCCACGTCGAAGCCGGCCACTTCGGCCCGTCCCGAGGTCGGCTTGAGCAGTGTCGAGAGCATGTTGATGGTCGTCGTCTTCCCCGCCCCGTTGGGGCCGAGGAGCCCGAGCAGTTCGCCCTGTTGGACCGAAAAACTGACCTGGTCGACGGCCGTCACGTCCTCGAACCGCTTGGTCAGATGGTCGACCTTGATCGCATCCATGGAATCTCCATTTCTTGCGGAATGAACCTCTTATGTTACAGCGATCGCCGCTTTTTCTCAAGTCGGGGGCCGGATCGCGTGATTTACCCCACTTTTATGACGCAGGCCCCCGGACCGGCCGTCGAACACGTTTCACCGGGGCCGCGACTCGGGTCCTGCCGCGGAACGCTCCCCGCGCTCAGATCCGGATGAAGATCTTCTTCTTAAAGAGCGGCAGCATGAGGAGGACCCAGAGAATGATCAGGAGCAGCGGATAAATCAGCGAGCCTAAGAAGGGGCCGGCCGCGGGAGAAAGGACATGTTCATAGAGGTAGGTGATGGGGCTGACGATCTTGCCGGCGTCGGAGATCTTGATCATGAGGAGGATCTTGACCATGAGCGTCGAGCCGGCGAAGACGGTGATGGCGTTCGTCCCCAGGACGAGAAAGGGATAGGCCCAGGTCTTGACCCGCATGACCTCGATCAAGATGTAGCAGACGCCGAAAACGATGAGGGCCATGCCGGCGGCAAAGATGACGAAGGTGCTCGTCCAGAGCTGTTTGTTGATCGGAAAATAGGGGTGAAGGAGAAGCCCGGCCACGGTCAGCAGGATCCCCGTCAGGAAGATTCCGAGCATCTTCCGGAAATTCGTCCTCGCCGTCCGCAGCCAGTCCCCGGCCAGCGTCCCGAGCAGGACCGTGATGATCGCCGGCAGGGTGCTCAGGATCCCCTCCGGATCGAAGTTAGGTTTATAAATATGACCGGCGAGGAGCTTGGCGTCGATGAAGCCGGCCAGGCTGCCTTTGGCCTCGAGGACCCCGGGACCGAATCCCGGAACGGGCACGAACGTCATCAGGGCCCAATATCCGGCAAGGACGGCCAGGGAGAGAACGATCCGCGACCTCGTCTTCGTGTTCAGATAGATCAGCGCCCCAATCAGAAAACAGACGGCGATCCGCTGGAGAACTCCGGGGATCCGCATCGTGGCAAAGCGGAAGCGGGGGAACAGGTGGAGGAAGAGGCCGATGGCGAAGATCGTCGCCGAACGCTGGACGATCTTGCCGTAAAGGCTGGGGACGGAGCGCCCCGCCTCTCTCCGCCGGGAAAAGGAGAGCGAGATCGAAACCCCGACGATGAACAGGAAGAAGGGGAAGATGAGGTCGGTGGACGTCCAGCCGTGCCAGACGGCATGGCGGAGCGGCGGATAGACATAGCTCCAGCTGGCCGGGTTGTTGACCAGGATCATGGCCGCGATGGTCAGGCCGCGAAAGGCGTCGACCGAGATCAATCGTTCCTGGGGCATCCTTTTCTCCTTAGCCTCGCTGTGATTAAGAAAAATAGAACCATCCCCTTTTCCATCTACGGCCGGAAAAGAAATCCCCCCTCTCCCCTTGACGATGGGGAGAGGGGGAGCAGGAGCTTATTTTCCGGATCGCTCGCGCATCAATAGTTAATGTAGAACGTTACGGCAAACTTCCGCGGAGAAACATAGGACGTGGCGTTTCTAAACGTCGGCTGGTCGGACCTCATATCGACCGACATGACCGTTTGGGTGTCGAAAACATTCATCATCCGGGCTTCGAGGATGCCCTGAAATCTCCCGCCCAGCGGGATCGAATAGGATAACTGGAGGTCCAGGTTGGGCCACGTGGCAAGCCTATTGCTCCCCGCCTTCTCGACATACATATAGTAGTTGCCGTAATAATCCTTCATCCGGGCTTCCCAAGGCCGGCCGCTCTGAACCCGGAGATAGCCGCCCAAGGTTAGATTCTTGAAGAACTCCCATGTCCCGAACACTTTTAAGACGTGCGTCCGATCGCCGGACATGAATCCCGTGCGCAGGGGGTCCTCGATATACAATCCGGGCGCGTCCTCGATGTAGGAGGACGCGTAAAAGAGCGACGTTCCGGGGGAATAATCCAGGTCCCAGTTCCCGTACAGTTTGCTCCAGGTATACATGGCCGTCAGGGACCAGCGGTCCGACCACTGCTTCTTCACCTCGAGGGTGAAAGCGGTGTAGGTCCTTTTGGCCGTAACTCCCGTGGCGACGATGTTTCCGTTGATGTCCCTGAGGTCGCCGTCCAGGTTGCCGTAGACGAAGCTCGAGGGCGAGGTGAGCCTGTTGACCGTCGGATAGTCCTCGATGACATGCTTCACGTTTCGATACTGACCCCAGAGCTCAACGGTCCAATATTTCATGAAAGGCCGGCTGTAGCCGAAGACGATTTCATCCGATGAGGTCGGCTTGAGATCGGGCAGGATGACCTTTCCTGTTTCCGAGACTTGGGGCAAATCATAGACCTTGCTGCCGTCGGCAAGCAGAAAATACGCGTCCTGCCGGTAGACCCGGAGGGGAGCCGCGGCCCGGGACAGACTGCGGTTGTCCATGTTGTTGTAACGGCCCCAGTTGGCGTAGAGTTTGTCCCCGGCCTTTTTATCGAGCATGTAGGTGAATCCGATCCTGGGCTGGATTTCCTTGCCGAAATCAAAGGTCAAGAACGTCTTTTTCCCGGTGGAGGTTTTTGTGCTGAATTCGTCCCGGTTGGCCAGCACTCCGAGGGTCAAGGTCAGCCGTTCGCCGATGCTGACCGTGTCCTGGACGAAGATCGAATAGGTCCGGCCTCGAGAATCCTGGGGGGCTTGTTTCGGATAGTACCGGGCTCGGTATCCCGGCCTCTTCAGCGAATCATAGGTCGAGGAGCCCGTGGGATAGTAGATGATGCTTCCCCAGCCGTTGGCCTCCCGTTCCAGGTATTCGCCGCCGTCATCAAATGCGAATCCGGCTTTGATGAGGTGGCTGTGACCGCTGAAATCCAGATATTGATGGAGGACGAACTTGAGCTCGTCCCGGAAGAAATTCTGGGTATTGTATTCCGACCCCGCGCCGACATATTGGCCCGACAGCTTCGCTCCGCCGACCGTGCTGAACTCGGCCGCGGTCTGGAAATAGCCCATGAGCTCGGGATGCTGCGAATTCCAGGTCGGCTGGTAGCCCAGGCTCTTGTCGGGAACGCTCTTGTAGTCGTTATTGACGTGGTCGTACTTGAGCTCGAGGTATGTGGACTGAGAGATCGTCCAGGACCAGGATAAATAGAGCACGCGGTTCAGGCCGTTGCCCGTGACCGAGACGTCAGGATGGTCGTTGACGCCCACGCCGGCGTTCTCGTCCTTGAAATCGTTGTTCCGGATGCTGGCCGTGATCAGATGATTGGGAAACGGGTTGGCGGTCAGCTTGAAGAAGAACTCGTTCTCGACCGATTTGGCGTCGGGAACCGACCCTAGATTGTTGATCCGTCCCGTCGTCGTCGACCGGGGAATATTTCCGGACGCATAGAACCATAACTTATCCTTGACGATGGGGCCGCCGAACGACAGGGCCGGATTGTAGCGGTTGTATTTCGTGACGATGCTGGCGTCCCGGCTCTTTCCGGTGAAGCTCGCCGGTTCGGCCACCAGCCGGAACGAACCCGAAAACTGATTCGTCCCCGACTTGGTGATGGCGTTCGTGACCATGCCCGCGGCCCGGCCGAACTCGGCGCTGATAGCGCCCCGCTTGATGTTGACCTCGGCGATGTCGAGCTCCGAGAAATTAGCCCCGAGCGTCCCGAAGAACGGGTTGGTGATGTTCGACCCGTCAAAGAGGAAAACGTTGTCCTGTTTGTTCCCGCCCGCGTTCGGCGCGAAGTCGCGGTTATCGGCGACGCCGGGCGCCAGCTGCCAGAGGGAAGAATACGAGCGGCCCAGGGGGAGCTTCTCGACCATCTGTTTCTGCCAGTTGGAGGAGATCTCCGTCGATTTGAGGTCGATGACCGGGGACCGGGCGGCAACCGTCACTTCCTCGGCGACCCTTCCCGTCGGGACCATGACCACCGTCACCTGGGCCGATTTCCCCAGCCCGACGATGACGTCTTCCTTTTCGTTGATCGAGGTCAGATCGGGATGGCTCGCGATCAGGACATAGGTCCCCGGCGGAAGGCCTGGGAACCGGAATTGGCCGTCCTTTCCCGTGGTGAAAGAGCGGCCGGCGGGCAGGAGTTCGCTCGAGATCTTGACGACGGCGTCGGCCACGGCGGTTCCATCGACGGACTTGACGACGCCCGTGATGGACCCCCGTTCCTGGGCGAAGAGCCCGGCCAATCCGGCTAAAACAAGAAAGAAACCTATACCCCAAAGAACCTTTTTCATAATACCCTCCTTAATTATATGTCTGGAGCTAACCTTCGCTATTTCGTCAGAATTCGGAATTCCTGGAAACGCTGGTTATCTCTCTCGACGACAAAAACATTCCCTTTGCCGTTGACGGCGATCCCGAAGGGCGCCATCATCTGGCCCTCCCCGGTCCCGGGCCCCCCCCACTGGCTGACCAGCTTACCGTTGGGATCGAACTTCATGACCCGGTTGTTTCCCGTGTCGGCGATATAGACATAACCGATCGAATCGGCGCAGATGCCCATCGGCGTTTTGAACTCGCCGTCCCCGGAACCCGGCTTGCCCCAGGCGCCGAGCGTTTCCCCCCCCTCGGGGCCGAATTTCTGGACTCGCGAGCGATCGATCACGATCACCTCGTTCTTCGCCCCTACCGTCAAGGCCGTGGGAAAGACGAACTCGCCCGGCCGCGTGCCCTGTCTTCCCCACGTTTTCTTCAGAAGGCCTTCGTTCGAGTACTTGACGATCCGGTTGTTGTTCGTGTCGGCGACGTAAAGGTCGCCGGCGCCGTCGATGGCGATGCCGGTCGGACCGGCCAGCTCGTTCGGGTTCGACCCCTCTTCGCCCCACTTTTTCAGGAATTTCCCGGTCTTGTCGAATTTCAGGACGGAGCAGGCCTTGGAATCCGTGACAAAGACGTTGCCCGCTCCGTCAACGGCGGCACCGGCGGGCACCTTCAGGACCCTCGATTCCCGGCCCGCGTTGCCCCAGGAGGGCTGAAACCGGGCCTCGGCGTCGAATCTTTTAATCTTGACGTCGCTCTCGTCGAGGACATAGAAGTTCCCGTCCTTGTCGAAGGCCAGGGCTTTGGGCAATTTGAGGAATTTGAGCTCCGGTCCGCCGTTCTTCTGGAAAAAGACATACGTATTGACGATCAAGGTCGCCGCCAGGGAGATGGGGGCGGTGCTGCCTTCCAGGATCTGAGCGGTGGCCTCCCAATCGGCGTAATTCTCCCGAACGAGCTTGACCGCGTGGTTTCCATAAGGGACGAACGGCAGTTCGCAATCGGTCAGCTTGCCGGTGTTCGTTCCGTCCACGAAGACCTGGGCGCCTTTGGGTACGGAGCTGACGGCGAGGTTCCTTCCGCTGCTTTCGAGGGTGTAATCCTTGACCGTCATGGCCTGCATCAGGAACAGCTCCTCCTTGATCGGCCGATATCCTTCTTTTTCCACCTCCAGGGTGAACTTGGGAATGATCGAACGATAGACCTCGGGAGACATGCCGATCGATTTGCCGTTGATCTTTAAACCCGCTTCTTTCGGTTTGGTCGTGATCTGCACGTTGTACTCGAGGAGAAGGCCTTTCGAGAGCTTTTCGGCGTGCTCGATGAGGCCGCTGACCGAGGGATCGGAGAAGTTCTTCGTAATCTCTTTGCCGTAGGCATAATCCACGTCGAACATGTTCTTGAATTCTTTCAAGGCACTATAGTTATCGTTCTTATTGACGTAGCCATGACCGATCCAAAGATAGAGTTCACAGGCGATCTGTTTCTGTTTCTGGCGGTCGTCGATATTGAAGGCCTTGGCGATCAGGGGCGTCAGGTCGTTGAGGGCCTTGTCCGGCTCGTTCGCCTGCCGGATCAATTTCTTGTCCTCATCCAACTTGAACTCGATCTCGGCGACGATCTCCGCCTGGGATCTGACTCGTCCCGATGGGCTCAATGTCTGCTGAGCCTCGTTCTCGGTGATCTCCTTGACCAGCATTTCGTGGATGTAGCCGGCGATCCTAACGCCGTCCTTGGTCACGTAGACCTTGTACCACTGGCCCTGTCTGGGCTCGGCGTCCAGGACGCTGTCGAGAGGAACGGTCGTCAGGTTCTGCCCGCCGATGATGCCGGCGGTGGCTTTGACGGGGGCGTTATCGACCGTCACCCGCACTTTGATCGTCAGAGAGCCAAAACCAAGCCCGAGGAGGACCGAGAAAAGGCCGAAGATCAGTCCCCACCGGATCGGCGGTTTTTTCTTGCCATTCATTGTCCCCTCCTTTGCCCTGCCGATTCTCAGCCCGTGCCCGTCAGCATCCAAGTTTTTCCCTGCTTGCGTAATTGCCAGGTCTTGTTTTCCTCAATCATCATTTTCTTTCCATCCTTCTTATAGACGGCCGTCAGAAGTTGGGAAAAGCTCGCCTTGGCATCCGTCCGGCTGGAGAACGTCACCGAAATGCCGGAGATCGACAAGGTGATCCCGTCGTACCCGTTGAACAGCATTTTATACTCTACCTGCCATTGGGCGGACAAGGCCGGAGAACCCACGTCGCTGAGGACCGTGAGCAGGTCCTTGCTCTCTTCGGCCGCACGATGTCTCTCGATCAGGGCCAGGATGTCCTTTTTAGACAAGGCCGTATCCGCCTTAAAGAGATATCGCTGCGCTTCGGCATTGTCCTTGTCGATATTCAAAACCTTTTCCATGTCCAGGACGCACTGAGCGTAGCTGCCTTGATTATAGCTCGAAATGCCGGATTGGAGAAATGGAGCGACCTGCGCAGACACGAGTCCGCTCCGGGCCTTTTTTAAATAATCCAGGACGACCGGGTCGGTCGGATATTTGGCCAGAATATTCTGGGCCAGTTTGACGGTCTCCTCGTATTTATTGCTCTCGAAATTTTCTTTAATCTTGGACAGATCTTCGTTCGACGGACCGGCCGGTTCCTCCTTAACGGGATTGCCCGTCGGCCCGGGGGTTTGGGACGCGCTTGTTTTCGGTGCCTGCTCGCTTGTGCCGAGCAACGACGCCTTTTGGTCCGGCCCCGAGGTTTTGCCGGACCGCGGCGAGAACAGGATGATCGCTCCCATAACGACGCCAATCCCGCCCAGCGCCAAAGCGGCGATGAGCCCGGTCTTCCGTTTGGCCGTTCCGGCCGCGGGAGTCGCCTTTTCCACTTCGAAGGCCAGCGTCTGCTCCAGGATCTTTCCGGCACTCTCCAGACCGGAGATCAGCTGCCGGCAATTCTGGTAGCGGTCCTCGGGATTTTTGGCCAGCGTTTTTTGGACGACCAGATCATAGCCGACGGGAATGTCCTTGTTGATCTCCGTGATCCGCCGCGGCTGTTCGTTGACGATCTTATAGACGATGGTCGAGATATTATTCCCTTCAAACGGCATCTGGCCGGTCAAGAGCTCATAGAGAATGATGCCCAGGGCGAAGATGTCCGAGCGCCGGTCGACGGTCTGACCTTTGATCTGCTCGGGGGACATGTAGCTCAGGGTCCCGACGGCCGTACCCGACTGGGTCATGGTCGATGTGTCCATCCGGGCCACGCCGAAGTCGGCCAGGAAGGGCTTGTTGGACTTGTCGATCAGGATGTTGGCCGGCTTGATGTCCCGGTGGACGATGCCGTTGTTGTGGGCGTAGTCCAGGGCGTCGGCGACGGGTTTCATCAGCGTGTCGATCTCCGGGGGAGAGAGCCGTTTGCCCGAATCGATCAGCGCCTGGAGGCTCTGACCTTCGACATACTGCATAACGATATAAGTCAGGTCCTCCTCCCGGCCGACGTCATAGACGGTGACGATATTGGGATGAGAGAGTTTTCCGGCGGCCCGGGCCTCCCGGATGAACCTGGCCATCAGATCATCCTTCTGGGTGCCTTCCTGGAAATTATCGAAGCGGATGGTTTTGATGGCCACTTCCCGGTCGATGTCGGGATCGAGGGCCTTATAGACGATCCCCATGCCCCCCTTGCCCAGGATGCCGAAGATCTTATATTTGCCGATCTTTTCCATGAGCCGTTCTAAACGAAAAAATGCAGTCGCTCTCCCTCATCCCTCGCTCGAATTTCGCAGAAAGCGATTATAAAAATATATGAAGAGGCGGGGGTTGTCAAGGCGCGGCCGACGAGGCTTGACGGGGAACAGCGAGTCCGTCCAGAGCTCAACTCGATCGTGAGATAGCGAATCGCTTTTCAGGAATGGAAAATTTCGAAATGCCGAAGGAGGGAATCGGATCCATACCCGAGTTGCCCCAGACTGAATTTGAAGTCCAGAGGGGCCATCATCGTTGTCTGTCGCAATTATCAGTATCATCGAATTGGACGATCGACATAACGAGAACGAGACCGGCTTTTTTCATTTCTCTCCTCCCCTGAGAGCGAAGCCATCGAGCGATTTCCCGGCGAGCGTGATACAGGCTCGGTTATTGGCTTCTTCCTGTTCCGGAATCTTGTTTTTCGGGTCAACCGTCGCACAGATTTCGAACAATCCGACGCCCAACTTTATGGATGACGAGAAGCTGAAACTGTCTCCGGCGGTCAGTTCCCTGATCTTTTTCTCGAACTTCCTCAGCAGCTGCCGGGGGGCGTGGGCGTTTCTGATGATGACTTCGCACAGCGATTCCGCGGACGGCCCCATCCCCGTGTTCTTCACGGTGACCGTTATCGAGACGTTCTTGACAAAGGCGACGCTTGCGGAAGACTCAAGGCTCGTGACCAAGTCCGGCGTGGGATCGGGCTTGGCTATGGTGAAGGTTGAATCGCTTTGATCCCGGGCGAGGTTGCCCCTCGCGTCGGACACTTCGATCAACACAAGACAGTCGGTTGACGTGAGATGCGGGACGTCCCACGTATAGGAAGCAGGATTCCCCTGGAGGCTGGTGACGAGCTCCGTCGTGGATCCGGAATCCAAGGAGTATCGGATGGTGAGGCCCGTGATATGAGCCCCTTCCGAGACAAGCCAGGTAATCGCCCGTTTTTCTCCGCCTTTCCACAATTCGCCGCCGTTCGGCGAGGTCAGCCGGACGGAAAGGCCCGGGATGTGTCCCGCGGCCGCGTTTACGCTCAAGTACGGCTTCGCCTGTCCGGCCGCGAAGGTGACAACCAGCACGGCAAACATGACCGTCAGCTCATATGCGGCCAGGGCCGTTTTTCGTAGAAAACAACCCTTTTCGGCCAGACGACGAAATCTAGGAGCGAGAGATCGACGAATTCGCCTAACGATCATTAAAGCTGGTGCCGGAGGATGACCTGCCCCACTTAGTATAGCACCTGTGAGGTGAAAGTTCTAGGCTCCAAACCTCTGGAGCCGGGGCAAGTAGCTCAATATTTTTTTCCGGCTCAACCTCTCGAGAAAAAGTTCGCATTCTCACTTCTGAGCCAAGCATAAATGATCGAATCGCGATTTGTTTTATCGAATTTTATGTCATCTTTACATCCAGGTATTTCTAAGAAGATCTCAGAGCAGACAATATCAATAAATCAACCCATTCGACTCCCCGGGCTGAAGCCCGGGGTATGCGCAGGGTTAATACTGAGCGGCGCTTTTACCCCGATTTAAAAATCGGGGTTTGGCGCCGTCGAACGTATCAATAATCAGCCGCCGGCGCTGCTCCTTCTTTTCACCTCGACGACTTGCCCGGGATGGTGATCGTCTTCAAAGAGAGTGAGCGGATAGCTTAGTAATGACAAGGTCGCGGAAGAACTTGTTCTGATGGTTTAAATCGAGATCATAGCTGCTGAGGTCGCTTTCCCCTTATCCTTGACGATCGCATGAGTCGACGATACAATCTTGGCGTGATCAAGAAGAGGGATTCAACGGCCGGAGCGGAAATTCGCCACGCCGCGGAAAAAGAAAATTCCTATCATTCGCACCCCCCGCCGACCCGGACTATGCCATCTACGTAGCCTATGAGCAAGCCTTCCCCCTGTCAGATACATTTGTGGCGCTTGCCTCCCTGGTTGGAGTGATTGGCTTGTGGAAAATGTGTGATTGGGGTTTCCTGTCCATGCTGTTGGCAGCAGGTGGCGCGATTTTTCTGGGATTCGAAGATCTGCTTTATGATCTTCAACATAATATGTTCGAGCTCTTCAATGGTACAGCAGCAATCGAACTGGCCATCGTGCCGGTGATCATGGCGCTTGGCCCGGCGATGATCGTTTTGCTGTGGAAGCACAGGAAAGAAATCAAAAGGTGATTGATCGTTCCCCTAACAAGGATAGAAGTATGTCCCCTGATCTCTGGTCCCTATACGAATTGATGTTCAAAAGCCGGACTTTCGAAGAAGCTGTGCGGCAGATATGGAAGGATGGCAAAATATCGGGCGAGATGCATCTTGGCATGGGCGAGGAGGCCATCGTTGCTGGGATCATCTCGCAGTTGATCGAAGGCGATGCCATGGCGCTCGACCATCGCGGTACGCCACCGATGGTGATGCGTGGCGTGGATCCAGTTGCCCTGCTGCGCGAGTTTATGGGGCAGCCGGATGGCTTGTGCGGCGGCATGGGCGGGCATATGCACCTGTTTGCGCCGGACATGCTGGCAGCCTCTTCGGGAATCGTCGGCGCGGCTGGACCGGCTGCGGCTGGCTTTGCCCTGGCCGGGCAGATGCTGCGTCCGGGTACGGTTTCAATCGCCTTCTTCGGCGATGGCGCCACCAACGCGGGCATGTTGATGGAATCCATGAACCTGGCGGTGGTCTGGAAACTGCCGGTGATTTTTGTTTGCAAGGATAATGATTGGGCGATCACGACACCGGCCAATACGGTTTTAGGCGGAAACCTGCTGGCTCGTGCGCAGGCCTTTGGAATGAAGGCCATCGAAGTGGATGGAGCGGAGGTGGAAGCGGTCTGGTCGGCGGGAGAGGTTGCGTTACGCCACGCCCGCGCCGGGAACGGGCCGGTCTTTTTCTGGGCACATTGCGTCCATCTTGAGGGACACTTCCTGGGGGATGGGCTGTTGGATATGGTCAGAAGACCAGTTTATTCCTTCCGCAAACGAACCTGGCCGATGGTCAAGGGATTCTTCCGCAGCGGCGGTGCGCCGGGGGGCGAGAGAATTTCATCCTTGTGGCAGATCCTGGGGGGGGTGTTCAAAATACAGAGGCAAACTGCCAGTCAGAGCGATCCGCTCGTACGGACCAGGCAGGCTCTGGCCGAAAAGGATGCGGCGCGGCTCGCCGAACTGGAATCTGTTGTCCGGGGTGAAATTCAACAATGCGTGGCGATGGCGCTCCAATCACAGGGAAATGCGATATGAGACAGATCAGCTTTTCGGATGCAATCGATGATGCCCTGGGTCAGGCCATGGCATCCGACCCGCGTATTCTCCTTCTGGGCGAAGACGTACAGGGGTTACACGCCGGGTTGTTTGTGCGTTTTGGAAGACAACGAGTGAAGAACACACCCATCAGCGAGGCAGCTTTTCTGGGTGCGGCGGTAGCTGCGTCGATGGCTGGACTGCGCCCGGTAGCCGAGATCATGTTGGTGGATTTCATTGGCGTGGCGGGCGACGCACTGCTCAATCACGCCGCCAAGGTGGAGGCGTTTTCGGGCAAGCGTTGGCGGGTGCCCCTGGTGGTGCGGACCGCTTGCGGCGGGGGCTATGGCGACGGAGGTCAGCACGAACAAAGCCTGTGGGGCTGGCTGGCGCATATCCCCGGGCTCAGTGTGGTTGTGCCCTCGACCCCGGCAGATGCGGGCGGGCTGATGCTGGCCGCGCTGGCGCTGGGATCGCCGGTTATTTTCATGGAACACAAGCTGATTTCGTCGCTCTGGCTGGATTTTCTGGGTTCAGGCGGGCGCGAAACAGTGAACTATGACATCCCAGCCGAAGGAACGCGTGGATTAGCACCAAATATCTGGGAACCGCTGCCGATTGGAACCGCGACGGTACGCTGGGAAGGATCGGATCTGACAATCGTGACGCTCGGTGTGGGAGTACACCGCGCACTGCAGGCTGCTGCCATGCTGGAACAACAGGGTATTTCAGCGGGCGTGGTCGACCTGCGGTCTGTGTCGCCGCTCGATAAAGTGACTCTCTGCCGAGAGGTAAGCCACACCGGCCGCATGCTGGTCGTGGATGAAGACTATGAGGGTTTTGGCCTATCCGGTGAGTTGGCAGCAGTGGCCCTGGAGGGGGGACTGGTCTTCGAATATGCACGGGTCTGCACA
>Ga0315297_10000261_pt1 | contig 29597 bp, 30 predicted proteins | sample YL17G15_0_MG_FD_203628 | JGI IMG/M metagenome (GOLD analysis project Ga0315297, IMG submission 203628) | Sediment microbial communities from Yellowstone Lake, YNP, Wyoming, USA - YL17G15_0 | ecosystem: Environmental > Aquatic > Freshwater > Lake > Sediment | place: USA: Wyoming | collected...
AAATAGTAATTATATTTTCAGTCATTTCGTTTTTATTGCCTAATTTTGTAATGAACTCTCCTGCTTTTCTTATCATCTGAGGAATAACAATACCTCTTTTACATGTTGTAATCTTTGGAGAGTATTTAAAACCCATTCCGTTAATTAATTTAACTAATTCTTTTAAGCCAGTTGGTTTTTGATACCAACTAAATTGTTTTTTATTTCCTTTATTGATATGTCCATCACCTATAGAAAGGCAAAAAATAAAATGCCAAAGTGGGTCGTATTTTATAGGAAATTTTCCCTTAAAAGGAATTGAGCTACTTCCATTGTCATCATTAAATTGTATTATTTCTTTAATTAAAGTGCTGTCTTTTGTTAAATTTAATATCTTTTTAAACGTGATTGTGTCAATTTTATCATTTCTTATAAAATTGTATATCCAATAACGAGGTACGTTTAAAGTTTGAGATATCTCTGATTTAAATCCGTGGGTGTTTATTAAAAAATCAAGAATTTTAGTTTTAGCATTACTATTAAGTTTTACATACCCATTAATATCCCACGGAAATATTAAAGTTTTATTTTTTATTTGATTTTTCATAATTTATAAATATACATTTTGGAAATGCCAGAACAAATCATCTGAATTTTTTATCTAAAGCTTCCATCATCTCACTACTAACCTGTTCCCTAATCTTATGCCTTTCCTCATCTGTCGTAGTTTTCTTAGCCTTACCCTTAAACTTCATAAACTCTTTAATCAAATCATCCTTGCTAAGCTCTTCCAACTTATCCCTAACTGCTTCCCTAATGAATTCAGTCCTAGAATTAAAATTATGATCGGTAATACTCTTATCTACCCTCTTTAATACATCTTCCTGAAATTTAACAGAAACAACTTCCATCGTATTACTATGTAATACAATGTAATATTTAAACTTTTCTATCTTGTTAAAGGGATTAGGTTTCAAAATAGAAATATTTATATACTTGGTGTATATATTTATATATGTGATATAATATGGTACAAGCTGTAATAAATATAAACGAACATACGAATAGAGTTTTGAATATAGTGAAAGCTAAGTTTGGATTAAGGGATAAGTCTGAGGCTATTAACCTAGTTGTGAATGAATATGAACAAGTAGAACTAGAACCTGAATTGAGACCCGAATATAAGATTAAGCTAGCTAAAATCATAGATGGAAAACATCTTTCTCGTGAGGAATTTGAAAAAGAGGTCGCTTGATGTACCAAGACCTTTATAGTGAAGAGATTGTGAGAAAGTTAGCTAAACTCAGAAAGAAAGATCCTGTTGAATATTCTCAAGTTCGGAAAAAGATGGATTTGATTTTAAAAGAGCCAGACCATAGTTATAAATTTTTGATGCATGATATGAAAGGCCTTAACAGAGTACATCTTGGACATTTCGTCTTAGTCTTTAAGATTGATCATGAAAATAAGACTGTCTCTTTTGAAGATTATGACCATCATGATATAATCTACAAAACATGAGTTCAAAACCCACCTTCTACCTTTCTAGTAATTTTTACAACAGAAAAAAATAATTTAAGATAAAAACTCAAAACTGATTCTATAAAACTTAAAAAGAAAAGGTGGACAGCTTTCTGACATTCCCGCACATGAGTGCAGTACAAATCAAAACGGAAACTTGCTTAACTTCTGTGTTCGAAATGGGAACAGGTGAACCAAATCCCTATGACCGTCCACAAACTGGGAGTAAGAAGAGGTTTATAAAAGTTACGCTACAATTTCCTTATTTTAGCAACAAAGAAACCTTGGGTTTTTGACAGATTAGGCCAAAAACGCCTTGTTTTCGATAATTCAGAGCTTAAAACCTGTTTTTCAACCTTGACCAGGCCTTCAGAACCTATTTTTAAGCTTATTTCCTCAAGTTCTACCTTGAAATTAGACAATAACCAATCGATAACTAACTCATCCTCTTCAGGCTCCAAAGAACAAGTAGAGTAAACAAGAACACCACCAGGTTTTAAGACAGATAAAGCTGATTTCAGAAGACTTTTCTGCACAACAGAACACTCAACAACACCCTCCAACTCCCTCTTAATAAACCAATCATTTTCAATGACAAAATTACCAGAACAAGGAGCATCCAACAAAACCTTATCAAACTTAATACCTAAATCAGACACGTACCTAGCATCCTTACTATAAGTCAAAACATTCTCAACACCACAACGCTCCAAATTATTCCTCAAAACCCTCAACCTATCATTTTTTACATCCAAAGCAACAATCACACCACTGTTTTTCATCAATTGAGCAAGCTGAGTAGTCTTAGAACCAGGAGCAGCACACATATCCAAAACAGTATCACCAGGCTGAGGATCCAAAACTAACCCCGGAACTTGAGAAGCAACTTCTTGAATATAAAAAAGACCACCCAAATATTCTGGAGTTGAGGCTAAAGAAAAATCCTGCTTATCCAAAGTATAACAATACTTCAACTCTGAAACTTTTTTCAGAACAATACCCTTATCTTTGAATCGTTTTATCAGCTCTGACTCTGAAATCTTTAATGTATTAGCTCTGATAGAAGGAGACAAGACTATCTCAAAAGGATCAATATCCTGGCCAAACCTTTTGTAACGCTCCAAAAAAAAATTAGTCATTTTAGATCAACAGTCACAGACTTATCCTTAGCATTGAAATCCTTGATTAATTTATGACCTTTTAGTTTTTCTTTCATCTCAGCAAAAGAAAACTTTTTCCGCGCATCTTTGATCTGAGACAAAACATCATTAACCAACTGGTAATTATGATAAATCAAGTCAGCTTTTTCTCTCTCAACTGACTCTTTCACTTCCAACTCCTTAATCGATTCTTGCTGAGCACTAATAATCCTTTTCAACTTATCAGACTCCTTACTCTTAGCCTTTTCTTCAACACCACCAGCAAGTTCGATAGAAGCCTTAGTAAGCTCTGAATCCAACAACTCATTAAAAGAACTGAAAGAAGACTTAACACACACCTTAGATCTCAAATCAAAAGGCAAAAGCTCAGAATCACAAACACAAGGAACAACCTTATTATTCCTCAAAACATCAATCGACTTAAACAACTTCTTGAAATCATCAATCTTCTTAGGACTCTTATCTTTATCAATACCAGCAACAAAACAAATCTCTTCAGCAAACAAACCACCTAAACCAAGATCCATAGCCAAAGCTCTAACAATAGACTCCTTATCAGACTTAGCAAGCAACTGAACTAACTCGTTCTCAGAAAAAACAAAAAAATTAAAATCCTTCTTAGGATAAACATAAGCATCACCAGGCTTCACAGCCCTATCCTTCCAGATAGGATAATCAACAGCAGACAAAATCTTATCCTCCTTCAACAACAAAATATTGCCCCTACCAAACAATTCCAGAACAAGTGAGAATCTCTCCTCTTTAGTCTCAAAAACAAATTCTACAACCCTCTCAAAATCCCTCTGCTCAACACTTCTTAAACGAGCACTAGAAAGTTTCTTTCTCAAATAAGTACAAAAACCGCTTGGAGATTCTTGAGGAGGCTTGAAATTAGTCAAATACAAAAAATTAGGAACCAAAACCTTCAACAAAAACTTACCCTTACTAGGAACATGAAAACTAAGCAACAACTCATTCTTTTTAGGATGATAGATCTGATCAATCTTGCCACCAACCAAAAACTTCAGTTCCTCAACAAGATAATGCAACTCCAAAGCCGAAACCTGAACCTTCATAAAACAAAAAATAAAGAGAAAGAGTATATAAAATTATATGGTCAATTTTCGTTCTTTATTTATTACTGAGAGACTGGCTGTTACTATGTTTCTGACCGAAACATTTATATAGTTGGTATTCCAACTATATAGTTGATGAGCCAACTATTAATACAAAACGAAATTGAGATAATGATGTGCTTCTTCCCAAAATTAGAAGATTTGACATCTAAACAGATAGAGGATAAATCCGGCTATTCTCATGAATCTAATTTTAGGATACTAAAAGGCCTTGTAAAAAAGAAATGTCTTATAGAGAAAAAAATAGGAAAAACAAATGTCTATGAATTTGTTAAAGATAGAGATTTAATTTACCAAGTTTTTATAAATTACGAATTTAAGAGAAAAGACGAGTTTAAACAAAAGAATTTCTTGATGTATAAACGAGTGAATGAATTTGTTCAAGATCTTAAACCGGAAAATTTATCGGTTTTTATGATATTTGGATCCTTTGCTAAAGGAACAGAAACAAAAAATAGTGATTTAGATATCTTATGTGTTACAAACAAAAAGAATGTTAGGGAGATTGCTCAAACATTTAAAACTAAATATAATCTAAATATGCAGCCAGTTGTAGTTAAAACATCTGATTTCAAAAATATTAAAAAAGACAACCCCCAATTTTGGAGTGATTTAATGGAATATGGAATTATTTTAGAAGGATTGGAATTGTTTTTCAAGGAGGCGTATCTAAATGATTGAAAGATTTATCAGACTTAAACAGCTAATAAAAGATCCCACAGTAAAAAACTTAGCAGAACCATATCTAAAGAAATCGCTGAACAAACAAAAATTGATGCTCGTGAATTTGTGGATAAAGTAGAAGAAATTTTTGAGAAGTTATAGAATAGCAAAAAGAATTTCATGAAATAAAGGAAAAAAAAGAACATAACCTCAATAAGATTATTCCTCAAAATCAAAAGGAGAAATTGTGTCCTTGCCAAACTTTTCCTTAGCTTCCAACAAACGTTCTCTTTGCTGACTAATGTGCTTGTGGAAAACCTCAGGAATGTCAGGCTCTGCTTTGTAAATAGCATCCATCCTATCCAACCTATCAATAGACTTTGAAACACGAATGGAGAATTGCTCAACATAATTTTCTCTAGTAAAATCCTTATTGAAAACCTGCTTGAATAAATTTTTTAGGTCATCATAGACAGGAATGAAACCAACAGGGGTCTCAATCGCATGATACTCTTCATGAATCCTACCCTCCATCCACAAAACCCAAACCTTCTTATCAACCTTATCATTCAAAAACTTACCATCCTTCTTCAAAAAATAATTGGTCGCGAAAATCCTAGGCAACTCATCCAAATCATCACCAAACCTCAAATGATTTCTTATGTAAACACCAAGAGGAACAACCAAGAAATCAAGATTAGCCATAGGATCATGAGTTCTTTTTCCTTCCTCACCAATCTTAGCAGAAGTAGTCTCAGACTCTAAAGTGGCGCCAATAAAAACACCATGAGACCAACCAAGAGATTCAGAAACAGGAACACTAGTGTCAGAATCCCTACCCCCATAAATAATTCCATCAACAGGAACACCATCAGGATTATTAAGTTCAGGATTGCAATTTTCTAGTTCACTAATCCTGACAGTATACCTTGCATTCTTGTTAGCAGCAAGAACATCCTTACCATCAGGACCCTTAACACCCTTAACCCAATCACCAAAATAATTAAAACCATCAGAAGGAAGCTCTTTACCCATACCCAACCAATAAGGCACTCCATCTTTCATAAGAACGTTGGAAAAAATCAATTCTCTAGGAGTAGTCAAGGTTTTGTAAATAACAGGATCATCAACATGATTAACATCCTGAATTATTCCAAAGATCCCTTGCTCAACATTAACAGCATAAGCTCTACCATCCTCACCAATCCTCAAATAAGCAATATCATCACCAATAATAGACTGACCAGGGATCATAGCTGTAGAAGTCTTACCACAAGCACTAGGAAAAGCACCAGTAAAGTAAGTTATTCTATCCTTTCCAACAGGATGAACACCCATAACAAACATGTGCTCAGATAACCAATCCTCTCTGTTAGCCTTACTGATAGCTAACCTCAAAGACAACTTTTTCAGACCAACACTATTACCAGCATACTGGTTATTAATCGTGAAAACCCTTTCATCCTCCAAATCCATGTAAATCCTTCTCTTATCCAAATTCTTAGAATTATTCTTCTCATCCAACTCACCAGCAGAATGAATAAAATGGAAAAATTTAGAAGAACCATCCAATCTTTTAAACTCATCATAACCTTGTCTGTAAAGAATGTTCTCACTATGAATAACATAAGCAGAATCAGTCAATTGCAAAGCAGGAATAGAAAATTTTGAATCATTAGGGCCAAGACAATAAAAACAAACAAATAATTCTTTATCTTTCATAATACCCTCTAACAATCCAAGAACATCCTTCAAACCTTCATCCTTGTCAATAGTAGCAATACCTTTACTCATATGCTTACCCTTAGGAAGAAGAATCCTAGTATTCAATGGATCCCTAGCTTGATCAAAATAACCATCAAAATGAATAGTGTGACCCTTTGCTGCAAGAACTTTCTCCTCATTATTTTTCACAGCAAGATTGCGAACATAATCCATATCCTCTTTTGAACCAGTAAGAACAGTAACCTTATTAGGCTTACACAAAGCAACATACTCCTCAACAATCCTCAAAACATGAGAATTACCCAAAACCTTCAACTTAGCCAAACTCTTCTCATCCAAAACACTCTTTTCCATAACTCATTCCTCCAAACAAGCTTTGTAAACATTATCAAACAATTCAGGAATCACATCCTTTTTCACAGCAGAAAAAGCAATCCTCAACAAACCACTCATGTTAATGACACCAGTATCATATTTCTCCAACAATTTCTTTCTTACTTTTTCAGTATCCAAACCTTTCTTTAACTTAATACACATGAAATAACCAGAATTGAAAGGAAGCGGAACAAAACATTTTCTGTATTCCTTATGAGAACTCAAAACTCTCTCAACCTCAACAAACCTAGACTTCAATAAGTTATATTTTTCTAGTTTTTCAGAATCATAAGTTGGAGATGAGAAAGCATTTAGGACCAAAGACTGAGAAAGATGGGAAGCGTTCGAGATTTCACCCCTAACAGCACCACCAGTCTTAGCTTCCAAAGCTTCCAAAGCCTTAACATCAACACCCTTCATAGCAAAAGTCATGAAACCAACCCTTAAACCCCAAACATAATCTTCTTTAGTCGCAGCATCAAGCTTGACAGCAAGAACACGCTCGTGAAGATCAGCAAGCTGTGAGAAGATTGATTCCTTGTAAACACTATCTTTGTAAAAAAGACCAAAATAAGCATCATCAATCAAGACAACAATGTTCTTACCAGAAACTGCTGCTTCCTTTATTGCCTGAACAATCTGACTTACCTCATCAATTAAAGGAGTGTAACCAGAAGGATTATTAGGAAAATTGAGCAACAAAACCTTTTTGTCTTTACCCTTACTCAAAACTTTCTTTAAACCACCAATATTAAAAGAATCCTTCTTGAAACAATCAAAAGTCTTAATCTTACCACCAAAACCATTACCAAAAATCAAACCATAATTCTCCCAATAAGGATCAGGAATAATAACCTCATCACCCTTATTGACAAACAAGTAACCAGAAACACTCAAACCATGAGTCAAAGCATTAGTAACAACAGGAGAAGAGATAATTTTACCAACCAAAGAAGGATTCTTCCTAAACAACATCTCCTTCCACTTAGCCCTAAGCTCAGGCTTACCAAAACTAGGAGCATAAGAAAAAACATCATTAGGACCAAGACTTATCTTGCTAGCAATAGAATTCAAACGCATAGGAGAACCATCATCCTCAACAGCAATACCAATAGTAGCATTAATCCTCTTACCCTTAGCCTCAGCACTCTGAGCAAGAATACCAAGCTTAGGAAAGAAAATAGCCTTACCTTTATCAGAAAGCAACTCAAAAAGAGCAGAGCTACAGCCCTTAATCCTATCATTTAATTCTATTGCCTGAGAATCTAATTCCATAACTATCGAGCCCAGATAGCAAAGCCCTAATATTTAAGCGTTTTGTTGTAGATATAACAATAATCTTATGACCCAAACTTTTAGCTTCCTCAAAACACACATCAAAAATCTCAGAATCAAGATTATCCCTAATCTTCTGTTTTGAATACTTCCTACTTTTTAATCTCTTCTCCAAAATTTTCAGATCCGTCTTTGTAATAATACAGACATCAACAAATTTAGGATTTACAAAATGCGAAAGATGAGAATCAATAACTAAATCCTCTTTTGAATTTTTTATTAACTCTTCAAGCTTTTTTGACAATTTCTTCTCATCAACAACCAAACACTTCCTCTTAGAATCATAACACTCAGACAACTTCCATTTCCTAATCAATCTCTTAACATCAACATACCCATAATTCAAAGCTTTAGCAATAGCTTTAGCAACAACAGTCTTGCCAGTGCCAGGAGTTCCGGAAACAATAATAACAACCATAACAAAACAATAAGCAACATGTTTTAAATACTTTTCCACAAGATTTATAAAAGAAACAGGCAACTAATTCCCAAGAGGTGGTAAGATGATAAACGTTGACATCGGAAACACGGAAGTCAACTTTAAAAGTCAAGCAGAAAAAATAAATAAGATAAGCAAAACTGAAACTCCTTCTTTCGCAACACATAATACCCCAGTCCAACAACTAAAAAAACAGTTAAAAAAATATAATTCCTACAAAAACATATTGATACTAGCAAATGGAGGAAGCAGGACAAGCGCTCAAGGAATATATGAAGCACTTGCAAAATACAAAACAACAAAAAACGCAGAATTTGTAACAACAATAGAACCAGACCACCTAAACGAGCTAAGAAAAAAATACCCAAAAAAAGATACGCTAGTAATAGTAATAACAAAATCAGGAACAAATGTCTGCCCACTAGAAGCAATGTTCAATTTCTGGGACTACCCAATATTACCAATAACGTCAGATGATAGAGGGGTGCTAAAAGAAATATGTGACGCTGAAAACAAAGAATACATAATACATCCTGATATTGATGGAAGATTCTCAGGACTAACAAGTTGTGGCATAGCACCATCAATACTATTCGATGTTGACGTAGACAAAATAATAAACGGAGCAAACCAAATGTACAAGAAATGCTCACCCAAAATGCCAATAGAACAGAATCCAGCACTACAACTGGCAACCGCATTATACTTATTAGAGCAAAAAGGGTATGATGAAATATTTATGCCAGTATATACAACAAAACTAGCAGGATTCCTACCTCTGATAATACAGTTAATGCACGAAAGCGTGTGCAAACAACAAAAAGGACAAACAATATTCGGTGACCTAGCACCAGAATCACAACATCACACAAACCAAAGATTTTTAGGAGGAAAAAAGAACGTTATCGGACTATTTGTCAGAATAAAAAAACAAGAAGACACAAAAACAAAAACTAACATACCAAAAACCCTCCAAAGATTAGAACTTAGGAAAGGAACACTAGCAGATTTGGATGGAGTACCATTAAGCAAAAGCCTAGAATTTGAGTACAAAGGAACTTATGAAGATGCAATAAGCAAAAAAATACCATGCATAACAATCACAATAGACAAAATAGATGAGAAAAGTATAGGAGAATATATCGCGTTCTGGCAATATACAGCAATGTACTCAGCAATGATACGAGAAATCAACCCTTTCAACCAACCAGAGGTAGAAATGAGCAAAGAAATAAGTTTTGAACTAAGAAAAAACTACAAAAGATAAATCATTTTCTACTCAACTTCTGACCCTTCTTATTATCAAAAAACCTGTGCTCAAAATTAATCATCTTGTGCAAGTAATCACTCTTGTAAGCCTTCTGCAACAACCACACAAAAACAAACAACAAAACACCATAACCAAGCAAAATAAGAATCTCACCCGAAAGATCAAGAATAGGAGGATTAAACAAGATAGCCTTTCTCAACAAAGACTCAGAAATAACAAAAGGATTAAATTTAGCAATCTGAGAAATATAAGCAGGCATAGACTCCAAAGGAAGAAGAGTGTTAGACAACAACAAGAAAATAGTGCCAACAGATATAGAAGCCAAAGTAGCAGTCTCCTCAGAATTAAACAAGTAACCAATAGCCATACCAACAAAAGTGAACAAAGATGTAATGATCAACAAAAACAAAATAACAGACAAGAAACTAGAAAATATCTGCGTATGAAAGAAATAAGAAGAAACAATCAAGATAACAATAACCTGAACCATAACAATAATAATATTAGTAAAGTACGTGCCTAAAACAAAAGTTATGTCTTTTGTAGGAGTAATGAAGTTCCTGAAATGAGCAGGAGAATGCTTCTCCATCATGATAATAGTGGTAGATAAAAGAAGACTGATAAACATTATCACAAGAACAGCAAGACTAGGAAACAAATAGTTAAGCTGAGTCTTCTGCTGCGAAACAGGCTTGATTGTGGTGGTTATAGGATTAACAATATCCTTAGCATTACTAACCTTGATAGAAGCAATATTTGAATCAATAGAATTCAAAGTCTTCTCCAACTCATTAAGATTATTAGCAGAAGAATCAAGAAGACTCTTGATAGTATCAATATCTTTAGAAGAACTAATCCTAGTACTAGAAGCAGAATCAAGCTTAGACTTAACACTATTCAAAGCAGCATCAAAACCAGAAATAGCAGACTGCATCTCTAACCAACCAGCCTGTGAAGTATTCATGCTCCTCTCCATCTTAAACCTTACAGCATTAACATTGCCCTCAACAGGAGTCAAAGACTCCAAAACATTAGCCTTGGCAAGAGCAGTAGTGTTCAACTTCTCAATCTTAACCCTAGTATTATTCAAATAAACAGAAACTTCAGCAAGCCTGATAGAAGTATCACTCTGCAAAGAATCAATCTGAGCCTTAATCTCATCATTCTTAGCATTCAAATCACTAACCTTAAAACTATCCTTATCCATAGACAGATCCAACTTATCAAGCTCAGCCCGAATCTTCTGAATCTGAGCCTTACTATCAGAAACCTGAGTCTTCATAGAAGACAACAAAGGCCTCTTCTCAAAAATAGAAGACCTAGTAAACTCCAACTTGTTCAACAAAACATTAGCCAAATCCTCACTGACCTGAGACTCTGTAGAAGACATCTTCTCACTAATAGTATCAATAATAACCCAAACAAGATTTATCTTAGAATAATCAATATAAAAAGTGACATCATTAGTGACATTCGGAACATCAAAAGACATGTTAGGAGGAAACACAATACAAGTATGAATCTTAGCCTGCTTAATCTGCTCAACACAATCAAGCTCAGAACTCATCTTCTTAATATTAAAATTGTGCTCCTTCAACTTAGCAACAAAAGAATCAGTAAGATTATTGTAACCCTCGGAATAAGTCCCAATATTTATGTTATAAGTATTAGAAGTGTCAAAAGCAATACCCACAAGAAAAATCAACAACAAAGGACCAAGAATGACAACCAAAGCAGAAGACTTAGACCTAGTCAACAACTTAAAATTCTTCTTGATAATCTTAAATAAGACCTTCATCTCTTATCCAACCTCACAGACTTATTAGTCAAAGACTCAAAAACCTCCTCCAAAGAAGGTTTGTTAACATAAACATCCAACAAATTCTCATGCATTGACTCCAACAAATGAAGAAGCCTGTGCAAAGTCTCCTCAGCCTTAGGAGTGTAAATAATCATCTTAGAACCCTTATTCACAACTTTCTTAATAGACAAAGACTTCAACCCCCTCAACTTCTTGTAAATAAGATCATACTTACCAGGACTAGTCTCCAAATGAATCTCCTCATTCTTTGAATACGCATCCTTCAACTCATCAGGAGAACCAACCTCCAACATGCTACCATTATGAAGAATACCAACACGATCACACAACACCTCAACCTCTTCCAAGAAATGAGAAGAAACAATAACAGTAGTGCCCTGCTTGTTAATATTCTTAAGAACCTCCCAAGTCTGATTCCTCAAATGAGGATCCAGATCAGCAGTAGGCTCATCAAGAATCAGAACCTTAGGATTATGAATCAAAGCACAAGCAATACTAAGCCTTTTCTGCATACCCCCAGATAACTCATCACCCAAAGTATCCCTAGAATCATACAAGTCAACAAGCTTCAACAAATAATCAATATTCTTCTTCCTAACAAACTTGTTTATGCCATACAAAGAACCAAAATGATCCAAGTTCTCCTCAGCAGTAAGCTTAGGATAGAAAGAAGGAATCTGAGGAGCAAAACCAAAAATCTTCCTAACCTCCAACAAATCATCAAAAATAGAAACAGAAGTCTTCATAGGAAAAACAGGATGATTATACAAAATACGACCCTCCTCAGGCTCAATAAAACCAATCAAAGAATTGAACAAAGTAGTCTTGCCAGAACCACTCAAACCAATAACACCAAAAATCTCACCCTTCCTGACATCCAAGTTAACATTATCAAGAACAATCTTTTTGCCAAAACTCTTTTTAACCCCTTTAATACTAATAACAGGCTGTTGCATACAATAAACAATAACAAAATCATTTATAAATCTTTTGGGTCATTTAACCTGCCAAAAAAGACAGAATTTTCAGTGAGGACAATTAAGCAAATAAATTTATAAACAACCAACCAATAAACAAGGCAGGGGAACAAAAATTGGTGGAAAACAACAATTCTAACATCAAAAAGAACTCAATAATAGGGATAATACCTCAATACCCAAAAAACACACAACACAACATATTCTCAGAAGTAAAAATGCCACCAATAGGCATAATCTCAGTACTAAGCCAACTAAAAGAAAGGTATGCCGTATATGCAATAGACGAAAACAATTATGCAGGACCAAGAGAAGACTTAACAAAAATGCCAGAACACAAATTCCTACACACAAAAAAACCCGCACAGATAGCAATGCTGTACGGAGGAATGAGCAACTCAATACCAAGGATGTACTCAATAGCAAAACAATACAAAAAATTCGGGGCAATAACAATAGCAGGAGGAAGCCATGTTGACGCGCTACCAGAAGAAGCACTAAACTCGGGCGTAGATATAATAATCCATGGAGAAGGAGAAGAAACAGTCAAAGAACTACTGGAAAAAATATTTGCGGATGGAAAAATAAGACAAGACTACAAAAGAAACTTAGAAAACATATTAGGAATAAGCTACTCAGACGAAAACGGAAGCTACAAATTCACGGGAAAACGAGAACCAATAAAAGATCTAGACAGCCTGCAAGACCCAGACTTAACAATAATAAAATTCCTGAGAAAAAAATGGACAGCAATACCCTTATCAAGAGGAAGAGGATGCAACTACAAATGCGAATTCTGCATAGTAAGCGACCAGTATGGAAGATACAAAAAAACATCAGATGAAAAAGTACTAGACCAAATAATAAAATACTCAGACCTAGGATACAAACAATTCTTCTTCACAGACGACAACTTCGCGCAAAACCAACAAGAAACGATAGAATTATGCAATAAAATCAGTGATTACAAAAAAAGATTCAAGAAAAAAATAAACATTATCGTACAAGTAAGAACAGAAGTGGCAAAAAATGACGAACTAATAGCGGCAATGAAACAAGCAGGAGTAAGCACATTATGCATAGGATACGAAAGCCCAATAGATGAAGAACTGAAAGCAATGAGAAAAGGAGTACTGGTGGATGAACTTGTCCAAAGATCAAGAAAACTTTCAGACAAATTCTACATACATGGAATGTTCATATTTGGATACCCAACATTCAAAGACTCAAAACACAAATCCCAGCTAACACTAGACCAAAAAGCAAAAGAGTACGAAAAATTCTTCAAAAAATCAAAAATAGACACGATACAAGTACTGAACGCGATACCATTACCAGGAACAGAACTAAGAACAAAACTAGAAAAAGAAGAAAGACTCCTACCCCTAGATACAGTAGGGTGGGAAAAACATGATGGTTTATTCCTATGCTATGACCCAACACAGGAAGGAATAAACGCTTATGACCTACAAAACCTACCAAAAATACTGATGAAAAGAAGATACCAAGGCAACATATTAAACAAAGTAAACTACGGAAACTGGATAAACTGGGCGTACAACGCAACAATCGGGTTCCCAATACAATTCAGCACGTTCTACACAAAAAGACTAGTGCACAACCTAATCGAAAGATCAAGAGAGAAAAAAATAATCTTTGAAGAACAACAAAAAACAAACGTGTTCGAACAAACACTACAAAATACCTGGAGCGACATAAAAAGAAAGTGGAGAAATTTAGCAGTAAAAACTTATGCTAGCGGAATAGTAGACAAATGGTACAAAGAATACAGAAAAAGTGATTATGCCGCAAAACTAGAAAAACTATTTACAAAACGAGCATAAAAAATGCAATGCGACATGTGCGGAAAGGATAGTGAATTATTCAAAGCAGTAGTAGAAGGAGTAGAGCTAACAGTATGCGAGAAATGCGCAAGCTTTGGAAAAATACTGCGCAGAATAAAAATAGAAGAGAAAAAACCAAAAATAACAATCCAAAAACAACATGTACTGAAAGAAGAAAAAGAAGTGATTGAGACAGTTGTAGAAGATTACGCTGACAGAATAAAAAGAAAAAGAGAAAAACTGGGATTAAAACAAGAAGAGCTAGCGCAGAAAATAGCAGAAAAAGAATCAATAATACATAAAATAGAAAACAGCAAGATGGTACCACCAATAAAACTAGCAAGAAAACTACAAAAATTCCTAGAAATAAAACTTATAGAGGAAGAAGAAGCAGAAGACGATTCAATAACCCCAAAAGGAACAGGAGGAGACTTCACAATAGGAGACATGATAAAAGTAAAGAAATAATTTATCTAAATATATAATAAGGCTGGCCATAATACTCATTATAAAAAACCAATTCTTTTGAAGAATTAATCTTGTTGAAAAGCCCAGCCTTAATCTCAAAACAATCACTGCCAAAAAACTCACAAGGAAAAGGCTCAGGAGTGTAGATAATATAATCACATCTATCGCTGAACTCATCATAAACCTTGTCAGCGACAAAAATAGTATCATAATAAGGGATGAACAAATTATTAGAGTAAGCAACAGGAACAGGATCTGTAGTCAAGATACAGTTAGCATCTTTATCAACAAAAAACCTGAAAAACTCCTTCTGGATAGGTGATTCTTCACCAATCCTCCAACTATAAAGATTTACATCCTTGTATAAAACGAAAAACAATGAAACAACAACAAAAACAAAGAAAACAAAAACAAACCATCTCCTGCGAGATTCCCTCATCCTGTGGATTCTCTTCACTAATTCCACAAAACCAAAAGAAGCAAGAACTGCAAAAAAAGGAAGAAAAACAAGAGAAAACCTATACTGCTTGTTGACCAAAAAAGAAAAGTATACTAGGAAGAAAAACAAGATAACAAAAATAGTCTTGATGCTAAATCTCCTGAAAAGCTTTTTCCTGAAAACAAAAAATAAACCAAAAAACAAGAAAACGAACAAAAAGTTATCCATCAAAGGCTCAACAATATAAAAAAAGATGTTATGAAATAAAGACAATAAAGAACCATCAAAAACTTTGTGAACAACATTACCCTGGTGAACAGAAGCAGAAACAAAAGGATAAAACACATCTTTGTACATGAAAAAGTTAAAGACGAGATAAGGAAGGACAGTCAATAAAAAAGAAACAACAAACTTTGAAAGACTAACCAACAACTTCTTTCTCTTGTAAACAAAAAAATAAGCGATGAACAAACACGGAAACAACAAACCCTGAGGAAACTTAGTAAGAAAACAAAGAGCACAAAAAAAACCAACAAGCCAAGGACTATTCTTCCTGACAAAAAACAACACAGCAAGCAAACCAAAAACAGCAGAAGGAACCTCAGTCATCACCTGAATGCTGCTGAGGAAGAAAATTGGGGTGATTGCCAAAAAAATAGAGCTCAACAAAGCAACTTTCTCACCAAAAAAATCCTTAGCCAACAAATAAGTCAAGTAAATACAAGCGATGCTGAAAAACAACGCCAACAATTTACCAAAAAGAATGACATCAAGACCAAGCTTCCAGCCAAAACCGAGAAATAACGGAAGAATCACTGGCCTGATAGGCTCGAACAAACCAACACTGCCAAGAGAATAAAAAAATTTACCCATGCCAATATAAACAGACTCGTCCCACAAAACAACCATGAACTTAGTGAAGAAAAACAGTTTTGCAACAACAAAAAACAATATTACAAACAGTATTGGTTTAATCCTTGGAAAATTCATACAAACACCGGATTTACATCATCAAAAGAAACCTGTAAAGGAAACTCTTTTAACAACTTATAACCAAAAGGATAAGCAGCAGAATGGAATAACACTGCCCGATTATTAATATCTGTACTTAACCAATTCTTCAAATTAGAATAATCATCAGAGTTATAAACTCTGGCAGCGATAATGTGAACATTGTTATTCCTAGCATAACCCACAATATTACTCATCTGATCCATACCACTAATCTTGAAATAAGCAACATTCAAACTAGTGATGTTCTGAAGAATCCTAAAATAACGAGCAGGAGTATCATAATAGCTAGGAACCAAAAAAGCATCCTCTATATCCTCAACAATAATCTGTTCATCAGAACCAATAACTATCGGTTGGTTGCCAAGAACTGCAGAATCACCAAACAACCTAATGGGAGGAGAACCAAGAGCAGAAATGTTTGAACCTAAAACAAGAGGAAGATACTTATCAGTGAAACAAACAGATCTTATACCCTTATCAGAAAGATACTGAACAGCCTTGATCTTACCAATATTATCACAACAACCAACAACAACAGTTGCATTATACCTTACAGCCTGCTCAACAAGCATGTTAACACCATGAGTGTCAACAACAACAGCTAAATCCTCACTCAAAAACCGAGTAGTGGGATAAAAAACTTTGTCAAAAGGAACATCAAACATGAAAACACCATCCTCATTAGGAGCAAACCACTTATCACCCAACTTCCTAACAACAGTGCCAGAAGCAATCAAGTGAGACAAACCAACACCTTTCAACTCCTTAATCCTCGCACCCTCGTGCCAACCAATCTCAGGCAATAACTCTGAATCATCCAAAAAAAGCCTTTCAGAAAAAACAGTCAACAACTTATCAGAAAAAGGAGAAGAAAACAACTGATAAGAAAGCCAATCCCTAGAAACCCTATCAGCCTGAGAAACCAAAATATCAAAACTAGTCAACCTGAAAAAAGAAGAACCAATAATGAGCTGAGAAATATTATTTTTCTCAACAATTGACTGCCTAAGAGGATAATCCTCAAATTTAAAATTAAAACTGTTACCAAACGCCAAAGACCTGTCAAGCTCAGACCTGAAATCATTGCTTAAATTACTCCAAATACTTGAAGCTTTCAACAAAAAAGCCTTCCTGTTAGCACCACAACCAACACTAGCAACAGTCTCAGAAACTAAAGCCTCCTCCTCCAACGAAGAAGGAGTGTAGTTAAAATAGTGACCAAGAGAAGAACAAATGACAGACTTGTTATTCGACAATCTTCCAAGGATTAAATAAATATCGCCCCTAGCAAAATCAGAAATGTTCTCAGACAACAAAGATCTAAGATTGTTTTCATAATCCTTAACATCAATCCCTGAAGAATCCAGAACATAAGAAAAATTAATGCTATCAGCAAAACGATCAACCTCAACATTCCTCAAAAGCTTGATTATAGAAGCATTAATCTCACCAGTATACATTATGCCCTCACGCTTAATCTTATTATCAATAACTATTGTCGGAGCATCAGTAATGTTAAACTTCAACAACAAAAGCTCTAAAGAAGGCTCATCCATGTAATCCTTATCAAAAGAAAGAGTCACAATCTTTGACTTGTATTCCTCCACCTGATTCAGATCATCCAACACATAACCCTGCCTGATACTCACATCATCATCAATCTTGTAAAAGAAAAGAATAGGAACATAAGAATAACCACACTTCTCATTAAGATTGTTAACAAGACCATAAAACCTGAGCTCTAACAAGAAATACCTTCTCTTCAGATAATCAAAATCATTCTTCTTAAACAAAGACTTAGAACCATAATTTGAGAGATCCTGAGCAACCTTGACCATCTCCTTCTTAATATCATAAATCCTCTCATTCATAGAAGAGCACTTGTCAGAATTAAACAAGTCAGCAAATCTCTCCTCCAAAAAATAAGCCTCAGCATTCAACTCATTCTGCTGAATACTGCCAAGAACAGAACTAATCCTAGCATAATCAAGAAAATAAGTCAGAAGCAAACCAAAAGAGAATATGATTATAGTAAAAATAAGACTAGTAAAAAATATGCTTCTCTGATAAGATCTTAACCTTTCCATAAAAACCCCAACAAACAATCAACAACTACTTGATGTAGTTAACTATTTCAGCATAAGGCGTGAAACCCTCAAACTTCTTGTCATAATTTATGATAACTGAAGGTGCATAAGTTATGTTATAATAAGACTCTAAAAAAGATAACTCCTTAGAATAATTGAATTCTATAGCAAAAACATTGTAATCAAAATTCTTAACAACCGCATCAAGAACAAAACCCTGCTCTTTAGAATCATCATTCTCAGCAGCATAATAATAAAGAATAACCTTAGGCCTCAAATCACAATTATCTGAAAGCTCCTTAAACATCATATAAGTCCTAACCTGCAACAAGTGATACTTCCTTTTCAAAAAAACAAAATTATCCACCCCAATCCTGGCCTTCACTTTCTCATCAGTCAACTGCCTACCAATAAAACCCAATTCGTCAAACAATTTCTGAATTCTAGCCTTAGCCAAAACACAATCCTCCCCATTAAAATACCCCATCAACTGCTGCTCAACAATAAAAGACTCAGTATTCAACTCATTATCCTTCAAAAAAGAAGTAACATCATTAATCTTAGCAGAACTGACACTCCTACCAATAAGGATACCAGCTACAAAAAAAAACAATAACAACAAGATACCAGTCAATAACAAGTGTTTCTTGAACTTTTTCTCTACCATTTTCTTTTAGTCCTAAACAATTCATGAGATATTGCAGAAATCCAATGAAGACTAGTCAAGTAAGGCAACAAAACAAAATAAGACCATATTGAAAAAGGATGCTTGAACTCATGCTTTACGAGCTTGTGAGCCTTATAAAATAGATATATGCCGGCTATAAGCGCAACCCAGATAGGAATCATAATCTTAAGATTCTGAGTCAGGATAAAATCCTTAAGAGTAGGAAATGACAAGACATGATTCACAAAATAATCCTTAATCATCACGCTCCTAACAATGAACTCATAAGTGTTCTTGATAACAGCATAAGAAATTAGTGAAGTTGCTGCCAAAAGAAAGACAACACCAATAATGTCTAAAGGAAGCTGGAAATAAGCAAGAAAAGAATACCTCTTATCAAAAAACATTTTCCTGTATTTTACGTGATTAAAAAGAAAACCCCTATACCACCTAACCCTCTGCCTCCACAAAGACCAGAAAGAACTAGGAGCGTTAGTATAAGTCAAACTATCAGTCTCAATCTCTATCTTATAACCAAACTTCCTCAAACGCATAGCAATCTCATAATCCTCAGTGATATTATCATCATCAAAACCACCAATCTTTTTCAAGACCTTAGTCCTGTAGATACTTAACACGCCAGGAGTCATTGACAAAGTGTTTATTGAAGCCATAAGCTTCCTAATCAAGACAGCCATGATATATTCTATCCTCTGAATTTTCTCAAAAATGGTTTTAGGATCATTAATCTGGATAGAACTAATAACAGCAGCAACCTTAGGCTTAGAAAAGTTATGGAGCGCATTAATAAGAGAATCTTTAGTAACAAAAGAATCAGCATCAACACAAGCAAACAAGTCACCAGAAGCAATATCTAAAGCAGAATTAAGAGCAGCAGCTTTACCACCATTCACCTTGTTAATAATAATACAATTGTTCTTTGATTTAATAAAACTCTCAACAATCTTTTTAGTGTCATCCTTTGAACCATCATTTATTATTATAACTTCCAACTTATCCTTAGGATAGTTAAGATCAAGAATAGATTTAATAGTGTTAAGAATGGTCCTTTCTTCATTATAAGCTGGAACTGCAATGGTCACCTTAGGAAGAATCTTGGGAGCCTTAGCCTTGACCTTGTCCAAGCTCAAATAAAGAAAACTAATCCATAAGATACTAATATAAAGAGTCAGAAATGCTATAATCCACATGATGTACTGAATCACTGGCCACTACCCCGTATGAATTCCCAAATATCTATACCAGAATAGCTTTTTAACTTCTTAAAGTTTTCGCTGTTCTCCAATAAAAATAACAAACCCTCATCACCCTTATTCCAGACCAAACCAGTTTTCATCTCATCATTAACCCAGATATAAGAAATATTATATTTATCCAACAAATCAGAAGTCTTCTGCAAATTCCTAGAAGCAAAAATCTCATCTATATCATCAACCTTCTCATCTAAAGAACTAATATAATCAAAAGAACCATCCAAAACAACAGGCCTTCTAGCTATTGCCTCAATCCAAAAACCATTATTAGGATGAGAAAGAACAACAGAACCAGAATCAGAATTCTCCCTTAACCAAACCAAGCTCTCTAAAACTTCAGAGTTTGGCTGGGAATAAGAAATCCTTGAAAGATAAGAGGTGGTAGAAAAAATTATTCCACAAATAATCACCAACAAAGTCAAGTTCTTCATAACCTTAAGAGACCACTTCCTGTGCCACAAATTATAAAAACCATAACCAGCAAGGATGCAAATGATGAAATTCTGGTAGATGTTAGCATAATCACCCAAGAAAAAAGATATTATGAACAAAAGCAACATAAAAGGATAGATGAAATAAAATTCTTTCTTCCTCTTCCAAGTAACAATCAAGCCAACACCAGCAAGCAACAAAGTAAAAAAGCTAACAGAAACCAAACCACCCAAATCAGAGATTGAAGAAGGAAGAATGTTAGAAAGTGTGAAAGGAACCTTAGAAGGTAAACCATACCTGTAAAAAACACTGAAATGATATATTATAGTCCTCAAAACAATACCAACAGAGATAAAATAAAACCTCCTCAAACCCATCCGGGAATAAATAGTATAAACAAATAATAAGATCAAAGTAATCAAAGCATTAAACAAGTTAAAGAAAGGAATCAAGTAAAAAACAATTATTGAAAGCCAAAGAAAAAGATTGCCTTTTCTCATGTAAAAATAAAAACCTAACAAGTTAAGGAAGATGATGATTGAATATTGCGACGATGTCGCAAAAGTGAAGATAAAAATAGGAGAAGACACGAACATAAGGAGGATTATCAAAATCTTATTCTTACCAAGATTTAAGCTAGAAAAAACCAAGAAAAGAAGAAAAGTTGACAAGATGCCTAAAACAAACGGAACTACCCTGGAAGCCAACTCCAATGGCATCACAAAAGATGAAACAGCAAGAACAAAATGATACGGATTCACAACATAAGGCCTTTCAATCAAAGGATCATCTTTTGGAACCTCAAAACTCTTCAAATACTCAGCCATCCTAATATGATAATAAGATTCCTCACCCAACAAAACAGAATCAAACTTGAAAAACCTGACGAGATGCGGCGTCAACAAAAAAAGAGAAGCAACTAGCAAAACAATAACCAAAATCCAAGCATTATTCAACTTCCTCTTCATCTCTCAACCAACTCACACAAAGACCTATAAATCTTCACGTCCTTATCATAGACCAACTGAAAACATCTCTTACCTTTATAACTAATATCCAAGATATTATAATCGGACTTTTCAAAAGAAGACAAAAAAATGTAGTCAACATCATACTTGTTAAGCAACTCAATAGCATCAGTCTCATAAGAAGAAGAATAAATCTTACCAACCTCATCAACCCGGGTATTGATATCCTTAACCAACAAAAAATAAGGGTCAAAAACATTTTTCCTATCAGCAAAATAAGTAATCAAGTGACCATTATCCAAAGAAGCAAGAATAACAGAGCCGCTTTCAGTATTATTCTTCAACCAAACCATAGCATCCACAACCTCTTTTTCAGGAGTGAAAGCCAAAGAATCCTGAGTGTAAATTATAGAAGGCAAAATCATAGTGGGAATAAACAACAAGAAAACAACCACAGCAAAAACAGGACTCAACTTTGATAATTTAGAATTTGAAACATAAACAAACATGTTCTTAAGAAACTGACTGAATAAAACAGTCAAAGAAATACCCAAAAAAATCAAACCAATCTCAGGCTTTAACAAGCGAAGCCACAAAAGCAAAAATGTCGAAGCAGCAAAACCCACAAGAATAGTCACATCCTTACTCTTCTCCCTACTAGTATACACAAAAACAATGTACAAACCACACAATAAAGGAATAATGCCAATCTTGTAAAACAAATCAATAACATTAAAATTAGAAAAATAAACCCTCAAAATCTCAGAAGGAACATTCTGCCAGATAACAGAGATGCCATGAGCCAACAAAGCATTCTTGAAAAGCAAAAAAACACTCCAAGTGGTCAAAAGAGTAGCGAACAAGACAGCCTCCAAATCAGAATGCTTCAAATCCTGAGCAGACAACTTCATGACCAAAATATAAAACCAAAAACCCAAAATCAACAAAATAGAAGAAGGATGTAGAAAAGCAGCAAAAACCACAGCAAAAATAAAAAAATACTTCAAACGCTCAATATCCATAAGACAATAAATAGCGAAAAAAATCAAAGGAACCATCAAAGAATAGACAGTAAAAGAATTAGTAGTATAAAAAAGGAAAATCGGGACAAAAGCAGAAATGAATGAAGTAAACAAAGCAATATTCTTATCACCAGTCAACTCCTTAGAAATAAAATAAACCACAACAACAAGCAAAGAAGCAAAAATGTTAGGCAAAACCTTAGCAACTATTACAATTGGAAAAAAAAAGTTGAAAAATGCAATGATGTAATAAAAAACAGGAGAATACAACAAATCCCTGCCAGAATAACTCAAATCATCATGAATCAATGGAAAACCATTATCTGTGATGTGCTCAGTAAGCCTAAGATTGAAATAAGACTCATCAGAACTGAAACCATCAGTCTGAAAAGCAAAGAAAAGCCTTAAACCTAGCGTAAAAAGGAATATAGCAGCTAATAAGTAATGCTCCCTTCTAAACCATCCCATACGGCTTGGGAGGGATAAATAGTATTTAAACCCTTAGAAAAGCTTTTAATAGAAAAACACTATCTTAACTTGTAAAATGCGCAAGATCGAAACAGGCACAGAAGTAATGGATTCCCTACTAAATAACGGCTATGATAGTGATATAATCACAACAATATACGGACCAGCAGGAAGCGGAAAAACATGCGTATGCATGCTATGCGCAGCAAACATTGCAAGAAGCGGAAAAAAAGTAGTCTACATAGACACAGAAGGAGGATTTTCTGTAGAGAGATTAAAACAAGTCGCTCCTGATTATGAAAAAGTGCTCAAGAACATGTCATTCTTCAAACCATTATCATTTGAAGGACAAAAAAAAGTGTTTGACGGACTAAGAAAAATCATTAATGACAAAACAGGACTAGTAGTAGTAGACACTATCGCAATGCTTTATCGCTTAGAAATGGGAAAAACAGAAGATGTATATGGGGTGAACAAAGAATTAGGACTACAACTCTCCTATATCGGAGAAGTAGCCCGCAAAAAAGACATACCTGTACTAATCGCAAATCAAGTATACGCAAACTTTGAAGACAAAAACAAGATAAGCATGGTAGGCGGAGACATACTGAAATATACAAGCAAATGCCTGATAGAACTACAAGTCCTAGCAAACGGAAACAGAAAAGCAATACTAAGAAAACACAGAAGCATGCAAGAAGGAAAAGAAGTAGTGTTCAAGATTGTAGAAAAAGGATTTGAAGAACAAAAAGAAAAAAAATCCTTATTCTTCTGAAAAATCATCAATCTTTCCTGGGAACTCTCCAATATACATACCCTTATTCTTCATGAACTCCCTAGCAACAACCCAGAAAAACAAACCTAGCGATTTCTTACCCTTATTATTGCAAGGAACAACCAAATCAATATAATTAGACTGATTATTAGTATCACATAAGGCTATTACTGGAATACCAATCTTCATCGCATCATTGATAACGTTCCTATCAGGCCAAGAATCAGTGACCAAAATAATCTTAGCCTCAATATAATTCTCTAAACTAGGATTAGTCAAAATTCCAGGAGGATACCTACCAGCAAAAAACTTGCAACCAACCAACTTACCAAAAGCCTTAACAGACTTCCAACCATTCTCTCTCCTAGAACAAATCAATATATCCTTAGGCTCGTAATGAGACAACAAATTAATCGTCAACCTAATCCTCTCATCAATCTTCTGAAGATTAAGAACTGACAAACCATCTCCTCTAGTCTTGTAAATAAACTGCTCCATATATTTAGTCCTAAATTTTGTACCAATATGAATACCTGCCTTCAAATACATATCAGTCGGAACCAAAAATTGTTCATCAGCCATATCAAATTCACCTTTCAACGTTTTATTATTAACAATAAAGAAGGAACTCAAAATTCCTACACACTTTATTGCCTAGTGTAGCACGCCACAACAACCTGCGCTGTGACTTCGGCTATACACCTTGGGATTAACTGGTGGTTTATAAAGATTTCCTTAGAAAGACGCCAAAACAGTATAGATAGGACCACTTGGAGTTAAATCAGATTTTATGAGTTTGAAAGAATCTACTTTGAATTTTATTGGTTCGGGATGAATAGTTTTCAAGACTTTCTTGAACTCAACCTTGTCCTTCACAAACTTAACTCTTGAAAGAGTAATATGAGGATTGAAAGGATGATCATTCCTGATATTCAAAGGAAATAAAACATCCTCAATCTTTTTCTGCAAATCAACAAAAGGCTTCTCAGGCTCAACACCAACCCAAACAACCCGAGTATAAATCTCATCAGGAAAAACACCAGACTTAGACAAAGAAACTTCGAAAGGATCAAAACTAACTTTTTTTAGTAATTCAACAACCTCATCAGCACTATCCAAATTACCAAGAAATTTTAAAGTAAGATGTTGCTGCCTGGAAAGAGTTTGACTGGCAAATTCAGTCTTTAACTTAGACTGTAAAAACTCGAAATGCTTTATTATTTCATTCGGAAGTTCAACAGCTATAAACAATCGCATAATAAAAAAAATAAAAAGAAAGATAGTTTAAAAGTTTATAGGTCTTTCAAACCTTCCTCGGTGATGTAGAAACCACACTCACTGTCTGGAAGATTTGGTGAATCCACAAGCTTTGCAACCCTAGAATTCTTCTTACCCCTTCTCAAGTATACCCTGAATGTAGAGTTGTGACCAACAATGTTACCCCCAATCGCTTCAGTAGGATCACCAAAGAATTGATCAGGCCTAGACATCACTTGATTTGTAACATACACAATCAAATTGAAAACGTTCGCAACCTTCAACAAGACATGCATGTGCTTGTTAATCTTTTGCTGTCTCTCAGCCAAAGCACCCCTACCAATAAACTCAGCCCTGAAATGACTAGTCAAAGAATCCACAATCACCAATTTCACGTTGCAATTCTGCTTCTTTATCAAGTCCTCAACTTTTTCTGCCAGCAACATCTGGTGGTCAGCGTTGAAAGCACGAGCAACCTTGATCCTTCTCAAAGCATCACTAGCATCCAAACCAACACCCTTAGCAAACTGCTCAATCCTCTCAGGCCTGAACGTTCCCTCAGTATCAATGTAGACAGCAATAGCAGTCTCGTCCTGCTTCAACATGTTCACACACAAAGCATGAGCTAACTGAGTCTTACCACCACCATACTGAGCATATGTTTCAGTAATAGAGCCAGACTCAATACCACCACCAAGCATAGCATCAAAAGCCTTACAACCAGTAGTCACCTTGAACACTTTTGCTCTTCTTCTGAGAAGCTCTTCACCAGACTCAAAACCCATATCTAAAGAGTTTCTTGCCACAGCTATTAACTTCTTCACAGCAGGCTCAGTCATACCTGTAGCCTCAATCAACTCACGAGGAGACGCAACAGCAATAGACATCAAGTCAGTGTAACCAACAATTTCCAGTTTTTCAGCAGTTGCAGCACCAACACCAGGTAAGTCAGTGATCTTCAACTCACCCTTACTCTTCACAACAACAACCTCCTTGTCAACTTCATCCATCTCTTCAACAATCTGTTCCTCAAAATTTTCTAACTCAACCTTTTCTTTTTTAACCATCATAATCACCCTTTTTTCACATCACAACTTCTTCATCATCTTCATACACTACAGCACTATCACTAGCGCCAACATTAGTGTCCTGCAACTGCTTAAGCACCAAGTGCTTGAAAGCCTCATCAAGGACTAAAGAAGCCTTAGGCAAATCACCAACCCTAAAAGAGTTAGTGTATTTCCACTCATCACTCTTATCCTTGTAAGCTCGCTCAATCGAAATAGTCCGATACTGAACCAACTTACCATCCTTTGCAGTGGCTTGATTAAGCCAAATAGTAGCGCTTATAGCACCAGCTCTAAACTTTTTCTCAGGCATATTACCTGTATTTTTTTTATCCATTTTACCTCAACTCCTTGCTTTCGCGTTTTGTTTCAACATCCCCTTAATTGTGGACAACGAAGTCCCAGAGATGGGAGTGTTACCCAAATACATGAGCAACGAAATACTATATGGATAAACTACTTTAAATATCTTATCCGTACAAGTCCAGTGTCCAGTGAAAGCCCGAAAGTGGTTTAAAGAAGGTATAAAGGAAGAATGATAAGGAAGGAAGGGTGTCCAGTGGGAATTAATAAAAAATCAAGGTTCTAATAACAACTTTGTTCCTATCATAAATGTTATTCCTAGTATGAAGAATGCGAATGCTATCATTGATTTTCCTAGCTTTGGTTCTTTGTGGAGTTCTGGAATAAGATCTGAAGCAGCGATGTAGATGAAACCTCCTGCTGCGAAAGGAAGCATGAAAGTTGTAAGTTTGTCAACACTGTTAGAGAGAACATAACCAATCAAACCACCAAGAACACAAGTCAGTTGAGCAAAAAAGTTGTACATCAAACTCTTGTACTTACCAAAACCACCATGAACAAGAACAGCAAAATTTCCCAATTCTTGAGGGATCTCGTGACCAATAATAAGTAGTGTAGTAATAATACCAAAAGGAACGCTGACAATAAAACTAGCAGCAATAACAAAACCATCAATCAAATTATGAATCGCGTCACCAAACAAAATAAGGTAAGAATACGGATGAACATCACACTTATCATCATGACAGTGATGCCAGTGAAGAAAACGCTCAACAACAAAAAACATTGCAAAACCAATAAGCAAAAAAATAAAACTAGACATAGCAGACAACCTATCCAAGCTCTCAGCAAGCAAATGAAACAATGCACCACTAAGCAAAGCACCAGCAGAAAAAGCAACAAGAACACCAATCAAAGAATGAAATAATCTCTTATTAAGCAATAACGAAAAAATGCCAACCAAACCAATCAAACCATCAACCAAAGTAGCGCCAAGAATCCATAACAAAACACTCATCACAACCAACCCAGCAACAAGCCAGCAAACATGACCAAACCAATCAATAAAATAACAACACCAGCAATCAAGTGCAACACCTTAAGCTTTTTCTGACGCCACTGCTCAGCCTTTTCAGTAGTCAACAAACCAAAATAAATCAGTAAAGTAATGATCAGCATAGGCAAGATAAAGATGAAGTTGTACAACAACAACAAAAGCATAGCAGTATTCTTAGTAGCAGAATGCGCAAGCAAGCCAAGAATCACGATATAAGGACCAGAACTACAAGGAAGCAAAAACAAACTAACCAGTATACCAACCAAGAAAGCGCCAGGCACTGAAGTAACACTCTTAATCAAACCCTTCATAGCAGGACGCCAGCTCAAAGGAACTTCCATAATAAACCATTTACCATACCAAAAATAATCCTTCAAATTAAACAAACCAACAAGAACAGCAAGAACAGCAGAAAAGATGTAAAACAACCTAGTCAAGCCAGAAAACTGCAAAGCAGAATACAAACCAACACCCATCAAGAAATAAGAAATAAACACTGCAAAACTAAAAGCAAAACCAGAAAGCAAAGCCTTCCTCTTATTATGAGCAACCAAGATAGTGCTCAACAAAATAATAAGAACAGCAAAAGCACAAGGATTAATAGAATCAACAACAGCAGCACTAACAAGAGCAGGCAAAGTCAAAGACTGAAGAGCAGCAGAAGCCTTACTGACAGAGTCAGAAGAACCAAAAGTCTTAGTAGAATTAACACTACCAGAAGGATTAACGCACTGACCAACACATTGACCCACATAAGCCCCTAAATCATTCTCAACATCAACACTATCACCCACAAAAACACGCTCATGAACAAAAATAACAGGAACACTAACACTATTACCAACCTGTAAATTGTATTTTGTAGCAAACTCAAAAAATAAATCAGTATTCTTTTGCAACTCATACTCATTAACAACAAGTAAAGGATACTTAACTTTTAGATTATCCAAGAAAATCTTCATGTTAGCACAATGAGGACAGCCATTACTGTAAAACAAATACATATCAACATGATCAGAGATATTGGTAGAAATGTTGAATTGGCCAGCAACAACTATATCATCAGCAGCAAAAACACTACCACAAAACAAGACCAATACAAAAACAAACAACAACTTTCTAAGCACAAACCCACCTCTACAAAATTAAGAAAAACAAACAAGGATTAATAAGCTTTTCCCTAAAAAAAGACAAGCCTTACCCGAAGCAAAACAGCAACAAGCAAGAAAATAAAAAGAATAGTCTCAGCAACACTACCAGTCTCTATAAAACCATGCAAGTGAAACTTGGAAAAAGGATGAATAAAGTTGATGCCAGCATGATTCAAACCATCAATCAACAAATGACTCATGTAACCAACAAAGAAAGCCAAAGCAAACAAATGACTCCACAAAAACAATAAGTAAGACAATGGAACAGCAACAAACAAAGAATGAAAAACACCCCTGTGCTTTGTAACAGCAGAAACCAATCTACCAAGCTTAAAAGTCCTATTAAACCAAGAAGTGCTGATATCAATATCAGGAAAAACGCTACCTAAAAAAACAAACAAGAAAAACAACAACTTATCAAGCAAAGAATCAGCAAAATAAGAGAAAAAAAACAAACCACAAAGAAAACCAAACACTACATGAGTCTTAAACCTCATTTTTCTAACTCGGTAATCTCCTCATTCAAACGTTTAACCTCCTCATCAGGATCAGGATTCACAAAAACCATGTTAGCCAAAAACTCAACACGACCAAACAACTGATTCTTGTTAACCTTACCAATAAGCTTAACAATATTACCCAACAAACCATCCTTCAACGCCTGAACCTTCTCAGAATCATTCCTCAAAACATTAATGTCCTGAGCAGAAATACCAAGCAATCTATCAGCCTGATTCTTAAAACAGACAGCACGAACATTCTCAGTTCCATCATCAACAAAAAAATTCAATACATAAGAATACTTAGGAACAACACCACCATGCTGATCACACATGAAAGTATTATCACCACCTAACCTAATCCTTTTATTGCACTCAGGACAAACCTCGAAAAACCTTAAA
>Ga0315297_10000262_pt1 | contig 29586 bp, 22 predicted proteins | sample YL17G15_0_MG_FD_203628 | JGI IMG/M metagenome (GOLD analysis project Ga0315297, IMG submission 203628) | Sediment microbial communities from Yellowstone Lake, YNP, Wyoming, USA - YL17G15_0 | ecosystem: Environmental > Aquatic > Freshwater > Lake > Sediment | place: USA: Wyoming | collected...
CTATTTATCAAGCACTTTCAAATGTCAGCTACACAAACCAAGAGGACCATTACAGCAACCAGTTGAATCTATTCGATTAACGTTGGGACAGCAGTGATTTCTTATCTCTTTTCATTCTTGATCTTACTTTATTCCACGATTTAGTGATAAGGAAGCTCTCTTTCATGTTATCCACCATGCGGACATATTTCGACCAGGGGACGGCAAAGCTCAGTACGGTGGATGGAACACAGGGCCGTGCTGAGACATCAAACATGCCCAATACTGCTCTTGGTTGAGGGGAGTGACGTTCTTTGTAGGGATAATCCACAATAGATGCGCATCCGGCGCAGAAAGGGGCGATGACTCCGTCGGACTGCGGTTCATCAAAATTGGCCAGCGTAAAAAGACCGGATAGGACATCGGGAGGGGCAAAGAAAATGACCACTAAAGGGTTATCCCCATCCTCCATGTGATCCCATCGTTTGAAGATAATATAGTCTCCAGGTGCTTTCGATGGCTTCTGATGTTTCATAAATTCTTTAACAAGTTCAGGAGATTTCTTATACCGTTCTCCTTCCAGTTTCCCCGGGATGCCGTAGGATAGAAAATATTCGAAATGGGGCGCCAGTTTTCTCTCGAAGCCAAGGTAGCGTTTACCGCCGCCGCAACCAATCGTATGGGTATCGAAGCATAGGGTTTTCCCGTTCCGGACTTTTGCTATATCTCCAATAATGCAGCGATGTCCTTGGGGCGGTTTAGCCATAAATTTCGGTTCCGCCGAATTGGAGTAGTAAAACCCGATAGGTAATTCGGCTCCGGGAAAATATCTGTTCCAATTTTGTAAAAATCTCTCTTTAAATTCAGCGTCCATGTCTATCCTCCCTTATCGGTTGATGTTCATACTTTCTCGGTCATATTCCCTACATCCCAATGAGTCATGCTGATCTTCCCTTCATATAACCTTTAGAATATCAGGGGAATGTCTTTCAGAAGCAGGAGGAATACTGGTCGGGTAACCCACAATAATAGGCGCCACTATCCGGCAATCCGGGGGGATACGGATCTCATTGAGGAGGTTGCGGTCGCGGATGCAAGCCCCCAATCCGATCCAGCAGGTTCCCAGGCCTCTTGACGTTGCCGAGAACATAAAATATGCCACCGTCAGGGCGCAGTCCACATCGAGCGAATCAACTTCTTTAGGACCGATAAAGAAAACCAGGCAGGGTGCATTGTAAAAAATATTGAACTGCTCATCACGCAGATAGGGTTCGTAGTCTTTTATGGGGGATTCAGGATTCTTTTCAAGATCGGAAAGGAGATTCTTCTTACTTTCATCGGAGAGTTTTTTGATGTAATCACGGTTTTGGATAATGATAAACTGGCATGGCTGGCCGTTCGTTGCTGTCGGCGCAAGGCAGGACTCCTGAATGATCTCTTTAATGATTGATAAAGGCACTTCCTTATTCTGGAAGTCCCTGATAGAACGCCTGTTTATTAAAAGTGTCTTAAAATCCATATCTATGCTCCTTTGCTGTTTTGTGAACCATGGTTTATTTCCGCCCTCTGCTTCATCGCACCCTTTAATGTAACAACCTTCCGAGCATCAGTTGATCATAGAGCATTTCAACGATTTCGATTTTGGTCAGGGTCATGATGATGCCCTTTATGAAATTGCTACCAGCCCCTCACCTTCAACCAAATGCTTGAAGTCAGGGTGAAGCGGGGGTTGCGGGGGCCTGTGCCGGAGACGCGGGTTCGCGAATGCACCGGACGAGCACGGTGACCGCGGTGCCACGATTGGCGATTTCGGTATTCTCCAGTTTGGAGGAAGCGGACGAAGCCGTGAAATCGACATGCTGAGCTTCGAGGAACGATCGCACGACGTCGCCGCGGATCGCGAAATTGATGTTCTGCGGCAAATCGCCGGTGCTTTTCGCCAGCTTGAGGGCGTCGAGCTTGGAGACCACGATGCCGATGAGATTGCCCGCCGCGTCGAGCACCGGACTCCCGCTGCTTCCCCGCTGGATCGGGACATCGATCTGCATCTGTGCGGGATTCCCCTTCACCCCGACCGTCGCGTTCACGTGGCCGAAACTGATATTGGGTTGCGCGCTGAGCACGTGGACCAGCGGGTACCCGACCACCGCCACCGGCTCGCCCAATCTGGGCGCCGCATCCTGCCGCATCGGCGCCGCCAGCGGAAAGGATTCTTCCACCGCGAGGAGCGCGAGGTCCCGGGCTGCGTCCACAGCCCGCAGTGTGGCCTTCACGGTTCGGGTGGAATCGAGAACGACCTGAAGGGAGTCGCATTGCCGGACCACATGCTCGTTGGTCAAGATGAGGCCGTCCCGGCTGATCACGATACCGGATCCGGATGAACCGGTTCGTACGGCCGGTTTTGCCGGTCTGGCCTGTCCGGGCTCGGCTTTCTTTGGGGCCCCTTCCTCGCCGCTGGTAATCCCCGCGAGCCGGTCGCAAGCCTGCGCCATGGCCACAGCGACGTCGGAACCCTTCTCCGGCGCGGCAAATTTCGACTTCCAGTCTCTCAGAAAATCGATGTGCGTTAGTTTCCCGCCTTCGCCAAAGTATAGAGCCGTCTCCAACGAGACCTTCCCCTCATTGCAGAGCACGTAATACTGGGCGCGCATGGTGGAATAGGTCTTGCCCGATGCAAGCGTCTGCGGGCGGACATAGGCGCGGTTCATGGTGAAGACGCCGTACATCCCGACCGAGTCGAGGTCGACCTGTGATTGGTAGGCTGCCGTCGACGGCAGGGGTTTCCAATCAGCGCCCCATACAGCGGGTGTCAGGGCCATCAAGGCCAAAAACCACAAATGGCGCATATTCCGTCCCGATCTTTGCATGGTGGCAGTCTCCGTCCATCCTCTTCTGATCCTCGTCTCCCGGCCTGGATTTCCGGTTCGGGAAATCCTCTTTGAGGTCGAAATTCTCCAACAATATGAAGGAGAACACGCGATTGTGGTGCATCGAGTATATGGGGATGGCGCCGGGGTGTCAAGGATATTCGGAGGATTCTGCCGCATTCCTTGCGTCACGGGAACGCTTTAAGAGCTTCTGCAGCTCTATCTGTTGCTTCTTTAGCCGCTTTGACCACTTCACCGGCCTCTGCCCCTAATCTCCTCAACTTTTCCGGTTTTTCCGCCTCTAATCTTTTTTTTCTCCCTTCATCTTCCGTTGCTTGTGAATCCCTCCATGCCTGCATTGCATCTTCTTTTTCTTTCTCCCAACGCTTCCTGTCTTCATCCGTGATATCCTCGTAGCTACCAACTTTCTTGGCTTTATTTCTGATTTTTTCGGGCAAAGGCGTATTTGTTACAACAATAACACCTTTCTCATCAGTATAGCTGTATACGTCTCTGGATTCTGATTGCGGGGGAAAGAATGAAAATGTGATTGTGCAGAGGATAATGGTTCCGAACAGTAAAAGAAAGAGGGATGTTTTTTGTTTAAACATGACATATTCTCCTTTCTTACATGTAAAGGTGCTGTCAATGGAAACGTTGATATTTTTTACATTGTTACGTCATTTTGTTATTAATATCAAGAATTTTCAGATCACCTGGCTGATGTGCAGGGCCTTGAATTTGCCGCCGCCGGCCTTTGCCGCCTTGGTCAACTGGATCAGGCAGCCGGGACAGCCGGTCACGACGACGGCCGCGCCGGTTCTCTCGATGTTTCTGAGCTTCTTTCCCAGTATATTAGCCGAAATCGCCGGATAATCCATGTGGAAGGACCCCGCCCCGCCGCAGCACGTATCGGCCTCCTCCATCTCGATGAATTTTCCGGTCGCCTGCAGGAGGTCGCGCGGCTGTTTCTTGATCCCCTGCCCCCGCACGAGATGGCAGGGGTCATGATAGGTGAACGCTGCTTTCACTTTCTGTCTGGGCGTATATCGGACCGTCACGAGGTACTCCGTCAGATCCATTACCTTGCCGCTGAAGGCGGCCGCCCGGTCTTTCCACTGCGGATCGTCGGCGAAGAAGGAGGAGAGGTGCTTGAGTGTGCCGCCGCAGCTTGCGCAGTCGCTCACGACGAGGTCGGCGTCTTCGTAAAGCCGGATGTTCTTTCTGGCGAGGGCCAGGAACTCGCCGCGCAGGCCATGGGCGAGGTGAGGCAGTCCGCAGCAGACGTTGTCCGGCCGCAGGACACGGGTCGTGGTCTGCAAAATTGCGAGCGTCTCGGCCGCGGCCCCGGGAAACATCATCCGCATGCCGCAGCCGTAAAAATACGCCACTTTCGTAGCTGCCGTGACCGTGACGTCGGCGGACGGCGCCTTCTGTCCGAGAGCGGCTGGTCCGGCGAAGGCGGCGAGAAAATGGGCCCGGGTATATTCATCCGGCGCCATGCCATGGGGAAACAGATCGTTGAGGCCCAGCCTGCGCAGGACCTCAAGCGTGCCCGCCGCGAGCCTCACCAGGCCGGGGCTCTTGAGGAGACCGCCCACGGCCCTGTATTTCGCATTCGTCACGCCGGTCCTCTCCACGAGGAACTGGCGGAGGTCGATCATCGCCTCGTCGGTCCTGACCTTGCTCGGGCAGTTCTCGACGCAGGCCCGGCACAGCAGGCAGAAGTTGACCGCGGCGAGCGCATCCGGCGTCGACTCGATGCCGCCTTCGGCCAGGGCCCGGGCAATCGCGTTCTTACCCCGCGCGCTCGACAGCTCGACGTCCTTTGCCCCGAAGAGGGGGCACACCGGCAGGCAGGCGCCGCAGCGGTCGCACGGGCTGACCTTTTTTTTCGCCTCCTGCAGCAATGCGCTCTCCGTGGTCTTGTCCGTCAATCTCGCTTTCTCTCCATTCTTCAGTTTAAAAAGCTACGTAAAAAGTTCAGAGGCAAGGCGCGCAAATTCCGAGGAGTGAGGCGTACTGTTTCGTACGTCGCAACGACGAGGGATGAAGCGCAACGAAGCATATGGACTTTTTACGAAGCCGTCACCAGATCTTGCCGGGGTTCAATATCCCCTTCGGGTCGAGCGCCTGCTTGACGGCCTTCAGGGTCCTCAGGCCGGCTTCGCCCAGGGCCTTGGCGATGTAAGGCCGCTTGGTGATGCCGATGCCATGCTCGCCGGAAAGCGTCCCGCCGACGGCGAGGGCGGCCGCGAAGATCTCGTCGACCGCCTGGTGCACCCGCTTCGCCTCTTCCGGGTTGCCGAGATCGCAGAGCACTGACGGATGGAGGTTGCCGTCGCCGGCATGGCCGTAAACGGCGATGGTAAGCCCGTATTTCTCGGAGATGGCCCGGATGCGGCGCACCACTTCGGGGAAGGCGTCGCGCGGGACCGAGATGTCTTCGCCGAGCCGGTTGGGCGCGAGGGCGGCCACCGCGGAACTCAGACCCCGCCGGATGGCCCACAGTTCCTCTGACTCTTCTTCCGACCCGGCAGCCCGGAATGCGATCGATCCGCACTTCTTTGCCACGGCCTCGATCTGTTTCGCTTGCGTTGCGAGGGCCCCGTCGTCTTCGCCGTCGATTTCGATGATCAGGCAGGAAGCGACAGCCGGGTCGAGGTCAATCCTGCTGTGCCTGGCCACGGTCTCGAGGCAGAACCGGTCCATGATCTCGGCGGCCGCCGGCACGATACTCGCCTGCAGCATCTGATGGATCGTCGCGCAGCCGTCATCGAGGGAGCCAAACATGACCTGCAGGGTGCCGCGCCGCTTCGGCATGGGAATGAGCCTGAGGAGCGCTTTGGTGATGATGCCGAGGGTCCCCTCGGAACCTGTGAAGAGGCTCTTAAGGTCGTAGCCGGTAACGTTCTTGATGGCCTTGCCGCCGGTCTGGAGAACCGTGCCGTCGGCCAGAACCACCTCGAGGCCCATCACGTAGTCGGAGGTCACGCCGTACTTGACGGCCCGCATGCCGCCCGCGTTCTCCGCCACGTTGCCGCCGATGGTGGAGAACTTCCAACTCGCCGGGTCGGGCGGGTAGAAGAGCCCCTTGGCGGCGCAGTGGTTGTAGAGATCGATCGTGCGCACCCCCGCCTCGGCCGTGACCATCATGTTTTTCTCGTCCAGCTCGACGATCCGCGTCATCCTATCGAGGGACAACGAGATGCCGCCCTGCAGGGGTACGCTGCCGCCGGTGCGGCCGCTTGCGGCGCCCCGCGGCGTGACGGGGATCTCGTATTCGTAAGCGACGGCCATAATCTTCGCCACTTCCTCCGTGGTCAGCGGCCGGACGACGATCTCCGGCTTATTGGCCGGCAGCAGAGGCACGAAGGATGAGTCATAGGAGTAGACAAAACGATCCAGGTCGGACTCAAGGGCGTTTTGCGGCCCCACGATCGCGCGGATCTTTTTCCTGACCGCGTCTGTGATCATTCCTGCCTCCCGTCAGGATCTCGCCGTACGAGACCTTTGAGTGCGTGTTTGTTTTCTCGATCGCCGTTGCGATTCATACATGGTTTTTCGGGCGTTGAAAACAGAAAAAAGGGACAAGCCCCACGGCCGTCCCTGTTTTTCTATACCTTTCCGGTGGGGATCAGTTCACCAATTTATAGCCCTTCTATCTGAACAATTTCAGGCAAACATCAACGGCATATGGATCGTAGTGGTTTCTCAAGTAGGGCCTTACCCCCAGTACACCAGTCCTGTCTCCTGCTTCGTGGCGAGGTGGGGGTGGTTGGGGAGGACCCGGATGCCGTAGGCGTAGGCGCCGTTCTGCCGGACCGTGTAGGAGACGGCAAAGGTGACGGCCCCGCCCGCCGCCCGGTCGGCGATTGTGAGGGGGATGCACTCCGGCTGCTCTGCGAAACCGACGCCTTCCTTCTTTCCGATGACCATCTCCACCAGGAGCTCTTCCGGTGCGAGTTTCCCGGGATCGATCCGGACGCTGATGACGAGCGGTTTATCCACGATGATGGTGTCGCCGTGGATCCCTTCGACCCTGACGTCGATGAGATGCAACGAGGAGAAGCGCATCGGGAGCTTCCGTTTCCAGTCAGCCAGTTCCCGGGCCATCCGGTAGGATTCCGCGTAGAGCTCGTGCTCCCGCCGCGCCGTGGGAAGATAGAGATCGTGGTAGTATTCGAGAAGCATCCGCTGCGTGTTGAAACGGGGAACGAGGGTCTGCATGGACCGTTTGATCATGGCGATCCATTTCTCGGGGAGTCCGGACATCTCGCGGTCGTAGAAGAGGGGAATCACGCTGTTCTCGAGCGTCGTGTATAGGGACTGGCTGTCCTCCAGGTCGGCGCTGTCCGATTCCTCGGCGTATTTCTTGACGACCGGGCCGATGGTCCAGCCGTTCGCGCCGTCGAACCCTTCGACCCACCACCCGTCGGAGATGCTGAGGTTGAGGACGCCGTTGGCGACCACCTTCTCGCCGCTGGTGCCGCTCGCCTCCAGGGGGCGGCGGGGATTGTTCAGCCAGACGTCCACCCCCTGGACGAGGTGGCGGGCGATCCGGATGTCGTACCCCTCGATGAAGAAGATCTTTCCCCGGAAACGCTCGTCCTTGCAGACGCTGATCACCTTTTTGACCAGGTCCTTCCCCATTGTGTCGTTCGGGTGGGCCTTGCCGGCAAAGACAATATGGACTGGCCGGGTGGGGTGGTTTATGATCCGGTCCAGGCGGTTGAGGTCGGAAAGGATCATGTCGGCCCGCTTATAGGGGGCGAAGCGCCGGGAAAATCCGATCATCAGGGCCGCAGGGTTGAGTTTGGAGAAAAGCTCCTCCTGCCAGGTCTTCGTGTAGCCGTACTTCATCCAGTTGTGCGAGAGGTAATCCCGCAGGAAATCGATCGTTCCCTGCCGGAGTTCGTACCTCGTCCGCCAAAGTACGGTATCGGGGATGTCCTGGACGCGCGCCCACCGTTCGGTGTCGCTGATGTACCGTTCCCAGCCCATGCCGAGGTAGGTGTCCAGGAGGTCCTTCATCCGCGGGGCGATGTAGGAGAGCACATGGGCGCCGTTCGTGACATGGCTGATGGGGATGTCTGCCTCGTCGAATCCCTTCCAGACCTCCTGCCACATCCGCCGGGATACCTGCCCGTGGAGGCGGCTCACGGCGTTACTCTTGTGGGCCATCTTGAGGGCCAGGATCGTCATGAAGAAGGGCTTTCCCTCGCCGCTCTCCTTTCTTCCCAGCTCCCAGAACTGCGACCAGGAGATCCCTGTTCGCTTTACGAAGCTCGCGAAGTAGTGCTCTATCAGCTCCTTGCCGAACCGCTCGTTGCCTGCCTCCACCGGCGTATGGGTCGTGAAGACCGTGCCTCCGCGCACGAGCTCGCTCGCCTCGTCGAAGGAGAGTTTTTCTTCAGTCATCAGGGAGGTGATCCGCTCGAATACGAGGAAGGCAGAGTGCCCTTCGTTGATGTGATAGACGCGCGGGCGGATTCCCAGCTTCTTCAGCAGCCGGACGCCCCCCATCCCTAAGAGAATCTCCTGCTCGATCCGCGTCCGCAGTTCAGAGCAGTAAAGGCGTTCCGTGATCCTCCGGTCCTGCGGGGTGTTCCGCTGGACATCGGTGTCCAGGAGGTAAAGCGAGACGCGTCCCACCTTGACCTCCCAGATATTGGCAAAAAGCGTCCGCCCGGGCAGCTCCAGGGAGATCTGCACGGCATCCCCCCGGTCGTCCTGGACGATCTGCACGGGCATGCTGGAGAAGTCGTTCTCCGGATACTCCTCCGTTTGTGTGCCGTTTTTGTCGATGACCTGTTTGAAAAAACCGTTCTTGTAGAGGAGGCCGACGCCGACGAGGGGGATGTTCAGGTCGCTCGCCGTTTTCAGGTGGTCGCCGGAGAGCGTGCCGAGTCCCCCCGAGTAGATAGGCAGGCACTCGTGGAGGCCGTACTCCGTAGAGAAGTAGGCGACCGGCGAAGACCATTTCAGGCCGTTCATCGGTCCCACCTGGGGGGCCGGGGCCCGGTCTTCCATGTAGTCGTCGAACTGCCGGAAGATCTGCGCGTATAGGTTCATATAACTGGCGTTTTCCGAGGCCTCCTGCAGCCGTTCGGGAGAGACGTTCTCAAGCATCCGGACGGGATTGTTGCCCATCACCGCCCAGACATTGGGGTCGAGGGAGGAGAAAAGCGCGCGGGCGCCGGGGTTCCAGGTCCACCAGAGGTTGTAGGCGACCTCCCGGAGCCGGGAGATCTTCGGGGGGAGATTGGCCACCGCCGTGAATGTCCGGAAGTGGGGCGAAACGGAGACCGTCCCGGCGTAGGTGTATTTCGGCTCGGCTCTGAGGACCTCCACGGTGAGTTTCTCCGCGCGGGTTTGAGAGACGAACAGGGCGCGGTCGTAGGCCTCCTCATAGCTCCGAAAGAAATCCTTCCAGTTTGCCCGACTGGCCGCGGCGCGGGCGTTGACGCGCATGCACTGCAGTTCCTGTTCCTTCAGGGTAAGGAAATTCCGGAAGATGTCGTGGAGGTGATCGGCGATCGCCGCCTCGGGCTGTCCCAGGCGCTTGAGGAGGATGATCCCGTTGCACTCACCCGCCGACTTCTGCGCCCAGAGACCGAAGCCGGCCTGATCGGTCGTGATCGTCGGCACGGCGTGGGCCGCGCTTTCCTGAGGGGTGTAGCCCCAGGGTTCATAGTAGGAGGGGAAAACCCCGAGATCACATCCGGCGAGCGCATCGTAATAGGTCATATTGATCAGGCCGTCGTGGCCGTTCAGATAGGCTGGGACGAAGATGACCTGGACCCGGTTCTGGGGGAGGTTCTTGAGTCCGAGTCGGTCGCAGGTCTGCAGGATGGGGTCGGATGCCTCGTTGTTCAGGCGGTGGGTGGCGATCGGCGCCGGCGCCTGCTCGGTCCTGGCGGCGTCGCTCTGGAGCGAGGGGATCAGATCCGTATAGCCGCTGAGGACGAAAAGGTAAGCGAGGATGGTCTGGTCCGGCCCCATCTCCCCGTTCAGACGGCCGAGGGCCGATAGGAAGAGGTCGATTCCCTTGTTTTTGAATTCGTAGCGTCCCGAGATCAGCATGATTCTTGTTTCAGCGGGAAAATCCCTTCTGAGGAAACGGCCGGCTGCGGCGAGGAGTCGTGTCCGGGACTCCAGAGCGGGCGCCCGGTCGGCCGCCAGATCGAGGATGCTCTCCATGTCGAGGCCGTTCGGGGTGATCAGGTCCGGCGTCCGGCCGAGAAAGTTCTTCGCCTCCGAGGCGGTGATCTCGCTGACCGTGGTGAAGCAGTCCGCCTCGCGGGCCGATACCGTCTCCAGCGAGCATTTGGCCGTGATGTTGTGGGCGCTCGCCTCCCGTTGGGGCGAGATGTCGTCCATTGTCGTGTAGATGTCCACACCGGCGCCGGCAAGGGCTCTGCCTAACATTGTCGCGTGCGTCGTGAAGACGGTGCCTATCTCCGGGACCCGTTTCTTCAGGCCGAGGAGTCCCGCTCCCGTCATCCATTCGTGAAACTGGGCAACGGCCTGCATCCCCTTTGGTCGTACGAGGAGGTTGTGGATCGTCTCGATCACCTCGCTCGCCGCGTAGCTGAACATGACCGGCTCCACATAATCCCATCCCCCGGCGATGGAGTCGACGCCGTAGTCCTCCCAGATCCGGAAGAGGAGTTGATCCTTGTCATACTTCTGGCCGAAGTTGACGAGGATGACCTTGGGCTCGCCAGGGACCTTCCAGCGGCCGAAGCGACAGAGGATCTCCCTTATCGCAATCCCTTCCCGGACCTGGTCCCAGCACTCCTCTTCCGTCTCTTCGAAGTCGAGGTTGGTTTTCAGGTCCGGGCCGATAAGAAAGTAGTTCTCGCCATAGAGCCTCGTCGCCTCGGGAAGCTTGCTTGCGATCACCGTGTAGATTCCCCCGACCTTGTTGCAGACTTCCCAGCTCACCTCAAAGAGGAAGTGTTTGCGCGTCTCTGTCATGGATGCACTCCTTTTTCTGTTTAAGTGATTGCGATAAATCGTCGAGGATGTTCATGTAATTGATGTAGGCCTCATAGGGCGACTCAAAGGGGTTGAAGTAGCGGTGAACATCCCCGTCGGAAAACCATTTCGTGCACATGTAGTAAAAATGATCGGACGTCTGGAGCATCCGCCATGTCTTGAAGATGCCTTCGTCCTTCCGCCGGCGGACGGCGGATTCGAGACCGTAGAGGGAGCGGGCCGCGTCCTGCTGCATGGCGTTCCCCAGCCAGGCCGTCATGTCCCTCTCCGCGTCCGCCCAGGAGATGAAACCGGGGCAGTCGATCTTCCCGGCCGGATCATGGGAGGCGGCCACTTCCGCGGGCGTCTGAAAGAAAAAATCGGGGTGGCGGAGGATCTCCCCGGGCAGGGCCGAAAGAAATTCGAAGATCCCCGTCTCCCGCCACTGGTGTTCGCCGAAGGTCTCGTAGTCCATGAACAGGTTGACAACCGCCGCCTCCCCCCCGATCCGGTGGAGCCAGTGGGCGTACTTCTCCGCCGTGAGCGGGTGTTCGGACCAGGCCGCCTCGGAGAAGCGGAAGGCCACGTCGTCCGAGAGGCGGTAATTTCTGAGCAGGAGCTTCAGCTTCCCGCAGCCCACCGGATGGTAGACCTGGTTTGGGCTCCGCCGGCCCAGGATCTTCTCGGTTCCCTCGGCGAGAATGACTGCATAACCCAGCTTATCGACCGCCTTCGCCAGATCGTTGCTGTAGATCAGCTCCGTGTGGCGGAAGGTCCGGCCGTCCTTGCCGAAAAGGGTCCGGATCCGCTTGCGGTGGAGGAGGACCTGCGCCCGGAACTCCCGCGGCGAGAAGAGGAAGGCGAGGGAGTGGCTGTCGGTCTCATTCAGAAATTCGACACATCCCGTCGCGGCCAGCCGCCGGAAGCTCTCTAAGACATCCGGGCGGCGCCGCTCGATCTGGTCGAGGACCACGCCGGAGAGGGAAAAGGCGACCCGAAATTTCCCTTGTTGTTCCTCGATCAGCTTGAGCAGAAGCGCGTTGGCGGGAAGATAGCACTTCTGGGCGACCCTGTCCAATATCCGGTGGTTTTCTGCCTCGTCCTCATAGTCGTGGACATGGCCCACGTCGAAGAAGGAATACCTCCGGAGCCGGCAGGGCTGGTGAACCTGAAAATAGAGACAGAGGCTCGGCATGCGTATCACTTCCTTACAGGGGACAGATTTCAAATCTGTCCCCGATCCGGGATTTCCGTTCCGTAACGCTACTGCGAAAACATCAAGGCGCCGGGGCGGACGCAGCCGCCTCCCGGTAGATCTCCGCAATCAACTCCGCGGCCGTTTCCCAGCGGATCTTTAGGAGCTCCTCGCGGGCCTTCTCCGCCATCTCGCCGGCCAGGACTGGGTGTTTCAGGACGGCGATAATCTTGGCAGCCATCTCCCGGACATCCCAGAAATCAACCTTCAGGGCGTGTTTCAGGATCTCCGCGACGCCGGACTGGCGGGAGAGGATCACCGGGACGTCGTACATCATCGCCTCGAGGGGGGAGATGCCGAACGGTTCGGAGACGCTCGGCATGACGTAGAGATCGCTCATGGAGAAGATCCGTTCGATCTCCTCCCCCTGGAGAAATCCCGTGAAATGAAAACGGTTTCCGATTCCCAGTTCGCCGACCCGTTCGATCATCTGCCCCATCATGTTGCCGGCGCCGGCCATGACGAAGGTCACGTCGGGAAGGACCTGGAGAACCCTGGCCGCCGCCTCGACGAAGTAGTCCGGCCCCTTCTGGAAGGTAATCCGGCCGAGAAAGAGGACCATCTTCCGGTCCCCCTTTCGTTCGACGCGGTAGACCCGCTGCGCCTCCGCCCTGGTCACGGCGTTGTAGATCACGGAGATCTTCTCCTGCGGTATTCCGTAACGCTCCACAATCATCCGTTTTGTCCGATGGCTTACGGCGATGATCCGATCGGCCTTCCCCAGACCTTCCCGTTCGATCTCAAGAATCTGGTGGTTGACGTTCTCGCCGCTCCGGTCGTATTCGAGGGAGTGGACATGCAGGATGAAGGGTTTTCCGCTGATCCGGCGGGCGAGGAGGGCGGCGGGAGCGGTCATCCAGTCATGGGCGTGAATGATCTCGAAGGAGAGGCGCCGCGCGACGGCGCCGGCGGCCCGGCCGTAGCGGGTCACCTCGGCGATCAGGTCGGGGCCGTAAACGGCGGCGGTGTCCCGAAACCTTCCTTCTCCGGAAAGAAAGAGGTCCCGGTAACGATCCGCACTCAGGTAGGGGCTGAGCAGGGCAGGGAGGGGGTGTACTGTGAGCCGCCGGAGCAGCTCCGTTTCCCCCTCTTCCGGGTCGGTACCGGAAAGAGAGATGCCGGAGGCGGAGACGAGAACCAGAAAGGGAGCAGCAGATGTCTCTCCGGCATGCGGCAGGACGAAGGTTATCCGATGGCCCAGGCCGGCCAGGGCCTTGGTCATGCCGAAACAGGCCGTGCCCAGGCCGCCGCTCATCCGGGGCGGAAATTCCCAGCCGAACATGAGAATGCGCACGGTTCACAACCTCCTTTTTCTTGAAGGGGCCGTCCCCGGTGGGCGGGAGAGAGGACAAAACGGCAATGCAAGGTTGGCGGCCCTGAAAAAAGTAAAATGGCTAAATCGAAGTGATCTTGACACAGTTGCAACGAAAAGTAAACCCCCGCAAATAAATAGGGACAGAGCCTGTTTATTTCCGGAGGAGCAGGTACAGGCGGATCAGTTCGGCGACGCTCCAGGCCTGCGCGATGCAGCCCCCCGGCCGGTGGGGGGGATCCCCGTCGAAAACCTCGGAGACGCTGCCGATCCCCGCCTCGACGAGGTGGCTCTGCAAAAAATTCCGGACGTGTTTCCTGAGAGATTCCTTTTCCTGTTCCCGGTCTTCGGCGACACGGAGGGCGGCTTCGCCGAAAGAGCCGAGCAGCCAGGGCCAGACGGTACCCTGGTGGTAGGCGGAGTCCCGCTCCGCGGCGTTGCCCCGGTAGCGGCTTCGGTAAGACGGATCGGCGGGCGAGAGGGTTCGGAGTCCGCAGGGGGTGAGGAGGTGCTCGCGCACGGTCCGGACGACGCCGGCCTGCTCAGCGGGATCAAGCGGCGAGAAGGGGAGGGAGACGGCAAAGATCTGATTCGGCCGGACGGCGCGGTCGAGAACGCCGTTGTTAAAGACGTCGCCGAGGTAGCCGCCCTCGGGGATCCAGAAGGTCTCCCGGAACGAGCGGCGGAGCAGGGGAATCCGGTCGGCGAAGGACCATTCCGGATCGCCGAATTCAGTCGCCAGTTCGCGGGTGAAGCACAGTGCATTGTACCACAGGGCGTTGATCTCCACCGCATAGCCATGGCGGGGCGTCACCGGCACTCCCCCTACGGTTGCGTCCATCCAGGTGAGGGCCGTTCCGCCCTCGCCGGCGCGGAGGAGGCCCCGGGCATCGATGCCGATGCCGAACCGTGTACAGGCCGTGAAACGGCCGATGATCCGTTTCATGACGGGCCAAAAAGAGGTGCGGATCCGATCGGCATCGCCCGTGATCCGATGGAACTCCTGGATCGCCCGGAAGTACCACAGAGAACTGTCGACGGTGTTGTAGGCCTCGGGCGTGCCGTCCGCGGAGAAGAAATTGGGCAGAATTCCCTCCCGCTCGTGGCTGCCCAGCTCGGTCAGGATGGAAACCCCTTCCTCAATCCGGCCTATACAGAAGGCGAGGCCGGGGAGGGCGATCAGGGTGTCCCGTCCCCAGCTCCCGAACCAGGGGTAGCCGGCAATGACGGCCGGCCTTCCCGACGGAGTGATGATGAGAAACTGTTGTCCCGCCCGGATCAGGGCAAGGAGCATCCCCTGATCCTCCCTATCGAGCCCGCCGGCAATCTTTTCGTCCTCTGCCGGCTCACGCTGCCGCCGGGCGACCTCGGCCTTCCAGAGCGCGGACGGATTTTCCCCGTTCACGGTTTTGCCTGCCACCCCCCCGTCGTCTGCTATCCCCTGGCGGCGCAGGGAGAAATCGGTTGCCCGGGGTATCACCGGTTCCTCACCGGGGTCGCCGTCAGAGACCATTAAGATCAACGACCCCCCCGCCGCGATCTCAACCTCCACAACCCCTGGCAGAAAGAGATCCTCCTGCCAGTCGAAGCCGCGCTCCCGCTCCTCAACATATTCGAAACGGTTATACCAGAGAGGGGAAGGGATGAAGCGGGAGGCCGCCGAGGTCCGGAAGAAAAGGGGCGGCATACCCGCGTACGGTTCAATCCTGAAGCCGTTTTCGATAATTTCCGTCCGGCTGCGGAGATAGGGATTTTCATGGGCGAGCGTGTGATGCTTCCTAAAGGCCAGGAAGGGTTTCAGGCGGAGAACGCCTGTCGCCGGGCCGTGTGTGAAGTCGTAACGGACAAGGAGCGCGCCGCTGTGGCGGACGAGCATCACCGATTTTTGCATGCAACTTTCCCCGGCCCGGTAGGTGAACCGGGGGCAGATGTCGAGAATAAACTCCTGCAGAAGAGGCGGACCCGGGGGGAAAAGAACGCCGGGATACCGGTGGCGGCTGAAGAAGAACTCCTCCCCGTTGACGAGCAGAGAATCCTCCAACTTGGAGAGGAGGACATGCCGTCCCTCGGGGAGCCTGAGATTGGACACCATCAGGCCGTGGTAACGCCGCGTGTGGCAGTTCTCCAGGGTGCTCGATGCGTATCCCCCCCGGCCGTCGGTCTCCAGCCACTCCAGGTCGGTCTCGTGAGAGGCCGATTCTATAGTGTTAATCCGGATCATGGGGGTGTCTCACAGAAGGCAGGGACAGCGCCCCTGTTTTTTCGCGGAAAAATAGGAGCGCTGTCCCTACTTTCCTACTGCGGCGTGTTGACGATCTCGACGCCGGCCGGCGGTTTGAAGTCGAACAACTTGTCGGAGACGCCGCTGTTCACCCGGACATTGACGAAATTGAGCCGTGTCGTGTTTCCATAGGCGTCGCTGAAACTGCACCGGGAGATCTGGAAAGTCTTTCCATCGATAGACAGATAGAGCCGATCGATGCCGGAACCGGTCTCTTTTGCGGTCAGTGTGAGGAGGTAGTTCCCGCCTTCATCGAGAGGGTTGTCTTTCGTGAAACGGATCTGGAAATCCTCGGAGAGTTTGCCTATGCCGGAGAGGAATCTGATCGCCGCCTGCGATCGGTAAACATCTTCGGTATTCTGGATGTAGACCATACGGTCTTCGGGGATATAAAGCCAGGCCTTCCGGTCGTTGATGACCAGCTTCTTCGCCTTCGGCTTCTGATAATCCCACAGCATCATCTTCGGATTCCTGAAGTAGACCGTTCCCTCTTCCCGTTCGGTTTTCTTCATGGAGCGGATCGTCACCTCCTGGATGAACCGGGCCTTGAGGTCCGTCGTCTTTTCGTAGGTCTCCTGGGCCTTCGCGATCAATTGCTCCAGAGAGAGGACCTCGGCCCCGACCACCGCGGCTGGGGAAAAAAACATGACAGCCAGGAGGATGGCGATCCCCGCCGCCCAGACGTCGGGGGAAGGTCCCCTCCGGGCAGAAAAAATATCCTTCCGGAAGTGCGGAAATGGCACAAATTTTTCCAAAGGTTTATAACTCCGCAAAAAAGTGCCGTAAATGGCCGAGGCGGGGCCATGTAATTGTAACATAATGTTATCATTGATAATATTCACTGCCCGCGCCTTATGCAAACCGGTATATAATCGTGACAATTGAAGAGTTACGGAAGTTCTCCACAGGCTTGTCCACAACCTTTTCCACATCCCTGTGGAAACCCCTCTTAAGTTCGCGGATCAAGGGAAAGATTGGGCTTCTGATCAATCCGCGATTTTGATCCGCCAGCCGAACGGATCATCTTTCTGGCCATACTGGATCTGGAGGATCTCATTGTACAGCCTTTCTGTGAGACTGCCCGTTTTCCTCTCGTTGATGGGGTATTCCCTCCCCCGGTAATAGATCAGGCCGATCGGCGAGACGATAGCGGCCGTTCCCGAGGCGAAGGCTTCCCGGAGAGCGCCGTCGGCGATGGCGTCCATGACTTCATCCATCGAGAGCCGCCTTTCGGCGACCTTCACCCCCCAGCTTTTGGCGAGCTGGATGACCGAATCGCGGGTGACCCCGGGGAGGATCGTCCCCATGAGGGGGGCCGTGATCAGTTCATCGCCGATCACGAAGAACATGTTGCTCGTTCCCACCTCTTCCACGTATTTCCTCTCGACGGAGTCGAGCCACAGAACTTGGGTGTAACCCATTTTCTTTGCGATCTCGCTCGCGTAGAGGCTTGCCGCATAGTTCCCGCCGGCCTTGCAGTATCCGGTTCCCCCGGGAGCTGACCGGGAGTATTCCTCCGTGACGAAGATTTTGGTCGGGCTGAACCCCTCGGGGTAATAGGCCCCCACCGGCCCCATGATGATGAAGAAGAGGTACTCGTTCGCCGGGTGGACGCCGAGGGCCGGCTCCGTGGCGATCATCGTCGGCCGGATATAGAGGGAGGTCCCGCTGCCGTGGGGGATCCAGTCTTTTTCCAGGAGGATCAGTTTCGTCAACGCCTCCAGGAAAAGATTCTCATCGACCTGGGGCATGCAGAGCCTCTCCGCCGAGACGTTCATCCGCCGGATATTCTCCGTCGGCCGGAAGAGGAAGATGGCGCCGTCCTTCCCCCGGTAGGCCTTCATCCCCTCGAAGATCTCCTGGGCGTAGTGGAGGCACATCGCCGTCGGATCAAGCTGGAGAGGCCGGCAGGGTTCGATCAGGGGATCGTGCCAGCTCCGGCCGGCGTGGTAGGGCATGGTGAAAAAATGATCGGTGAAGATCTTGCCGAAACCAAGTTTCGCTTCATCTGTTGGTTTCGTCTTCCTCTTTTCGGGAGCGGCCTGAATAACCTTGATTTCCATAAATCGTCTCCTTGTGCAAACGCCTGCTGATAATTTCTACTTGGACACTTACCACTAAATGAGCCGGCGATCAAGGCTTCTGTACTGGATGGCTTCCGCGACATAGGAGGGTCGGAGGGCGGGTTCGCCTTCGAGGTCCGCGATGGTCCGGGCGACCTTCAGGATACGGCTGTAGGCGCGGGCGCTCAATCCCAGGCGGTCGATGGCCATTTCGATCAGCTGTCGCGACTCCTCGTCTAACTGGCAGACGGTCCGGACCTGGCGGTCGGACATGCGGGCGTTGAACAGCGTATCGTCGCCGTTGAAGCGCTGCCTCTGGATCTTACGGGCCCGTTCGATCCGGGCCTTGATCGCGGCTGATGACTCGCCCGTCTCCCGCGCCGTCAATTCGCGGTAGCGGACGGCGGGGACCTCGACATGGATGTCGATCCGATCCAGGAGCGGCCCGGAGATCCTCCCCTGGTACTGGCGGATCTGCTGGGGAGTGCAGCGGCAGGGGTGGTTCCTGTCGCCTAAGTATCCGCAAAGACAAGGATTCATTGCCGCGACGAGCATGAAGCGGGCGGGATAGGTGGCCGTGAGGGAGGAGCGGGTGATCGTGATCTTCCCGTCTTCCAGGGGCTGCCGGAGGGCTTCGAGGGCGTTTTTCCTGAACTCGGGCAGTTCGTCCAGAAAAAGCACCCCGTGATGGGCGAGGCTGATCTCTCCCGGCCGGGGCGTGTGGCCCCCGCCGACCAGGCCGGCGTCGGAGATCGTATGATGAGGGGCGCGGAAGGGTCGCGTTGCCAGGATCGCCTCCTTCCGGTCGAGGAGGCCGGCGACGGAAAAGATCTTCGTCGTTTCGATGGCCTCGGTGAGAGAAAGGTCGGGCAGGATCGTCACGAGACGCTGGGCCAACATGGTCTTCCCGGAACCCGGGGGACCGATCATGAGGAGGTTGTGGCCCCCGGCGGCGGCGACCTCCAGGGCTCTCTTGGCTTGTTCCTGTCCGCGGATGTCATTCAAATCGAACGGATAGTCGAGGCTCCGCCGGAAGAGCTCACCGATATCGACGCTGACCGGCGCAATCTCCGTCCGTCCGCAAAGGAATTCCACCACCTCGGAGAGGTAATCCACAGGGATGACCTCGATCCCCGCCACCAGGGCCGCCTCGGTGGTGTTTTCCCGTGGGAGGATCATCCCCCGGATGCCAAGGGCCTTCGCCTGGAAGGCCGCGGAGAGGGCGCCGTGGACCCCCTTCACGCCGCCGTCCAGGGAAAGTTCGCCAAGGAGGAGGTAGTCGGCGAGCAGGGCAGGGGGCAGCAGGCCCTGGGCGGCCAGGATTGCCACGGCGATGGGAAGGTCGAAGGCGGTTCCCTCTTTCTTGATGTCGGCGGGGGCCAGATTGACGGTGACATGGTGGCCGGGGAACGCATAGCCGGAGTTCTTGATGGCGGCCTTGATCCGATCCTTGCTCTCCCGCACGGCAACGTCGGGAAGGCCTACGGTCGAGAACAGCGGGAGACCGGCGGAGAGATCGACCTCGACGGAGACGGGATGGGATTCGATGCCGATGATGGTGGAGCTGATGGCCTTGACGATCAAGCGGACACCCCCTTTGCGCACCAGACGGCCGGCCGGCAGTGGATGCCTCTTCAAGGCATCCCGGTCGCGGATATTAAACGAGAAGTGCCTTCCCCGCAAGCGATATTTCGTTTTCCATTTCTCAATTGCCATTTCATTAAGAGGGTTACGTATGTCATACCCGACGCAATTGGGATCGGCAGGGGAGAAACCATTTAACCTTCTTGACTGAAGAAAAACGCTGTGCTAAGTTTTCTCAAAACTTTTCCGACAGCGAAGGTGAAGCTTCCCGCCCTTGCGGGGGGGTCTTCCCGGCAGGGAGGAGATTTGTTTGTTGCGCCCTTTATACCCGCCTGCAGGGAGGGTATTGCGGGATGCGTTTCCGGTTATTCCAGCACGGCAGGTCCATGAACGAACTGTCCCATCTCGATGAAAAAGGTCAGGCGCGAATGGTGGATGTGACGGCAAAGGAGCCCACCCTCCGTCAGGCCGTCGCCCATGGGAAGGTCCGGATGCGTCCGGAGACCGTCGCCCTGATCGAGGAGGGGGGAATCCCCAAGGGGGATGTTTTCGCTGCGGCAAGAATCGCGGGAATCATGGCGGCCAAGAAGACCAGCGAACTCATCCCCATGTGCCATCCGCTCGAGCTAACGGGGATCGAGATCCTGTTTGCCTGCGATGCCGCCGCCGGCGAAGTCGCGATCGAAGCGAAGGTCCGGACGGTGGGGAGAACGGGGGTCGAGATGGAGGCCATGACGGCTGTAGGAGTGGCCGCGCTGACGATTTACGATATGTGCAAGTCGGTCGACCGGGAAATCATCCTTGCGGATATCCGGCTGATGAGCAAGCAGGGCGGCAAGAGCGGCGCCTTTGTCAGGCAGGGAGCGGGGTGATATGAGAGCGGGTCCGATTCCGCGGGGTGTAGAGATGTCGCAGCGAATCTATATGATAAGAAGGGCGTTTCTCATTCCTCTTGGGGTTGATGCCTTCCTCCTTTTCTGCCTCCTCCTGATCTCCCTGCTGCCGCAGGGGTCCGCGACGGAGCAGCTCGTCTTTACGATTTTTTTCCTGCCTACCCTGTATCTCTTCCTCGAATCGCTCTTCCGGAGGGTTACGATGGACGAGGCGGGGATCAGGATCCGGAAGCTGTGGAGGGGAAAGAGGATCTCCTGGGGGGAGATCACCCATGTCGGCTGCCTCAATCTCCACAAGAAGGTCTATATCCTGCTGACGACCGTCAAGGGGTTTTTCATCGTTTCCAACGCCTATGAGGGATTTCCCGAACTCGTGGGCGAGATCATCGGCCATGTCGATCGGGAAAAGGTCGAGGAGGATGTCCGCCTTCAGACGGGGCGTTCCCTTGCCGGGATCGCCCATGTCATTCTGGCATGGGTCGCGGCCGTGCTGATGATCGGCATCATCCTCATAAAAGTGGCCCCCTTTTTTATCTAAACCTCTTTACGAAAGGAATCCGGTGATCCATGAGTCTCAAGCGATCTGTTGTTGATGCGGCGGTGCGGGCAACTCCAGCCGCGGTGGTCGAAGATATCCTGGAAAAAAAGATCGAGGACATCGCGACGGTCCTCTCCGCGACCGGAAACGGAAAGAGCCGTCTCTACGATGAGGTTCTGGCCATGGTGGAGAGGTGCCTGTTTAGGATCGCGCTTACACGGTCGAATTATGTCAAGAGCGCCGCCGCGGCCTATCTCGGCATCAACCGGAACACCTTTCAGAAGAAGATGGTCAAGCTCGGTCTCGATCGCGATCCGGGTTGATCGCAGGAATGATTGCGGGGCTTCGGGTGTGGAAGCGGATCCTGTAGCGGAGTTCTGCCGGAGGAAGAGGGATGATGGATCATGCGGAAGAGGCGATGTTGCCGGCGCCGGTATTGAAACTTCTGGGAAAGGGGGTCCTGATGCCCGCTCCCTTTTCTGTCGATGTCGGCGAGGAGATTAATCCCGGGCGCATCTCGCCGGACGGGGTCGTCTTCTACGGCGGGACGAAGATCTCCGGCGCCCAAACCCTGATTTCGGCAGGAACGAAGCTGGGCTGCGAAGCGCCGGTCACGGTGGCGGATTGTCAGCTCGGCCGGGGGGTGGAACTGAAAGGAGGGTTCTTCAAATCCTCCGTATTCCTGGATCAGGCAAACATCGCCTCCGGCGCCCAGGTTCGGGAGGGCTGCCTCCTCGAGGAAGAAGCCAACGGGAGCCACACGGTCGGCATGAAGCAGACCATCCTCTTCCCCTTCGTCACCCTGGGCAGCCTGATCAATTTCTGCGACGTTTTCCTCGCCGGGGGGACCAGCCGTAAAGACCACAGCGAGGTGGGGAGCTCCTACATCCACTTCAACTACACCCCCAACCAGGACAAGGCCACCGCGTCACTTCTGGGGGATGTTCCCCGGGGGGTCATGCTGAACCAGCCGCCGATCTTTCTCGGCGGGCAGGGAGGACTGGTCGGTCCGGCCCGGATCGGTTTCGGAACGGTGATCGCCGCGGGAGGAGTCTGGCGGGGAGACTGCCCGGAGGGGGGAAAACTGCTCCGGGCGGAGGGGGGCCCGGCATCCGGGCAACCGTTTCACCCGGGACTCTACGGCGACATCCGCCGGAAGGTGACCAACAATATCGTCTATCTTGCCAATCTCCTGGCCCTGCGCCAGTGGTATATCCATGTCCGCCGTCCCTTCTTCCAGGACGGGGAGATGGGGGAGGCGCTCTATCGCGGAGCGATGGAGATCCTGGAGAAGGCCATTGCGGAGAGGCTGACGCGGTTCCGGGCCCTGGCGGAGAAGATGGAGCGGTCGGCGCAACTCGGCGAAAGGTTCCTGCCGGAAGAGACCCGAGGGATCGTTCTCCGTCAGCAGCGGGAATTCCGTGAGCGCTGGTCCGCTCTGGAGGCCTGCCTGACCGACCGTCAGGAGGAGGCGGTCGCCCTGGAGGAGCGGGATGGATTCCTCGCGAAGCTGGCAATTGTCAGAGAGGCGCAGGGGAAGAACTATATCCGGGTGATCCGGTCTTTGGACCGGGAGACATCTTCCCGGGGGACGCAGTGGCTTCAGCAGGTGGTCGATGCCGTTGCGGAAAGGGCGCAAGCCCGGGTACCTTCCTGTCGGGCATGATGCGATGACGGTTTGTGCGTTTATGAAATATGCCGTATTCCCCCTCCGGATTTCGGAAAACGTCACAAAGTTGTCTCTTTGTTGCACCCCTGGTATGGCCTTTGTTTTTTCTGCGAAGGGGGTGAATATTGTCTGAAAGAGACGCCATGCTGATCCTGTTTTTCCGGAAGATCGTCCGTTTTCTGCGGAGCGGGAAGATCCATGTGGGCCGCGACCCGCGGCGGGTACCGGCGCCCGCCCTGATCCTGTTTCCTCTGCTTTCCGATACCCTCTGCTGCGGTCTTGCCGGTATCCTGACCCTGCGCGGAAGGGGCAAGCCGGCGCGTACGGACGGCGATCTGGACACACGGTTTGCCCAGGCGTCGGGCCATAACCTGGCCGCACTCCTGTCCGGAGCGATCTCTCCGGAGAGATACCTGGGCGGGATTCTATCCCTGGAGGCGCTGGAGCGGGAGCTCCTCCACCTGAAGGGAGAGGATGCCTTCCGGAGGCTCTTTTTCGACCCTGCGGAGGCGGGCCGTTTCGCTGCCCTTTCCAGGAAAATCCATGTATTTCTTGTGGAGGAGGAACGGCTCCTGGAGGAGAATGAAGGCCGTTTTTCCACGGTCGCTCTGGAGGCAATCAATCAGGGCCTGCTCCTGATCCGGGATCTCGTCTGGGGGCTGGATCGGGATATCCTGGGCAATATCGAACGGATCATCCGCCTGGCCGGGGCCGGCGAAGTCGGGGATGTAGCGCCGGAGGCCTTCCCGAAGTACCGGGAGATGAATTCCCTCCTCAACTGCCTGGACCGCCTGGAGGTCCGGGGGCGGGATTCGGCGGGGATACAGATCTCGTTCATTCCGGCCGATGCCGGGGTCCTCGGGGAGGTAATGACCGGTCTCGCGAAGGTGGGACTGGACGGTGAGCTCCAACGGCGGATGGCAACGGGAGATCTCGTCAACGGTTCGATCGCCTGTTTCCCTGCCGCCGTTCCCGGAGGCGCCGGCGGCCAGGCGATCTCCTTTACCTATAAGACAGCCGAGATCATCGGGGAACTGGGCCGGAATGTCCGGGAACTGAGAAATCAGATCGCCCGGGACCGCCTGTTTCATGTCTTTACCCGGCTGCCGGTCGCCTTCGCGACCTCCTTCGCCCATACCCGTTGGGCGTCGGTGGGCTCCATCACGGAGGAGAACTGCCATCCGGTCGGGAACTTCACCCTTACCGGAACGGCGCGGTCCGCCGTTCAGGAGAAGAACTATCCCGCGTACGGGAGGGGTCCCTGGACCATCCATTGCGTTCTCAACGGGGACATCGACAACTACCCCTCCCTTCGTGGGGCCCTCGAGTCGGGAGGGGAGTTGATCGCCCCGGAAGTGACAACGGACACGAAGATCATCCCCCTCCAGATCGAAAAATACCTCCTGGCCGGCCATGACCTGACCGATGCATTCCGGTGCGCCGTTGGCGACTTCGAGGGGTCCCATGCCATCGCGATGGTCAGCAATGCCGAGCCGGGAAAGGCCTTCCTTGCCCTTAAGGGGAGCGGTCAGTCGCTCTATGTCGGGATCGCTCCGGACCGTTATCTCTTTTCCTCCGAACTTTACGGCCTGGTCGAAGAGACCCCCTTCTTCCTGAAGATGGACGGCGAGAAACCATCCCGTCCCGATCAGCCGGAGACGGCCGGCCAGATCTTCGTTCTCGATCAGGATTCCCCCGGCGGCGCAGCCGGCATCCGGGCGTTTTTCTATGACAGAACACCGCTTCCGCTTGGCGAGGAGGCAATCCGGAAGGCCGAGATCACGACGCGGGACATCGACCGGGGCAACTATCCCCACTTCTTCCTCAAGGAGATCACCGAATCGGCCCTTTCCGTCCGGAAGACCCTGCGCGGCCGGTACCGGATCGAACGCGATGGGGCCGGAGAGCGCGCCGTCTTCAACCTCGGAGAGGATACCGTCCCCGGCAGGGTGAGAGAAGCCCTGCTGTGCGGGGAGATCCGGCGGATCATTGCCATCGGTCAGGGGACGGCGGCCGTGGCTGCCAGCGCTGTGGCCGACGCAATGGAACGCTGCCTCCCGGGGAGCGGGATCCGTGTGGAGGGCAGGGTCGCCACCGAGCTGAGCGGGTTCTGCCTGGAAAATGACCTGCGCGACACCTTAGTCATTCCAATCACCCAGTCGGGAACAACGACGGACACCAACCGCGCCGTGGCGATGGCCGCACAGAGGGGCGCCCGCGTGATCGCCATCGTGAACCGGCGCCAGTCCGATATCACTACGAAGGCCGACGGGGTTTTTTACACCTCCGACGGCCGGGATATCGAGATGGCCGTCGCCTCCACTAAGGCCTTCTACTCCCAGATCGTGGCCGGTAATCTCCTCGCTCTCTATTTCGCCCGGCTGCTGGGAACCTTCTCCGCGGAGCGGATTGCAGCGGAACTCCGCCAGCTCGAGCAGGCGCCGGAGATGATGCGCCGGGTCCTCGCGCGCAAGGAGGAGATCCGCCGCTCGGTGGAGATGCTGGCCAAACAGAAAAGGTACTGGGCGGTAGTGGGAAGCGGGCCGAATAAGGCGGCAGCCGACGAGATCCGGATCAAGCTGAGCGAGTTGTGCTACAAAACGATCTCTTCGGACATCGTGGAGAACAAGAAGCACATCGACCTGTCCGCCGAGCCGCTGATCCTCGTCTGCGCCGCGGGAAGCCCGGAGGCCGTGACCGCGGACATCGTCAAGGATGTGGCGATCTTCAAGGCGCACCAATCCGGCGTGGTCGTCTTTGCCGACGAGGGCGAGGAACGCTTCGCCGGGATCGCCGATGCGGTCATCCCCATCCCGAACGCGCCGATGCCGCTCCCCGTGATCCTCAACACCCTGGCCGGCCATCTCTGGGGATATTACGCTGCCTGCTGCATCGATGCCGACGCCCTGTTCCTTCGGGAATTCAAGAGCCGCCTCAATCTGATCATGGTCGAACAGGCAAAACTCAGCCTCTCCTTCTATGAGTGTGTCGCCGACGGCCGGTTCCGCCGTCTTGTAAACGATTTTACGGAACGCTTCCAGCAGCGGCGAAACGGCGGCGGTTTCTCCCTGGCCGGGGTCCGGACGATGTCGGACCTGGTCCTGCTTTTGAAGTACGCGGCCGGGAAGCTTCCCCTCGATGACTTCCGGCGTGATTTTCCAGGGGAGAAGGAAACGCCCTCGCCGATCGACCTGCTGGACATAACGCTCGGCCATGCCGTGGATGAACTCTCCCGTCCGATCGACGCCATCCGCCATCAGGCCAAGACGGTGACGGTGGGGACCAGCCGGAAGGAAGCGCCCCTGCGCGGACTCATTTTCGACCTCCTGCGGGGACTGGGCTTTTCCGCCAGGGCCCTTCTCAGCACCAGCGTGCCGGCTATCAGCCGGATCCAGAAGGCGGTGGCAGCCGTTAACGGCCACACCCTCTACGCGATTAATCATCTGGACGCCGATGGAAAACCGGCGGACGATTCCACGATTGCCATCGTGGGCCGCGGCGGTATTTCCGCAGGGATGCGCTCGCGGGCCGAGAAAACGGGGCTCCTGATGGGGACGAAGAAAAGCATCGTGGCCTCCGGCAGGCTGTACGCGGGACAGGGAAAATCGGACGGGGCGTCGATCGTGATCATTCCCCTTATCGGCGTGGGGGATCGCGTCAGGCATCTCCTCCTCGTCCAAGTGGCCTTCAACGAGGGCCTCTCCGTTGGCGAGAGGAAGGAGCTCCTGGGCGAAAGAATCAACGACATCCGCAACCTCATCCAGGAATACAACCTACCGTGGGATGAACGCTGCCTCGGGGAGATCCCCCTCGGTCTCCTCCTCGGCGAACCGGTGGAGGTGATCGCCGGGCAGATCCGACAGAATCTCGGCCCTTCGGCAACGGGCCATAAGGAGCGATCATGAAGACAAAATTCATTTTTATCACCGGCGGCGTCCTCTCCTCCCTCGGCAAGGGGCTGGCGGCGGCCTCCATCGCGGCTATCCTCGAATGCCGGGGGCTCCGGGTGACCAACCAGAAACTCGATCCCTACATCAACGTCGATCCGGGGACGATGAGCCCCTTCCAGCACGGCGAGGTCTTCGTGACCGATGACGGGGCGGAGACCGACCTGGATCTCGGCCACTACGAGCGGTTCACCGGCACAAGAATGGGGAGGGGCAACAACCTCACGACGGGGCAGGTCTACTTTTCGGTGATCTCCAAGGAGAGGCGGGGCGAGTATCTGGGCAAGACGGTTCAGGTCATCCCCCACATCACCAACGAGATCAAGGAGTATATCAGAAAGACCGCCGACGGTTTCGATGTGGCGATCGTGGAGATCGGCGGCACGGTGGGCGACATCGAGAGCCTCCCCTTTCTCGAGGCGATTCGCCAGTTCCGCAACGAGGCGGGGCGGGAGAACGCGATCTTCATCCACCTGACCTGGGTCCCTTTCATCAGGACAGCGGGAGAGGTGAAGACGAAACCGACGCAGCACAGCGTCAAGGCCCTCCGGGAGATCGGCATCCAGCCGGACATCCTTCTCTGCCGGACGGAGAACTTCCTCTCTGATGAGATCAAGGCCAAGATCGCGTTGTTCTGCAACGTGGAAATGACGGCCGTCTTCACCGCCAAGGATGTGGCCTGCATCTACGAGGTGCCCCTGATCTTCCACCGGGAGGGGGTGGATCAGAAGATCGTCGATCTTCTCAACATCTGGACCGGCCAGCCCCACCTCGAGGCCTGGGAGGATGTGGTGGACAAGTGTCTCCGCCCCGCGCACGAGGTCACGATCGCCATCGTGGGGAAGTACGTCAACCTGACGGACTCCTACAAGAGTCTGAACGAGGCCCTCTGTCACGGCGGAATCGCCAATGACTGCCGGGTGAATCTCCGTTTCGTCGATTCCGAAAGGATCGAAAAGGAAGGGCTGGGGAATCAGCTCGACGGCGTAGACGGGATTCTGGTCCCCGGCGGTTTCGGAAACCGGGGGATCGAGGGGATGATCACCGCCGTCGAACAGGCCCGCACGCGGGGGATCCCCTTTTTCGGGATCTGCCTCGGGATGCAGATGGCCGTCGTGGAGTACGCGCGGCATGTCTGCGGGCTTACCCGGGCGAACAGTTCCGAGTTCGACGAATTCACCCCCCACCCGGTCATCGACCTCCTGCCCGAGCAGAAAACGATCACCGAGAAGGGGGCCTCGATGCGTCTGGGGGCCTATCCCTGCGTACTTGCGAAGGACTCCTTCGCCTGTGCGGCTTACAACGATACGGAGATCAGCGAAAGGCACCGTCACCGCTACGAATTCAACAATGAGTTCAAGGAGACGCTCCTTGCGCAAGGCCTCCGGATTACCGGCGCCTCCGCGGACGGACGACTCGCCGAGATCGTCGAGATCGGGGGAGATCCCTGGTTTTTAGGCTGCCAGTTCCACCCGGAGTTCAAGTCCCGCCCCACAGCGCCCCATCCGCTCTTCAGCCACTTCATCCGCGCTGCCCTGCAGGGGAAGATGAAGTGAAAGCGGATCTCGCCATCGACTGATCTTTCCCAGTTTATCGTTTGCAAAAAGTAACACTTTCCGTTACCATCTGTCCATTGCAACGATTTAAGGGAGGTTATCGTTATGGCCCTGAAATTAAAAGATAATGAGGCGCTTGCCCTGAAAAGCCTAAAAGATGCCCTTTTGCAGAAGTATGATGTTCTCGATTTCCGCGTCTTTGGTTCAAAAATCAAGGGTCTGGATAGGCCGGATTCAGATATCGATGTCATGATTGAACTGGCAGAATACAACTCGTCCATCGCTTCCGAGATTGATGATATCATCTTTGAGATCAACCTTGCCCATGATGCATTTATCTCTGCCGTCATCTTCGGGAAAAAAGAAATCGAGGAAGGCCCTTTATCAGAGTCCCCGATTTACAAAGTGTGCAAGCGAGAGGGAGTGTCTCTATGACCGATAGGGAAAAGCAAAAAGCCCTATCCCTGTACCGGCTTACCCAAGCGGAGGAAAGCCTGGACGAAGCGCGCTATCTACTGGCCGGGGGGAAAAGCCTGCGATCCGTCGTCAACCGGGTCTATTACGGCATGTTTTACTCGATCCTGGGGCTGTTGATATATGAGCCTTATGCCTCGTCCAAACATAGCGGTGTCCTCTCATATTTCAATAAACGTTTTATCGGCGATGGAATTTTCCCGGAGCAGATGGGGCGCACAGTCCATAAGGCTTTTGACCTGCGCCAACGGGGTGATTATCGGGAATATCAAGAGATTGAACCGGACCAGGTCGGGCCGCTATTAGAACAGGCAGATGCCTTCGTTCGTGCCGTTCGTCAATATCTGGAAAAGCACATCTTCATCGAGGAAGGATGAGCATCGATATTGAATCCAGTGGTTGCACGCGGCCAGAGATAAGATCGAAAAGATTATCAGCAACTCTTTTTCTACCGGGGCATTTCCGTCGCGCTGCGCCCCGCCTATTTCAGCTACCTGCTGCTCCTGGCGAAACGGACGAAAGAAATTATCACGTGGCAGGAACTCTACAACCGGCTTTGGCCGGGTGAGGTGAGCTGCCACGGAAACAACAAGCCTTACGAGCGGCAGATATCGGACCACAAGCGCAAACTCATCGCCCAGATCAGGAAGGGGGTTGTGGGGAAAATCGCCGTTGAAACAGGCGAGCTGGAGACCCTCATCTTCACAAGACCGAGATCGGCTTCATGCTGAATGTAGATAAGGAGAATGTGCTGATCCTACCTCAGCAGTGACCGTATATGAGTGTTAAAATTGATTGATGTTTGCACACGGTTGGTAGTTACATGGAAGGCATGACAGAATAAATTCAACCCTCAACGAACAGTATTTGTGGTTTTGTAATGCCACCCCCGCCATGAATGATTATTGGACATAGAAAGTCTTCTATGAACAAATTCGACGATTTGGAATATTGGCAACGAAGTCCTAAAAGAAAAGTTGATTCCCGTGGGTTGTTGTCTAGTGTATCGTCAACCATCAAGTGTCGGATAGAGGCGGCGTAGTTTTATCCTGGCATCTTCCGCAGTGAATTGCCAGTTAACCTTCGCGTTTTTGTTGTTTCTGAATTTCTGCCATGCCGCTACTTCTTTCTTAACAATTTCGATGTCGTCAATCCTTCTTTTCAGGCACTGTCCCGTAAGTACGT
>Ga0315297_10000264_pt1 | contig 29458 bp, 26 predicted proteins | sample YL17G15_0_MG_FD_203628 | JGI IMG/M metagenome (GOLD analysis project Ga0315297, IMG submission 203628) | Sediment microbial communities from Yellowstone Lake, YNP, Wyoming, USA - YL17G15_0 | ecosystem: Environmental > Aquatic > Freshwater > Lake > Sediment | place: USA: Wyoming | collected...
TTTTTCGCCAGCATACTTGACCACGTTCACCAAAAATGAAGAGTTGCCTCCGTGACCATTCATCAAGTAGAAGCGGGTGAAACCTCGGGCAACAAGTGCATCCACCACTGCCAGCCAGAAATCCTCGAAGGCCCGCCCGCCCAGATTAAAAGTGCCGGGGAAGGAGCGCCGGTGCGTGCTGACCCCATACGGGAAAACCGGCAGACAGGCAGCCTGGCTTGGAACGGCCTCCGCTGTGCCCCGCGCAATGGCCTCGATGATCAGGGTATCGGTGGACAGCGGGTCGTGGTAACCATGTTGTTCGGTATGACCGACGGGGAGAATGATAATTTTTTCAAGGTCCGCCGGGGGTATGATCGGATCCTTCCCCTGGTGAGGCGAACAGACAATGGGGATGCCTGGCCCCAGGTCCAACCCGGACGGTGCCAGCACGTGGACGGAAGTAAATCCATCTTCCAGCAGGTTCCCGACCAGGTTAACCAGCGCGGTCTTAAAAACTTGCGGCGGCACTTCCAGCCCGCTGCCCGACCAACCATAAGGGATGGCAGGAAGAAGACCAACAGGGCGGGTGTCGTTCACCAGGTGGGAAAGGATTGCCAATTCAGGTAGCCGACCAAGGGGTAAAAACAGCGGGGTCTCGCGAGGCAGGGCTGCCACTTCGGGCCAGGTCAACTCGTCAAAGTGGAAGAAATCAGTCATATGTTTCCTCGGCTGGTGTTTTTTGAAATTCGGGAACCCTGAATAAACACATGGCTTTCCAGGCTTGTGAATTTGGTTCCCCTGTTTGCGGACAGGTTGAAAAAACCCAGTTTCTTTTAGAAACCGGGTCTTTGATTGGCTACATGTGGCGGCTGCTGCGTGGGTCAAACGCGTCCCGCAAGCCGTCACCCAGTAGGTTGATGCTCAGGATTATGAAAATGATGAACATGCTGGGGAAGATCCACATCCACCAGGCGCCCCTCTGGATGAAGGATTGCGCACTGGTCAGCATGTTACCCCAGGAGGCGGTGGGTGGTTGAACCCCCAGACCGAGGAATGACACATAAGCCTCTTGAAGGATCGCACCAGCCAGGCCCAGGGTGGCAGAGACAATGAGGATGCCAAGCGTATTTGGAACAAGGTGGCTGAAGAAAATCCGGGAGTTGCTGGCCCCAAGTGATTTCGCGGCAGCAATGTAATCCATTTCCTTCAGGGAAAGAACATTGGCGCGCACGATACGAGCCAGGTACATCCAGGAGGTAAAACCAATGACTATAATGACGATCCCCACGCTGCCGCTGAAGGACAACCCCCACAAATTAATCGTTTGAATATCCCGCCCCAAATATTTTCCCAAAACGATCAGCAGGAAGAGCTGTGGAATTGACAGCATCGCTTCAGTGAAGCGCATCAATATTACGTCCACCCAGCCGCCATAGTAAGCCGCGACCCCGCCCAGCACGGTTCCCACAGAAACAGAAATCACCACTGCCAGGATGCCGATAATGATTGAAATCTGACCACCGTAGACGATCCGGCTGAACCCGTCCCGCCCGGTGCTGTCGGTGCCGAACCAGTGTGTAGTTGAAGGGCTGCTCAAACGGGCATAAAGGTCCACGTAGTTGGCCTTATCCCGATTAATGAGAAGGGAACCAATTATGATGAAGAGCACCAAGGCGGCAATTCCCACGCCGCCCACCAAGGCGATCTTGTGCTTGCGAAATCGGCGCCAGACCAATTGACCGGGAGTCAGCGCGGCGCTGGTCGATTCTGCTTTTAGCGTTGGGATGCCGGATGAAGCTGAGGATTCTGATGACATGTGCTGCTCCGAGGTCAACTTAATCGAATACGCGGGTCTACAAAGGTGTAAACGAGATCCGTGATAATGGTGAAGATGACCACGGCAGATGAAGTGATCAGCAGGACCCCATTTACCACCGGGAAATCACCGCGCTGGGCATATTCCCAAAAAAGCCGGCCCATGCCGGGCCAGGCAAAGACCGACTCGGTTATGAGCGCGCCCCCCAGCATGGCAGGGATATCCAGGCCGACAATGGTGACAAAGGGCAGGGCTGCGTTCCGCAAGGCGTGCTTGAAAAGGACCGCCCGCTTGGTCAACCCCTTGGCGTGAGCGGTACGAATGTAATCCAGGCCCAGGACTTCCAAAATACTGGAACGCACGAAGCGGGAGTAGTTTGCGGTGGATATGATGACCAATGCCGTGACCGGCAGGACCATGTGACGAATCAATTGGCTCACATCCTTGGGATTCCAGATGTCCGCCCCGGTGGGGAGAAAAGGCCAGCCCAGTTGTTTGAATTTAACCGCGAAGATCAACATCAACCCCAGGGCGATGAAGAAGATGGGCATTGAAAACCCGATAAACGAAAAGGACGTGATGACGTTATCCAGCAGCGAATATTGCTTGACTGCCGAAATAATTCCAAGTAACAAGGCAAATGTTAATATGAAGATCTCAGCGGTAACCATCAAGACCAGGGTCATTGGCAGCCTTTGGCCGATCATACCCAGCACCGGCTGCTTCGAGAAGAAGGAAAGTCCCATATCCCCCTGCACGGCCAACCCGATCCATTTAAGATATTGAATGGGAATGGGTTGATTTAATCCCAAGCGTTCGCGCAGGGCGGCCCTGTCCGCTGCGGACATATTTGGATTCGTTGCATACTGGGCCAATGGGTCGGCGGAAAGACGTGTCAGGATGAAGCACACGATGGTGATGATTAGCAGCGTAAAAACTGCCTGGACCAATCGTCGCGCAATGTAACTCCACACAGGCGACCTCCTCGATTCGACTTGTAAATACTGAAGGTGCGTGCTGCCTCAAAGGAATGGCGTAACACGCACCATTTTACTGTATTTACTTCCGGGAGGCGGGGACGTACTCCGCCTCCCGGTCTACATGAAATTTCAGATGGTTATTTGACGTCCCAAACTTCAGAGTTCCAGTTGAGGTTGCTGGCGAAGCCGAAGGGGGCGGGTACAAAGCGGTCGACCATGCCGTAAACATTGGCACGGGCGTACGCCATGACCACATAATAGTGATCAAAGATGTACTTCTGTGCCGCGTCCAGGGCGACCTTGCGGGCTGCCGGGTCGGCGGTGGCATTTACTGCCTGCAGCAATACATCCAGATCAGGATTACAGAGGTGATAGTTGTTCACGCCTGATGGGTTGGCTGCATTCGGTACGGTGGCACATGAGAAGCTGTCCATCACGCCTGACATGGGATCGGGATAGAAGCCGGTGGTGTAGCCAGCCATATCGAACTTGCCCGTCGCCATGTTGCCTCCATCGGTATAGGTGGCGAAGAAAGTTCCGGCGGGGGTGTGGATCGGTTTGAACTCAATGCCGATCTTGGCCAGGTCGGACTGGACCGCCAGGGCGATATCCACGCGGATCTGCTTGGTGGTGGTCTCAAAATTGAAGGACAGCTTGGTATCCACGCCACCGCACATGCCGTGGCGGATGCCGTCAGCACCGGGGGTGTAACCAGCTGCATCCAGCAGGGCCTTGGCGCCTTCAGCATCATAAGGATCGGGAACAAGGCTGCTGTTGGTCCAACTGGAGTTCGGCCACTGGGTAGAGGGAACGGTGGTCTTTCCATCCAGCAGGTTGTCAACAAATGCCTGGCGGTTAATGCCCAGGGTGATGGCCTTGCGGACATTTTCATCCTTGAAGGGGCAGAAACCCTCAATATCGCTCTGTCCGGCGCCGGTGCCTTTCACGCCCAGGTTGAAGAAATAGTGTTCGAAGTCAAAACCGGGCTTGACCATCAGGTGAACTGTCGGCTCAAGGGCGCCAACGGTGGCGATATCCGATTCGGAGAAATCGGGGTACCAGTCAATATCCCCGGTCTGCAGGGCGGCCAGGGCGGTTTCCGGATCGGGAACGAACTTGATCTGGACCTGATCCAGCTTGGCGCGGCCCGAATAGAAGTTCGGGTTTGGCAGCAGGGTCATGTGATCGCCGGGAACCCAGTCAGTAATCACCCACGGCCCGGAAGAAATGGTGGGCCAGTGAATAAAGGGATCATTCTCCAGGGCAGTCTTTCCGTTAAGGATGTGCCTCGGCAGGATGCCGCCGGAGTTATTCGGACCCTGGGTGAAGAGGGTCTGCCACGGGGGATATAGTTCGGAGAAATGAAGGACGACAGTTGTGTCATCAGGAGTATCAAAACTGGCGATCTTATCGTAACCAACGCGGCTCGCCACGGCATTGCCGGGATCCATCACTGATTCCCAGGTGAACTTCACGTCATCCGAAGTGAGCGGCTGTCCATCCGACCAGTACAAGCAGGGGCGGAGGTGCCAGGTGACAGTAAGACCATCGGCCGAAACACCACCGTTGGCAGCGGTTGGGGGGAAGGTGGCCAGGTCAGCGACAAATTCACCCGTTTCATTCCACTCGCCCAAGCCGGCAAGGGTCAGTTGGGTGATCCAGATGGCATAGGACATTTGGGAATAATAAGGGACAATGCTGTCGGGTTCCTGGGACCATGCCCCGGTGACAGTTTTGCCGCCCGACGGGAATGGAATGGGGGCAGATCCCATGGGTGCATCACAGCCTTTCGCGGCCTGGGTCGGTTCCACTGTTGGCGGGACAGCCGTATTCGGCGCAACCGTGGTGGGTGCGGGACCGCAGGCTGCCAGCAGCATACCTGCCAGCACGATCATTGATGCGAGCAAAAATAGGGAACGTTTCACAATCTCTCTCCTCTTAAAGTATAAAAACTGAACGTTGGATTTTTGGGAAAATAATCAAACGGTATTTGTGCCCGGGGCCTCCTTTCGGTTGTAGTATAGAACATTATACGAGTTTTTGCGTAAATAGCAACCACCTGATGGGTGGAATATCCTACAGCATATTTGAATAATAATGTTAATAGTACCCGTAGTAGTGACTGTGGATATGTGGATAATTTCCAAATCCCGGCAGGGCTGGCATTTACCCAGACGCAGCCCTTGCATGTTGGGTATTTAATCACATTCCAGGAATTTGATCCTGTGGATAAGTACAGGATAACTTCGTGTTAATTTTTGAAAACAACAAGATCTTGAATTTCTGCCTGGAAAAAACCATAATAATCCACAAAGCCAGCCCATATATGGGGGCTATATTTCGAACAATTGAGCGACTTTTCCACAGACCTTGCGAGTTATCCACAGTTTATGAGCAGTTATCCACAGTCTTGCGTATTTACCCGCCTGTTCAGCCCCCATTATTTTGGTTTACAGTCCCTGGCTGGCAGCCGTTTTTTCCAGGACTTCCTCGACCGAATCAAGAAACTGATCCAATCCTTCAAGGCGTTCCTTGAAGTGCTCCCCGGTCAACCCGAATGTTTCACAGGCAGCCTGCCAGCTCACCTGCTGCGCCGGTGGGAGGGCAGCTGCGGAAAGCGTCCAGGTATGGATCAACGGCCAGAGAATTGATTGGGGAGAATCGGTTTCCAGCAGGGACTCGAACGACCGCTTGTAGTAAGTCAATCGCGGGGAAGCAATGGATGGATGGGTTTCTTTTTGGACGGTCGCAGCGAGGAATGTTCCTTCCCACGCAGCCAGCAGATTGCCCAGACTCACCTTATCCACATGGGTTCCGCCCAGCAGTCCCACAAGTCCGGCGGCAAGGCCGGGTACCCCCGCTGCCGAGGCGCGTTCCTGGAACTGGAGCATAAATCTTCGTTCGGCCAAAGGGCCACCAGCAAGCAGGGCAACCGCGTTGGCAACATGGTTGACACTCTTTAAATAGGAAAGCAGCCGCGCAGGGCCATCTTCATGGTTGACCTGTAAACCGCTCCAAACCTGGCGGGCATGTTCAGCATTTCGACGGGCACGCGCCAGTATGTTGACCGGTTCATCATAACCGGCCCTCACACCGGCTTGGACGAATTCAAAGAAATGCTGCGTGACATAAAGCGGCAGGGGGTCGTAGAGTTCGGGTCCCAGCCAGGGATGGATGCGCAGTTCCTTCGGCTTGTCATATTCACTGCGCGGATTGTGGATGATATCCAGGTGGACTTCGGGTGTTATAGGAACAATTTCACGAGGAATTGGGGTTTTCCCGGCGTGGACGAGAACGATATCAATATCGGTGGATCCGCCGAGGAACGGGTTCTCAGTCAATAAGGACCCGGTCAGGTAAGCCGCGACCAAACCTGGGTCCGACAAGGCGCGTTTCTGGGCGGTTTCCCTGGCGATGCGAATGAGCGTTTCGCGGGTGACACGCATCAACTATCTTCCTATTTTTCGATCAAGGAGAGTTGGTATGGAGGCAGGTTGAGGGTGGCGCGGATGCGGTTCTCGATGATGCCGAGATGATCGGGAGAATGGACAAAATCCAGCGGATTGGTGTCAATGGTCAGCACCGGGGTGTTTTCATATGGCCGGGAGAAAAAATCATCATAAGCGCGGTTGAGATCATGAATGTAATCCCGTTCCATGTTGCGCTCGTACGTGCGGTCGCGCAAGGTGATGCGCTGCATCAACACGTCGGTATCTGCGCGCAGGTACACCAGGAGATCGGGCATCGAGATTTTCTCAGCCAGCGCCTCGTGGACGCGCTTGTACATTTCCAATTCGTCCCCCCGCAGGTTGATCCCGGCGAAGAGCGAGTCCTTGGCGAAGGTGTAATCCGAGAACAGGGATTTGCCAGATTCAACGATCGCCTTGACACCGCGCCGCTGCTGATGGTAGCGGCTCAAGAGGAAAAAGATCTGGGTCTGGAAGGCGTAACGCGATCGATCAGAATAAAAATCGGAGAGGAAGGGGTTTTCCTCGAAGACCTCGAGCAAAAGATCCGCCCCAAAAAAAGGCGCAAGCATGCGTGCCAAGGTGGTCTTGCCAACCCCGATGACTCCTTCGATGGCAATGTACATGATTTCTCCCGCAGGTTAAACTGGTTATTCAAGGATACACCATAACCGGGTGTCGATGCAAGGGCAACCCCGCGCGGGAGTTTAATCTCCCTAAAATAATATAGCAGCCAAGGCCGCGTCCGTCTTGACTCATCCCATTTGACTCTGTATAATCTGTCCAATCATGCCGTGAGGAGTAGGCAGCCCGGCAAGCTGATAGAGAAGGAGGTCACCGGCTGGAAGCCTCCGCAGCAACCCACTGCCGAAGTCGCACGGTCCACTTGCTGAAGAAATCTTTGTGAGAGTAGAACAGCACGTGAGGCCACGTTACCGGCCAGCCTGATGATGGTCAGGCACAGAGCGCATTCGTCCATTGACTTATTCAAGGACGGGTGAAGTGAGGTGGTACCGCGGCGCCCGCCGTCCTCATGAGGATGCGGACGTTTTTTTATTCCCGGGATTGCCGCGTCCATCAGGCTCTGCAAGGATCACAGGAAAGGAGCGCGAATGACTGAATACCAGTTACCCAAAGCCTACGATTTCAAATCCACCGAGCCGCGCATCTATGAAATGTGGGAGAAGGGCGGCTACTTCAAACCGTCCAACGATCCCAACCGGCCTGGATTCGACCCGACCAAAAAACCCTTCGTTATCGCCATCCCGCCGCCGAACGTTACCGGTGAACTGCATATCGGGCATGTCATGTTCGTGGCGATGGAAGACCTGATGACCCGTTATCACCGGATGAAGGGGGTCCCTTCCCTGTGGATACCCGGGACCGACCATGCCGGGATCGCGACCCAGCTGCAGGTTGAAAAAGACCTGCTGGAAAGCGAGCAGGTGACGCGCGAGGAACTTGGGCGTGAAAAATTCATTGAGCGCGTCTGGTCATGGAAGGAAAAATATCACGGCATCATCACCGGGCAGATCCGTAAAATTGGCGCCTCCTGTGATTGGGAGCGCGAGCGCTTCACCCTGGATGAGGGTCTTTCAGCGGCAGTGCGCGAAGCCTTTGTCCGCCTGTATGAGAAGGGACTCATCTACCGCGGACCGCGTCTCATCAACTGGTCCCCGGGATTGAAGACTGCGGTCAGCGACCTGGAGGTGGAATACTCCGAAGAACCAGGAAAATTATATTATTTCAAGTACATGCTGGACGGGTCGGATGAATACATCCCGGTTGCCACCACCCGCCCGGAAACGATCCTGGCGGATACCGCGGTCGCTGTTCACCCCGAAGACAAGCGTTTCAAGGAATTCATCGGGCGCAAGGCGATTGTGCCAATATTGGAACGCCGGATCCCGGTCATCGCCGATGAATATGTAAGCCGCGAGTTTGGCACCGGTGCGCTCAAGATCACCCCCGGACATGATCCCAACGATTATGCCATTGGGCAGCGTCACGGACTTGAGGTGCTTTCAATGCTGGACAGGGAGGCGAAAGTGACGGAAACCGGCGGGCCGTACGCCGGCATGGACCGGTTCGTTTGCCGCGAAAAATTATGGGCAGACATGAAGACCGCTGGCCTCGTTATAAAGGAAGAGACCTACACGATCAATGTGCCGCGCTCTCAACGCGGGGGCGAGATCATCGAGCCGATGATTTCGGAACAATGGTTCGTAAAAATCCAGGCTCTGGCTGAGCCCGCGTTGGCTGCTGTGCGCGACGGGCGCATCAAGATCATCCCGGAGCGCTTCGAGAAGGTCTATTTCAACTGGCTGGAAAATATCCGCGACTGGTGCATCTCGCGCCAGTTGTGGTGGGGTCACCGCATACCGGTATGGTACTGTGCCGACTGCGGCAAGCAGACCTGCGCCCGAAAAGACCCATCCCAATGCAGTCATTGTGGATCCACGAATATCCGCCAGGATCCAGATGTTTTGGACACCTGGTTCTCATCAGGCCTGTGGCCTTTCTCCTCGCTGGGATGGCCGCAAGAAACTGCGGATTACAAGTATTTCTATCCAACCACCATGATGGAAACCGCTTACGACATCCTGTTCTTCTGGGTGGCGCGCATGATCATGGACGGGCTGGAATTTACAGGCAAAGTGCCGTTCGAGACGGTTTACCTGCATGGATTGGTGCGCAACGAAGAGGGTCTGAAAATGTCAAAGAGCAAGGGTACGGGTATAGATCCCTTGCCGATCATGGAAGAGATGGGCACCGACGCGCTGCGCTTCACCCTGCTGGTCGGTTCCACCCCGGGAAACGATTCGAATATCAGCCTGAAAAAAGTGGAAGGCAACCGCAATTTTGTCAACAAGATCTGGAACGCGGGCAGGTTTGTTATTTCAGCCATCAACAACCTGGCAGCCGGCAGCGACGTGAAAACACTGATCAACGAATCAGCGTCCTCGATCGGGGTCGCATCTGAATGGACGCTTTCAGACAGCTGGATATGGGCCCGGCTGCAGGCGCTGGTGCGGGATGTGGAGCGGTTGTTCCAGGCATATCAATACGGCGAGGCTGGGCGCCAGATCTACGAATTCTTCTGGAACGATTTCGCCGACTGGTACGTGGAAGTGGCGAAACTGCAAATGACCCCGGGTGGGAAACATTCCGTCATTACTGCCCGGACCCTGGCTCGAATCCTCGACGTTTCCCTGCGCCTGCTGCATCCCATCACGCCCTTTGTGACCGAGGAGCTGTGGGGTCACCTGCGGCGCGCCCTGCTGGATTCACCGCTGGCGGGGCTGGTGAACGACTGGCCCGAAGCACTGATCATCGCTTCCTGGCCGGAGCCGCGCCCTCAAGAAACCTGGGAAAGCTCCAAGGTGGCAGATTTTGGACTGATTCAAGACACGGTGCGGTCCATACGAAACCTGCGGGCAGATAAAAAGGTCAGCCCTGCCAAGCGCATCCCGGCCATGCTTGCCGGTGGGATGAAAACCGCGCTGCTGCAAGAACAGGCGGGCGTGCTTGCAGCCCTGGCCGGACTGGATCCATCCCGGCTGTCGATCCACCAAATGCTGCCGGTCAAGCCGGAAAACAGCATCGTCCTGGTAGCCGGCCCGGTGGAAATCTACATTCCGCTTTCCGGCATGGTGGACCTGGAGGAGGAGCGAAACCGCCTCCAGAAAGAATTGACCGAGGCGCAGGCTCAAATAACCCGGCTGGAGAAACTGCTCGGCAGTGATTTTGCGGACAAAGCCCCGCAGGCGGTCGTCCAGAAAGAACGGGACAGGCTGGCGGAATTTAAGGAAACGGCTTCCAAAATTGAAGCACAGCTGGGGCTGTGAGCGATCATGGATGGCGCTTCCTTTCCCGGGATCCGCGGGTTGATCTCGGATCCGATCTGAGTTGAGGTTTCAATGTTTTCGCGTGAGGCGCAGGCGATAAGGGCTGCCGGATGGTTGTTGATTTATTAAACATAGTGTACACTTCATGGTGATAATCAGCATATCCGGATAATTTTTCCATAAAGATTGAAGCCATGTGGTCTCTGACGATTACCAACCCAAAAAGCGAACCAGTACAGATCAAGATAATCCCCGGAAAAATGTCGATCGGGCGCCTGGTCACGAGCGATATTGTAATCAACGACGTGGCTGCCTCGCGGCGGCATGCCGAGATCTATTTTGATTCTGTATCTGAAGTAGTGAAGATCAATGACCTGAAAAGTTCAAACGGCACGTATGTCAACCGGCAGAAGATAACCGGCTATTACCGGCTGCAGAACCAGGATGTTATTCGCATTGGTCAGACCATCATGCACCTGGTCAAAATTTCCGACTCGGAGATCATTCAAAAAGGCATATCCGGCACCCGCCACTTCACGCGTGAACTGGTCCTGGAAGCCGTCGACGAACACCCGATCCTGTTGAACGAAATAACCGAGAAGCTCAATACGGTTGACAATCTCGACTCGGCAACCAACCTGATCGTTGATCAGATTAAGAAATCGATGGGAGTGAACATCTGTGAAATTATCCTGGCAAAGGATTTTAACAAGATCAACGCTGAAGGTGCCGATAGTTTGATCGTCAGGGCAATTCGGAAGTCTTCCATAGAAGTCAGCCCCCTATCCATGTGCGTGCCGGTCATCAGCAACGACAAACCCCTGGCATTGATCTACCTGGAAAAAACCCGCCAGGGTGCCACCCCCTTTGACAAACGGGACATGCAACTGGTGGTTGCCATAAGCCATCAAACCGCGCTGACCATGGCGAGGATCGCCCTGCTGGAAAGGGTCCGCAAGGAGGGACAGGTCAAGCAGCATCTGCTGCGTTTTGTCTCGCCGATCGAATCCGAGGAACTGTTAAAGGGCTATTTAAAGACGGGTGTTATGCCGGACCTGGAGGAGAAAAAGGTCTCGGTTATGTTTGCTGAAATCGGGGATTCAACCGGGCTTGCAGAACGGATTGGGGCAACCAAGTTTTCATCGGTTCTCAATTCCTTTTATCAATATGCCCTGCCGGTCATTTTCAAGAAGGGCGGGATTGGCAAGATGCTCGGGGATGGGGTGATGGCATTTTTTATGGAGGCAAAAGATGCACCGGGTCCGGAAGAAAGGGCCGTGGGTGCCGCCCGGGAGATCATTGAGTTTGCCAAAAAAGTGACCCCACCTGAGCCAGAGCAGGCATTTGTCATCGGTGCGGCGGTCAATACTGCCAAGGCGACCGCCGGTTACTTCGGCTCCCAGGACCGTGCAGAGTTCAATGTATTGGGGAGCCTGATTAAAATGACATACCGCATGCAGGAATATGCCCTCCCCAACCGCATCTTCATGGGGGCATCAACCGCAGAGGCGATTCACAATAAATACCTGGTTCAAAAAACCGGCAGCTTGAAAATCATCGGCAGCGAACAACCGCTGCAGGTCTACGAGATATCCATGACAAAAATATCGCCGTTCGTCCAGATGGAGAACGATATGTCAGCAGCGTTCAAGGCGGTTGCTGAAAAGTTGAAGGCACGGAAGACCTGAGAGGTTCGTAAAACGGCGGCGCTGCAAAAATCTGCAAGGATGAACAATATAGTGGGTGGAGGTCGGGTTTCGCCCGCGCCGCACCCGCTATTTTTTATTCCCCCTCTTCCATTCAACGCATGCAAGTTTTCCCCCACCCGGCATAAGAGGCACCCATGACGATCCACATCCTCCCGGTACGATCCGGGGCCGAAAAGCGGGCGTTCTATAAATTCGCTTTCAGGATCTACCGCCATGACCCACATTGGGTCCCGCCCCTCTGGTCACAACGCAAGGAATACCTGGATAAAAAAGCCGCATTTTTCACATACGGGGAAGGTGATTTCTGGCTGGCAATGGAGGGTAAAAACGTCATCGGGACGATCGGTACGGCGGTCAACCCATCCCGCAATCACGAAAAAGGTTGGAAAGCTGGAACATTTGGATTTTTTGAAGTTCTGCCGGAACGTTACGATGCTGCCAGGGCGATGTGGGATCATGCCTGCGAATGGTGCCGCAGCAGGGGCATGACTGAACTGCAAGGTCCTTATAGTTTTTCCAATGATGCCGACCCTGGTTTTTTGGTCGAAGGTTTCAATACCATGCCCTCCGTCATGATGGGGCATAATCCACCGTATTACCCGGAATTCGCCGCCCGGTACGGCTTTGAGAAACTCTACGAAGGCTTGGCATACCGCCTTGATTTATCATTGTATGAGTACAACCCTGAAAATGCCCCGGAAATTCTAAAAAAGATCGCTAAACGAGCCATTCGCCGCCGGGGCCAGGCAGTTGTCCGCTCGCCAAGGATGGAAGATTGGGAGCAGGAAGTGGTAAAACTCCATGGCGTTTACAATAAATCTCTTGCGGTGCTGCCGGAGTTTTCCCCCATCGAACTTGCGGAGTTCCAGGCTACCGCCGCGGGCCTGCGGAGCGTTATCGACCCGCAACTGGTCTTCATCGCCGAAGTGGATGGGAAAACTGCAGGTTTTGCGCTTGGCCTTCCGAATTTGACCGAGGCATTGAAAGTTGCCAACGGCCTGCAGTACCCCTGGGATTACATGCGCCTGCTCCGGGCACAGAAGAATATCAAGAGCGTCAGTTTCAAGATCCTGGCAATTGACCCGGCGTACTGGGGGTACGGGCTGGAGGCTCTCATGTTCCTAGAGATGGGGAAGGTACTTGTGAACAAGGGGTACGACTGGGTGGACGCTTCCCTGACCAATGAGTTCAACCCACAGACAAACAAACTAGCCACCCGGTTGGGCGCTTATGTCTACAGGCGCTACCGGGAGTTCCGCCTTAAACTATGACAAAAGCTGTGAAATTCTACGACTTTCGTCATTTGACACCCCGCCTGTGATAAAGTAAGTTTAGTCCGATATTCATCCGAATTCCAACAAGGAGTAGTTACCCATGGCCATGAAAATCACCGATGAGTGCATTGCCTGTGGAGCCTGTGTCCCGGAATGCCCGACCAATTCGATCGCCGAAGGCACCCCGTATTTAATCGACCCCGCCACATGCGTGGAGTGCGTTGGGCACTTCGACAGCCCACAGTGCCAGGCGGTCTGCCCGGTCGCAGATACGACCATCCTGAAGGCATAGAAATAAAACCAACATGCAGGGGCGGAGTGATCCGCCCCTTTGCGTTTAAAACGATCTATAAGTTTAATAATAGTAACAATTCATGTCGTCAGGCTTCTTGAAGTAACGATTTCCACCGTCGGGATTAATTTGCAGTATAATTACATTAATTAAATATTTGACCTTCGGGGCAGGGTGACATATTTGCTGCACGCAATGCAGTAAAAGTGAATTCCCGACCGGTGGTACAGCCCACGAGCGCGCAAGCGCATGATACGGTGAAGCCTGCCTGGCAAGCTGATTCCGTAGCCGACCGTAACAGTCTGGATAAAAGAAGGTGACGACAAAACCCGCATGGGTTTGGTCTGTCTATCCGCCCCGGGACTTGCTTCCGGGGTTCCGCATTGTGAATCCGCGCCTGCCCCGTTCCCATGAACGAGGTAGTATTTTTTATGGACCAGCACGTTCCTCACAAGCCATCCCGCACCTCCCCCCAACCCATTCGCTGGGCAGCCTTCGCCTCGCTGGCTACTGCGCTTTTAAGCTGGTGGCTGGTGAGCCATTTCGCCGGACTGCCAGCCTTCATCCTGCCATCACCGGAACAAGTAGCCCTCCGCTTATGGAAGGCGATCATGGACGGCAGCCTCATTATCCACACAGCAGCGACATTGATGGAAGTCCTGCTCGGGTTGGTGAGCGGGACGTTGGCGGCGGTGACCCTCGGTTATGCCATTGCCAAGAGCCGCCTGTTCGAACGATTGGTCTCCCCTTTCCTGGTTGCGACACAAGCCATCCCCATCGTTGCCATTGCCCCGCTGCTGGTCATCTGGTTTGGACCGGGTATCTTCTCCAAGGTGCTGATCTGCGCCCTGATCGTCTTTTTTCCGGTACTGGTCAACACCGTGGTTGGCGTACGGGCAGTGCCGCGTCCTTTTCACGACCTGATGCAATCGCTGCGCGCCACGCGCGGGCAGATCCTGCGCATGCTCGAGGTCCCGGCGGCACTGCCGGTGTTGCTGGGCGGGCTGCGGATCGGGGCCACCCTGTCTGTCATTGGGGCGGTGGTCGGGGAACTGGTGGGCTCGGATCATGGGCTCGGTTTCCTGGTCAATGCCGGTCGCGGGCAGTATGACACGGCGCTGGTCTTTGTGGCAGTGTTCACCCTGATCGCCCTGGCGCTGACGTTATATGCCCTGGTATCCTTTTTGGAAAGAAGACTGCTTGTCTGGCAGGATTCTTTTAAACGCTGAAAGGAATTTTTTATATGAAAAGATCCCTGCACTGGATGATTTTGGCATTATTTCTGCTGGCAGCCTGCGGTCCAAAACCGACACCTGGGGTGATCCATATCCGGCTGCCACTGGGCTACATCCCCAATATCCAATTTGCCCCACTTTACGTGGCTGCGCAGAGAGGCTATTTTTCTGACGCAGGCATTGAGCTGGAACTTGCCTACATGGACGAAAACCAGGCCGCGGCGCTGGTCGGTGCGAACAACCTCCAGTTTGCGGTGATCTCCGGAGAACAGGTGCTGCTTGCCCGCGCTCAGGGACTGCCCATCATCTACGTGGCAGCCTGGTACCAGCAGTACCCGGTGTCGGTGATCGCCAAGACCGGCCAGGGGATATCAGCGCCCGCTGACCTGCGCGGCAAGACCATTGGTTTGCCGGGGCTATATGGAGCAAATTACATCGGGCTGCGTGCCCTGCTGCACGCCGGCGGGGTGAACGAGTCGGAGGTGACCCTCGACTCCATCGGTTACACCCAGGTGGAAGCGCTGACCGCGGATCGCGACCAGGCTGTCTCAGTCTACACCAACAACGAACCGGTGCAGTTGCGCTCGCTGGGCACCAGCCTGAGCGAACTGCGCGTGGCGGACTATGTTCAACTGGCATCCAATGGGTTGATTACCAACGACGCCACGGCTGCAGGGAATCCCAGGCTGGTGCGGGGAATGGTAGGCGCACTGCTGCACGGCATCTCCGACACCATCGCCGACCCGGAGGCGGCTTACCAAATTTCCCTGGGCTATGTGGATACCCTGGCCCAGGCCAACACTGCGGTGCAAAAACAGGTGCTGGCAACCTCAATAGAATTATGGAAGGCTGACCGGTTGGGAAAATCAAACCCGGCGGCATGGGAGAATATGCAAGCCGTGCTGCTGGATATGAACCTGTTGACCCAAAAGCTGGATCTATCCAGGGTATACACCAACGAATTTCTACCCTAGCCTGCCCTACCGGGATATCCATGCCTGACCCAATCCTTTCCGTCCAAAACCTGTGCATCACCTTTCCCGAACCCGGCAGAGGCCTGGATGCGCTCGAGGACATCTCGTTCACTGTGCCGCAGCGCCAATTCGTATGCGTGCTGGGTCCTTCGGGCAGCGGCAAGACCACGCTGCTGCGCATCCTCGCCGGGCTGATCCAACCCACCTCCGGGGCATTCTCCTTCGCGGGCGGAAAACCAAAAATAGGCATGGTTTTCCAGCAGTCCAACCTGATGCCGTGGCGGACAGCCCTCGAAAATATCACCCTGCCGCTCGAACTTCAAGGCCTCCCTGTGGACGAAGCACGCGCTCGTGCCCAGGAGCTGATCGACCTTGTCGGGCTGCAGGGTTTTGAGTCTTCATGGCCGCGCGACCTTTCGGGGGGAATGGCACAGCGCGTGGCGATCGCCCGCGCCCTGATCCACGACCCCGACATCCTGCTGCTCGATGAACCCTTCGGCTCCCTGGATGCCCTGACGCGCGAACGCATGGGAAGCGAACTCTCACGCATCTGGCAGATGCGCCAAAAAACCGTGCTGATGGTCACGCACTCCATTGGCGAGTCACTATTTTTGGCTGACCGCGTGCTGGTGCTGACGCAGAGACCCGGCAGGATCAAGCTGGATTTAATGGTGGAATTCCCCCGCCCGCGGGCGGATGAGATGCGCTACACGGCCCAGTTTGGGGAACAGGCGCGGCGCCTGAAAGAGGCCATCGGATAAAAAAAACCTTCCCACGGAGGAAATCCCGGTGGAAGGTTTTTTTATAATAATTATTACTTTACCCAGATCCATCCCAAAACGGTCAACGGGATGAAAAACAGCAGCACCGCCACCGTCCCGCCCAAAGCCCCGTGCCCCTCACGCTCATCCACCAGTTTCACCGATGGGTAGAATCCCTCCAGCTTCCAGCGTGGACCCCCGAACCAGGCAAAGATGAATCCTCCCAGCAAGCCGCCGATGTGTCCCCAATTATCCACGCTGGCAGTTGTGAAACCGATAAGCAGGTTGACACCCGCAATATAAATCAAATTGATCAGTGAGCGGTTGACACGGCTTCCCAGGAGTTTGCGGTTTTGGATGATAAAAACACCTTCTGCGGAGATCAGTCCAAAGATGGCGGTCGAAGCTCCAAGCGACGGATCAACTGTCAACAGGAACGACATCACATTCCCAGCATAAGCGGAAAGGAAATAGAGCAGCAGGAATCGCCCGTGCCCGTAGCGCATCTCCAACCCGCGCCCAAAAATGAACAGGGCATACATATTAAAGGCAATGTGAAGTATCGAGGCGTGTAAAAAGACCGGTGTTATCAGCCTCCAGAGCTGACCGCTGCGGATTGCGGGACCTAACTTGATGCCATAATAAAGCAACACATCCGCATGTATCAGGTATTGCCCGGCAAGTTGCAGCAGGTAGATGACTATAGTCACCCCCAGGATCACGTAGGTTGCATAGGGTGTCACATTTGGCACGGCCACCTGGACGGCGCGCGGCGAAGGTGTTTGAGGGGTTGGTTCAGGGGACTGGTTTTGGTTCATGGACTATCAATAAACAGGATCTATCAACTGGAAATTTACAAACTCACCTTGCGCGGGTTCACCCGGTGGTGTTCAGTCTGGATAATGGCGACCACAGTATCGACGGTTTGATCCAGGGCTCCATCGGCGTTGACAATGACATAGTCAAAATCAACCGCGCGCTTGAGTTCCTGGCGGGCGGTGGCGATGCGCAGGCTCAGATTCTCCGCGGACTCGGTCTTGCGGGCCTTCAATCTTCTCACCAGCGACTCCTCGGTTTCCGTGGTTAGGAAGATCAGCACAGCCTCCGGCGCCAATTTTCGGATGCTGACCGCGCCCTGCACATCCACACGCATGATCACATCCCGGCCAGACTCCAACGCCTCGCGCACCTGCTGCTTGGGGATGCCCTTGTAGTCGTTGTAAACGATGGCGTACTCGATCAATTCTTCCTGCTCGATCATGCGGGCGAACTCATCCTTGGAGACAAAAAAGTAATCCACCCCGTGAACCTCGTCTTCTCGTCGCGGCCGGGTGGTGGCGGTGACCACGAAATGGATCGGAAGGCTGCGTCCCTTCAGTCCGTGCAGAACGCTGTCCTTGCCCACGCCCGAAGGCCCTGAAATCACGATCAACAATGGCTGGGGTTTGTGCAGGTTGAATTCAGTGTCAGGCATTGCTGTATTGTACCAGACGGCAGATGATGTAAAATATACCCATGCCCCTGTATGATTTTATCTGCCTGAACTGCCAGACACGCTTCGACGTGTTCATGACCTACAATGAATATGGCAAACGACAAGTGACCTGCCCTGCCTGCAAGAGCAAAAAAAACCGCCGGCGGATACCGCGGGTGCGCGTGGCAAAATCGGATGACAGCCGCATGGAAAACCTGGCTGGAGATTTCTCCGACCCATCCGCGTTGGCAGGACTCGAAAACGATCCGCAGGCCATGGGCAGGATGATGCGCAAAATGGGGAATGAAATGGGCGAGCAGCTGCCGCCTGAATTTAGCGATGTGGTTGACCGGTTGGAAAAAGGTCAAAGCCCGGAGGATATCGAAAAGGAGATGCCGGACCTGGGGGAAGCGCCAGTCGGGGGAATGGATGAACTATAACCAGCCAGGGCGGTAATATAGTTCACTTCATTAAGAAGGAGAGTTTCTGGCCTTTCCCCCATCCAGGTCCCTGCATTTTACATACAGTCAGGTTGATTTACCGGCAATTATTTTTGCAGCCGCTGTAAAATTGCCGCCCTTAACTGCTGCTGCACCGGTTCCCAATCTTTCCTGGCGTCCACAACCAGCCACCGGTCCGGTTCCTGTTTTATCATTTCCAGGTACCCGGCCCTCACCCGCTGGTGGAATTCCAACGTATAGGCATCCAGGCGGTTCCATTCCTGGCTCTTTGACTTGCGCGAAATCCCTATTTCCACATCTACGTCCAAAAAAACAGTCAGATCGGGGACCAGCCCGCCCGTGGCATATCTGACCAGGGTGCGCACCTGTTCCAAATCCTGCTGGTGACCGTAACCCTGGTAGGCTATGGTCGAATCGGCGTAGCGATCGGAGAGCACAATCTCCCCCAGGGCCAGGCGGGGTTTAACCACCTCTTCGACAAACTGGGCGCGCGCTGCCTGGTAGAGCAGCGTCTCGGTACGCGGGTTCATCTCCACGTTTTTGAGACTGTGGAGCACCACACGAACCTGCTCACCAATGGACGTCCCACCCGGTTCGCGTGTCGGGAAAACGGTGAAACCCTTCACGCGCAGATACTCCGCAAGAGGTTGGACATGGGAGGTTTTACCGGAGCCTTCAGGACCTTCGAGAGTGATGAACATAGGCAATCCTTGAGGGACAATGTCCCGGGACGGGGTGACCCCCAGCACCCCTTGGTCTTATTCGCGAAAAATCCTTACGTGCCGACGGGGTTCTTTTCCATACGAATGACTCACCAGTTCCGCATCGCGGGCCAACTCATGCTGCAGGCGGCGCACCGTGGATGGACCCGGCGGCAGGTCCACCCAGCGCTCACCGTTCATTACGGCAGAAATGGCAGCCTGGGCTTGCAGCTTGACATCGTCCATCTCGTCCGCCGCGGGGACCAATTCAGACAGGTTGAACAGATCGCTCAAGAACCGTTCCATCTGGCTGACGGTGTTTGCCCGCAGGACAAATATGGGCACACCGCGCTGTTCAGCCTGCATCACCGCCTGCTGGCGGTCGCGATAGTAGGAGCGCAAGGTCACCAGCACGTCCGCCTCTCCGGCATCCTTGACAAACTGCGCGGGAACCCCCATGCGCTTGGCCAATTGAATCAATCGGTCACGTGCCACACCAAATGGATAGATGCGCACCGACTGCAGGGGGGTGCGCCGGGATTCGACCGTGGGAGTCCCTGCGCTCCCCTGAGTTCCCGGCAGGCTGACCGAATCAGGCTGAAGCGGGCGGATGGTGTTCCGTCGGGCGCCAGTGGTATTTCCGTTCTCGATGCGGAATTCCGAATCCGGTTTGGATTTTGGGTTAGGCCGGGTTTTATCGATATGGATCTTGCCTTCGGCGTCCCGGCTGCGGATTTCCGGCGGCAGGGGATACCCGCGCAGGAGCGAATCGACCGAGACGGCGATATCCGTGTGAACAGCAAAACGGTCGCGCTGCTGGATCTCCACCAGCACATCAAAGGTGGGCGGAGAGCGCCGTTCGAGGACCGTTTTTTGGGTGCCGCGCCGCCGGGCTTCTTCATCAGATAGCGTGACCGCCTCAATTCCGCCAATCAGGTCGGAGAGGGTGGGGTTGAGCAGCAGGTTGTCGATGGTCCGCCCATGGGCTGTGCCGATCAATTGAACGCCGCGCTCGGCGATCGTCCGGGCGGCTGCGGCTTCCAGCTCGCGTCCGATCTCGTCAATAACAATCACTTCCGGATTGTGGTTTTCCACCGCCTCGATCATCACCTCATGCTGCAGCATGGGTTCGCGCACCTGCATGCGGCGGGCTTTTCCAACCGCCGGATGGGGAACATCGCCGTCGCCGCCAATTTCATTGGAAGTATCCACAACTATGACCCGTTTTGATTCCGCCAGGATGCGGGCGGCCTCGCGCAGCAGGGTGGTCTTGCCCACACCCGGACGCCCCAGGATTAACAGACTTTTGCCCGACTCGACGATGTCCTGGATGATATCCACGGTCCCGTAAACCGCCCGCCCAACGCGGCAGGTGAGGCCGACAATATGCCCGCGCCGGTTGCGCAGGCAGGATATGCGGTGCAGGGTGCGCTCAAGCCCGGCGCGGTTGTCAGCATCAAATTCGCCAACGCGCTCGACAACGTGGTCCAGTTCCGCGCGGGAGATTTCCTTGTTGATCAAAATTGTCTCCCCCTGGACGTAGCGCGCCGTTGGAACCCGCCCCAGGTCCAGGATGATCTCGAGCAGGTTGTCATAATCATTGGCTTTGTGCACGGCTTCGACGATATTTCCCGGTAAAATGCCGAGCAGGGCGTCGAGATCGTCGGTGATTTTCAGTTGGGTCATAATCTCTTTATATCACTTTTTGTTTGCTTCCCGGAACAATTCGCCGGGCGGCAGGCATTGGATCATCCGATTTTCGCGGGATCAGGATTCATTTGCATTCGCAGGTTTCTGACGTTGCTGATCCTCACCCTCAACAACCCGCACAACCGGTGCCACTGGCTTGGCGAGGACCTTTTCCATGGCGGATACTTTTTCGTCCGCTTTGAGATATTTCGCCAGGTGCCTGACCATCACCGCCTGGCGGGGACCAGCTTCGGCACCCAGGTCTTCGAGCACATTTTCAAGCCAGACCTGGTAAGAGCGCACGCAGACAAAAACCGGTCGATCGGTTTTCCCCAACAGCCCGGTCAGCTGTGCGGGTCCACAGCCTGCATCGGGTGGAATGAGTGGCTGGAGCCATATCCCTGCCGGTCCCCGGTCGATGGATGTGTATGCCTGCAGGATTCCACCCGGGCGGCAAACCAGTCCGGAAGTCTTTTTCGGCAGGGCATCCACCGGTTGGATCAAGGCAGGGATGATCTGCCCGTGCAGGGATTGAACGGCAGGCCAGTCGATGTCTTCAGCCTTGCGCCAGGAACCATCTTCCCCCTGCAATTCCTTGATGGGCAATTTCCAAACGCGTTGCCAGGCATAGATGGCAAATCCGGACTGCCTCAGCGACCGGAAAACCGGGGAATTCTCATCCACTTCAGCCAGCAGGTGGAATGCACCCCATTCCCCCGCCTGGGCGGCCAGGTGATCCAGGAGAAGCGCAGTTAAACTGTTAAACGTGTTGAGGGGGGCGAGAAAGGTCAGCCTTACAGAAGATTCGCCTTCTTTTAAAATGATTTGACCCATCAGCGAATCGTTGTTTTCCGAGGCGACGGCGGTGTATACATAGCGCCGCGGATTAAGGTACGAAAGCAAGGCCCTGGCGCCAAGAGGATTACCGTGCGTCAGGAAACGGGCGCTGTAGAGCGGAAAAATGTTGCGCCGGTAACGCGACAGCATGGGCAAATCCAGGAGGTCAAAGGAGCGGACTGTCATTTCGCAAGGGAAAGAAAATACTGGTGAAAGCGGGTATCCCGGGTCAGTTCGGGATGGAACGAGGTCGCCAGCAATTTACCCTGCCTGGCAGCCACGATACGTCCGTCTGGCAGGGTGGACAACACCCTGGCGTCTTCGCCCACCGAATCGATGATCGGGGCACGGATAAAAATGGCATGGTAGGGTTCCCCTTCTCCAAGCTCGGGAATGGCGAGGTCAGCTTCAAATGAATCCACCTGGCGCCCAAACGCATTGCGATTGACCGTGATGTTCATGATCCCCAGCAGGGGCTGGTTGAGACGGGCGTCCTTCGAGAGCAAGATGGCTCCGGCGCAGGTACCCCAGATGGCATGGTCTTTGCCAAACGCCCGCAGCGGTTCCAACAAGCCAAAATCCATGCACAGTTTTCCAATGGTCGTGGATTCCCCTCCGGGGAGGATCAGACCGTCCAGTCCGGAAAGATGGAGTGGCAAACGCACCTCGGCGACATCCACGCCAAGGCGTTGAAGCGTATGCATATGTTCGGCAAAATCACCCTGGATGGCCAGGACACCAATTTTCATAAATGTCTACAGGATGACGACTTCAGTCGTCCAAGCATAACCTGGTCACACCTTTGGTCGTTACCATCTACCAACCCCGCCCGGCGATCTTTTCACCTTCCGGCATCTGGGAAACATTGCGTCCCACCATCGGCTCACCCAGGTTCTTGCTGACCTCCGCAAGGATGGCGGCGTCGGTGTAATGGGTGGTGGCCTTTACGATGGCCGCGGCGCGCCTGGCCGGATCGCCGGATTTAAAGATTCCCGAGCCGACAAACACACCGTCCACGCCCAGCTGCATCATCAGGGCTGCATCCGCCGGGGTGGCAATCCCGCCCGCAGCGAAATTGACCACCGGCATGCGGCCAAGTTCCTTGGTCTCCTTGACCAGTTCGTAGGGTGCGCCAATGGATTTGGCGTAAGCCATTAATTCTTCATCCGCCATGGTTGTGAGGCGGCGGATCTCGCCCAGCACGGTGCGGGCATGACGGACCGCCTCGACCACGTCACCGGTCCCGGCTTCACCCTTGGTGCGGATCATGGCCGCGCCTTCGCCTATGCGCCGCAGGGCCTCGCCCAGGTTCCGGCAGCCGCAAATGAAGGGAATCTTAAAGTTGTGCTTGAGGATGTGGTTTTCTTCGTCTGCCGGGGTCAGCACTTCGGACTCATCCACATAGTCCACCCCGATGGCTTCCAGGATCTGCGCCTCGACAAAATGCCCGATGCGGCATTTGGCCATTACCGGGATGGTGACCGAGTCCATGATCTTCAGGATCAAGTCGGGGTCTGACATGCGCGCCACGCCCCCCTGGGCGCGGATATCCGCGGGGACGCGTTCCAGCGCCATGACCGCGCATGCTCCAGCCTCTTCGGCGATCCTGGCATGTTCAGGGGTGACGACATCCATAATGACACCCCCTTTGAGCATTTGGGCCAGGCCCTTTTTTACGGTAAAGGTACCGGTTTGTTGTTCCATAAAAAACTCCTTTTAAATAATGTTGCGCGTCCAGATTCTACCACTGCTTGTGTTTCACACCGATGCGCCTGCCCGCAGGTTCCAAATAATAACAACCGCTGTGTTGGCCCGGGTTAAAAATTCGGGCGAAGTTTTGTGCCGGTGGGGAAGATATTTTCGCCACGAGCCCTTGACAAAAATTGAAATCGGTATACAATTAGTACAATGATACAATTATACAATGAGACAATGATACAATGTTGCCGTTAAACCTCGAAATCGATTTTCGTTCCGGTATCCCGATCTACCTCCAGGTGGTGGAGGGCATAAAGGAGCGCATCGTCAGCGGGCAGCTCACACCGGACGCCCAACTCCCCACGGTCCGCTCCATGGCCCTTGACCTGCGCGTGAATTTCAACACCATTGCCCGCGCTTACCGCATCCTGGATGAAGTCGGCTTAATCTCCACACAGCAGGGACGCGGGACCTATGTCTTGCAGGTTCCCCCTCCCGAGGTTTCCAAAAGGATCCGCCAAAAAGCGCTGGAGGCTCTGACCCGGCGCTACCTGGAAGATGCCGACCGCCTCGGCGCCCACCCGGAAGATCTAAACCAGGTCCTGAAAGACCAGGTGACCCACTGGCAGCAGACCGGGGACCTGTCAGACAAGGAATCAGAAAGTGAATAAAAGGAGAATAAAATGAGTCCCACAACCGTAATGAAAGATGCAAGCTTGCGCCCCCAGGGTCGACTGAAGCCCGACCAGCACATTCCGGGGGTGGCCGGAGCGCTGTTTACCATATGCATGTTGGTGTGTGTCCTCGGCGTAACTTGGATGACACAAAACGGCGCATTTGGTGACACATGGATCGGAATCTGGACAGTGGTTTGGATCCTGTTGGGCGCGTTTTTCTTATTCTCATTAAAGATCGCTTCCCAGTGGGAGAAGGCTGTGGTCCTGCGCATGGGCAAGTTCCATAAACTTGCCGGACCGGGCGCCTTCTGGGTGTTTCCAATCGTTGACACCCTAGCCAACTGGATTGATCACCGCGTTATGGTCACGCCTTTTTCAGCCGAGAAGACACTGACCAAGGATACCGTCCCGGTGGATGTGGATGCGGTACTGTTCTGGGTGGTCTGGGATGCAGAGAAAGCCGCCCTCGAAGTAGCCGATTACCGGGCGGCCATCGCCTGGGCTGCCCAGACCGCCCTGCGCGAGATCATCGGGCAGAGTATGTTGGCCGATATCCTGGTCGGCAGGGCCAAGATGGATGCCGACCTGCAGAAGATTATTGACGAGCGCACCACGCCCTGGGGTATCACCGTCCAGTCCGTGGAAATCCGCGACGTGATCATTCCTCCCGACCTGGAAAATGCCATGTCCCGCCAGGCACAGGCCGAACGTGAACGCCAGTCGCGCATCATCCTCGGCGAGTCCGAGGAGCAGATAGCTGCATCCTTCGCCGAGGCTTCCAAGGCCTACATCCACAACCCCACCGCCCTGCACCTGCGTGCCATGAACATGCTCTTCGAGGGTCTCAAGGAAAAGGGGGCACTGGTTATCGTCCCCAGCAGCGCCATCGATACGATGAACCTGGGCGGTCTCAGCGGCATGGTCTCGCTGGCACAGCAGAACCTGCCCAAGGAAAAGGGATAAGCGGGCCAGGCAGCAAGAACACCCAACTCCCCATGTTTCACGTGGAACAAGGTCCGGCTTTTAAAGAGCTAAAATATCTTCATATCGTCACCGTGGAAGAATGGCGCAATTGATCGCACCCGGTGTATCCCGGAAGAGGCGCGCTTCCCGAATATAAATGTGACCCAGGAAAAGCATTATGGACTTCGCTCAAATTAAACCCTTTATTCCCTTCCTGATACCGGTGTTGATCATCCAGCTGGTCTTGATCGTAGTCGCGCTTCTAGACCTGGTCCGTCGTGAAAAAACCCGCGGCCCAAAATGGGTCTGGGCGATCGTCATCCTTTTTGTGAACTACATCGGTCCCATCCTCTACTTTGTCATCGGCAGGCAGGACGAATGATCCAAGTTGAAAACCTCCACAAGCATTATGGTCCCGTCCATGCGCTTGACGGGTTGAACCTGACCGTCGAACCGGGGACCGTGTTCGGCTTCCTGGGACCGAACGGTGCCGGGAAGACCACCACCCTGCGCATCCTGACCGGGCTGGCGCGGCCCACTTCCGGACGGGCAAGCGTGGCAGGCATCGACCTGGCCTCCGATGGGCGCACCCTGTCCCGGCGCATCGGCTTTCTGCCGGAGGAGCCGGCCTTCTATTCCTGGATGACACCCCGTGAGTTCCTCGATTACCTGGGACGCCTGCACGGTCTGCCCTCCCTGGAGCGCGCCGCACGGACAAAAGAACTGCTCGCCCTGGTCAACCTGGACGAAGCCGGGAAACGCCGCATCGGCGGATTCTCACACGGCATGCGCCAGCGGTTGGGCTTGGCCGCCGCCCTGGTCCACAACCCTGAGGTCCTTTTACTGGATGAACCCGTCAGTGCGCTGGATCCCTCGGGGCGCAAGGAAGTGCTGGAATTCATTGAAACCTTGGGCGGCAAATGCACCGTCCTGATGTCCAGCCACATCCTGGAGGATGTGGAACGCGTCTGCAGCGTGGTGGGGATCATCGCCAGGGGGCGCATGCTCGTCCAGTCCCCGCGCCAGGCATTGATGGATCGCTATGCCCAACCGATTTTCGAGGCCGAAGTCACTGAGGCTGCCTCAGCCCGCCGATGGGCTGAAATGATCAGGATCCAACCATGGGCGGCAGGTGTCGTGGTGGATGGAGAGGTTGTACGGGTCACAGTTAAAGATATCGCCCAAGCGCGCAGGGAAATGCTGGCTTCTGCCGTGGCGCAGGAAGTCCTCCTGCGGCGGTTCGAGGAGACCCGTCCATCGCTGGAGGATGTGTTCCTGCAGTTGGTGAACAAGGAGGCGGTGCAGTGAACTTTTTCATCCAACTCCGCAAAGAATTAACCGAACTGGGTCGCACCAGGAAATTCCTGATCGTTGCCGCGGTGCTGGTGGTCTTCGGGCTGACCTCTCCACTCATCGCCAGGTTCACCCCTGACCTGCTCAAGTCCATCCCCAACATGCCCGCCGGGTTGGCAGGGATAATCCCCGCAGCGACCCTGGCGGACGCGGTCGGGCAATATGTTAAGAATATGGGTCAGTTCGGGGTGCTGCTGGCATTGCTGTTGACCATGGGTTCGGTGGCGCAGGAAAAGGAACGCGGTACGGCGTCAATGATTCTCACCCATCCGGTCTCGCGGCTGAACTTCCTGCTCGCAAAATTCACCGCCCTGGGGATCATGTTCGCCGTCACCACAGCCGTGGCCGCCCTCTGCTGCTGGTATTACACCCTGTTGTTGTTTGAAGCCCTGCCCCTGGGACCCTACCTGGCGTTGAACGGGTTGATCCTGGTCGTTTTCCTGGTCTATATTTCAGTGACCCTGCTGTGCAGCACCCTGGTCCGCACGCAGGGTGCCGCCGCGGGACTGGCTTTCGCGGCATTGGTGGTGGTGGCAGGCATCGGGTCCCTGCCGCGCATCGGGGATTACTTTCCCGGTCGGCTGTTCGGTTGGGGAGCAAGCCTGGTCCTGGGCACCAGCGACCCGGCCTGGCTGGCGCTGGGAATTTCTGCCGGGATCATCCTGGCTGCACTCGCCGCCGCCGGCCTGATCTTTGCCCGGCAGGAGATCTAGGATTGTTTCACGTGAAACCAAATCTACGAGGAGATGGAGAATTAAATGGCTGACCAAACGGTGCAATGGGAATATCGCGTGTTTACCATTGGCAATGCCTTCAGCGGCGCCAAGGATGAGCAGATCGAGGCCATGTTGAACGATTGGGGCCTGGAAGGCTGGGAGGCGGTGAATGTGTATGCTCCCACCAACAGCCCCAAGGTCACCCTCGTTGCCAAACGGCCGTTGACCGCGGCTTCGCGGCGCCTGCGTTCCATGCCGTGAAGTCAAAGGTTCTTTAATAAAAAAGAACATTTGTTCTATTTTTAAGAGATTGACAAATCACGAAATAAATCCCGCCAGCAAGGGCTGGCGGGATTTATGTTATTTAATTTTTTGCCCCCAGGTGAAGCACATTTTTATTTAGGGTTCGCGATCACCCACTTGGCGTCGGTGATCAGCAGGTTGGCGGCTGATTTGGTGATGGCCTTCCCACTTTGCGCGTTAACAGCATTGATGAAGGCTTGCAGTGCATTCTTGGCAGCCTTGACATCGCCTTGGTTTAGAGCAGTCTGGGCAGAGTTCAACTTGTCCAGGAGGCTGTTGCGGATGTCGGCTTTGGTGATCTTGCCTTCGGTGAAGAAACGGGTCACGCTGGCTTTCAAACTTTGGACGGTGGCAGTAACGCTGAAAGTTACGGACTGCATGGAACTGTTGTAAGCCTTATCCATGGCGTTCGCCGTCAGCGTGTGATTGCCCAGTGCCAAGGGATGCAGGTCGATCACCTGGCCGCTGGTTACCGGCGTTCCATCCAGATCTGCCCAAACCTTCTTAAGACCAGCGGGTCCCACATCGACGGCGCTGAAATCGAGGGTCAGGAAATTCGGGTGCAGATAGGCCTGAGCCAGGGGCGAATTGATTGTTATCGTTGGCGCTGTGGTATCGGTGATGAAACTGAGGCGGCCTTCGATGGCGGGAGAAACAATGCCCTTGAAAGTGACGTAATCAATCACCGCATCGCGCACGTAGTACTGCGTATCAGCCACGATCTGATTGAGCGGCCACAGGCTGACCCCGCCGTTGTTGAAGTTGCAGGAGCCTGCCGCCAGGTAATTGACCGTGGAGACGTTGTAGTACTTCGCGGCGTTGTCAAAGTCCACCGGGACTCCGCCGATGACCAGCGAGACGACGTTGTTACCGTTCGGCAGGGCAGGAGACAGATCGTTGTACTTGATCTGGTTGCCTAAGTTGGTGTCGAGCATGCAGGTGGTGTAGTAGGAATACCCGCCGTAGCCTGTAACATACTTGTAGTAATAGTAGTTGCGGTAGGCTCGTTCCAGCACCGCCTTGAGCTGCGGGCCGTTCATGTTCAGTACCACCAGCGAGTTCTCATAAGGCATGAGGGTGAACATGTCCGATACCTTCACCTGTGCAGGTGAACCAAAGGAAGCAGTCGGGAAGAGAATCTTAGGATTGGACTGTGTCATGGCACCGGAGAGGTGAAAGTCAGGGGTAATGCCGTGACTGGTCAACTCATAGACCGAGGCATCTGCCTGCATATTAGCTGCATTGGTTTCGCCGATGTATGCATTGGTGGTATCGATCGGAGCGGTTGTCGTGCCGAGCACTTTACCATTATAGGTCGCGAGCAAAGCGGCATACGGATCCACGATGGCTTTGGTGGCTGTATCTTCAATTGTGGCCATAACCACAGAGAGATAACGCCCAGTCTGGCTGACGACTTCATACGCACCCCCACCCAGGGGGCGCAGTCCGAGGGAAATCTCGCCGAGGGTGTTGTTGTAACGGTATGCCTGGCCAACGATCACCGGTTTGCCAGCCGCGTCGACCACGATACTCGGCAGGTACTTGTACGCACCAAAGCCCGTAGCCGGGTTGGTATGGCTGTGTCCGCCTACCACGGCATCCAATCCGGTAACATTTTTCACCAGGTTGGTATCCACATTGGCGTCCACTTCCACGCTGGCAGGATTCTCAGTAAAGCCAATGTGCGTCAATGCGATCACAACATCATTGGTCGGGCGGAGCAAGGCGGACAATTCCTGCGCCTTGGCAATCGGGTCGCTGAAGGTCAGGCCGGGGATGTTGGAGGGCAGCTCATAGTTGGGGACGCGGTGGTTGCCGATGCCGAGGATGGCGACATCGATGTCGCCGCCGACAGTCTTAAGCACATAGGGCTGGACATTCACGGCTGCCAGCCCATAGGGATTGGCAGGATCTTCGGCGACATTGGCCTGCAGGAGCGGGAAGGTGGCCTGTCCAAGCTCACCCTGGAAAATGGCGCTGCCGAAGTTGAACTCATGGTTGCCCAGGGTCATGGCATCGTAGCCCATCGAGTTGAAGGCCTTGATGATCGGGTTGATCTGCAGCTCGGCCGCCAGCGGGGTGCCGTCCGAAGCGAAGCCGGAAAACGCGGTCTTGAAGTAATACATCATCGCGTCGCCCTGGATGCTATCGCCGCCGTTGAGCAGCAGGGTGCGGGTCGGATTGTAGAAGCGCTCCTGCTTGATCAGCGTAGCCAATTGGGTATAGCCGACAAATGAACCCTTGACCA
>Ga0315297_10000265_pt1 | contig 29449 bp, 31 predicted proteins | sample YL17G15_0_MG_FD_203628 | JGI IMG/M metagenome (GOLD analysis project Ga0315297, IMG submission 203628) | Sediment microbial communities from Yellowstone Lake, YNP, Wyoming, USA - YL17G15_0 | ecosystem: Environmental > Aquatic > Freshwater > Lake > Sediment | place: USA: Wyoming | collected...
CCACCAGTTTGACCACTGGAATGGCTTGAATTACAGCCTTGCCCACTTCCACCCTTCTTATCTCATCCTTTAGATGAGAGGAAACAGCTTCAAAGCCGTCTGAGCACCCCGGGAACCCCGGGCAAGAAACAACTCCTTTGGGGGTCAGCGCCCAACGTACGAATTGTTTGCGCCCTGCACGCCCCTCAGCATAGTGAATACTCGTATTGACGGTTTGATCCACCCCCAAGAGAAGCACCCATCCTTCCGCATTCTTGATGGTTTCGATACAGAGGAGGGGTTCCGTGATCGTTTGGGAGCCCAAGATTAGCTTTGCATTGATGCCCGTGAATGAGAGAATGGGGTGTGTCGTGCGATGGGCTTTGGGATTTTTACGCAATGATTCGGCCACTACTCCCATCATCGAGTCAGCCAGCATGCCATGGCGAAAAATTTCAGCCAGTTTATTGGTATCCACTCCACTGCCATAAGAGATGGCGTTATCCGGAGGGCCCAGCTCGGGTGTGACCATTGTTTTATAAGTAAAGGTGGGCATGATAAAGGTATCGAATGATGATAAAAGCGCACCCAGTATCGTATCCGCGCCACCCTGAACCTCTCCAAATGCTGATAATGAAGCATGTGCAATAATCGGTCGGGAGCGATCGATCTCTAGCTTTCTAAAGCTGGTAATGAAATCACGAAAAGTCAACAAAATCGATCATTCTCCCGTCCAGACTGGCTTTCGCTTTTCCACAAATGCTTGCATGCCTTCTTTCTGATCTTGGGAGGCAAAGAGCAGGTAGAAAGCGCGGCGCTCATCTGCCAGCCCATCACTCAAGAAGGATTCATAGGCATGGTTAATGGCCTCTTTCCCAAGGCGTACCGCCAGCGGAGCACGGGCTGCAATTTCCGCAGCAAGCTGCAAAGCTTCATCCAGGTAGCGTTCGACCGGAACCACCCGGTTAACCAATCCAAAATTACGTGCTTCTTCAGCGGTGAGGGTGCGGTTGTTTAGCACCATTTCCATGGCGATGGCCTTTCCTACCGCATGGGTCAAGCGCTGTGTGCCTCCTGCGCCGGGAATCACCCCTAGATTGATCTCCGGTTGTCCAAAGCGAGCGGTCTCAGAGGCAATAATCATGTCACAAGCCATCGCCAGCTCATTTCCTCCCCCCAGGCACCAGCCTGATACTGCGGCAATGATCGGTTTATGGATGCTCCGAATGCGATCAAATTGGGGTATGTGACTGCGAATCAGCATGTGCACAGGCGTTGAATCTGCCATTTCTTTAATGTCCGCCCCGGCAGCAAAAGCCTGGTCGTCGCCAGTGATAACAATTGCGCCTACATCTGGATCTGTATCTAAGATCTCCAGAGCATCGTTTAACTCATGCAGCACGGTACTGTTAAGTGCGTTCCGTACCTTGGGTCGGTTGATACGCACAAGCCCGACGCGTTCATGTGTCTCAACTAAAATGGTTTCATACGTGGTGGACATAAGACCTCACTTGAGGAGAAGAGAAATTAATGAAGTTATGGGATTGGATGGATAAAATTATATAACATCATGGAAAGTCAGATGGTCAGAAAGGCAGCTAATGCTGATAAATGCTGATGGGAATAATCCAACTGCAGCTCCACCCACCACTGCAGTGTGTGCACCCCCCACCATAGATGTCTGGCGCTAAGGCTCCAACTAGCTTGGGGGAGTGCCTGCAGCCATTGGATCTCCTGCCGGCGCAGATATGTAAACTCTTCAGAGATTACTTGAGCGGGTTTTTCAGACTCGTAGTGGCTTGCCATCCAGGCAATATCATCGAACACAGGCAATAGGGGGATGCCTTGATCCGCAATACTCCGCAACAGGGGGCTAAAAACCTTGGCTTCAAGCACCCTCAAGTGAGTCAGGGTGTAATGGGGTGTATGAGCGCCCTGTTCCGATGAAAGCTGCCAGTTATTAGCAGACATCGCTGCCACTATTCTGGATAACTCAGTTATCACACCCTCCAGTCCTGATATCAATCCCTGACGGTAAGCAAGTAATTCATCCATAGATCACCCGGCCTGTTAAGCTCATTAATCTCTAATTCCCACGACCAACGGACACCACCTGACCAGTTAGAGAAGAAGCTGCATTGGAGCATAAGTATAGCACCAGGCTGACCAGGTCTGGATGTTCTCCTAACTTTACATCAGGATATGATTCCAGCCATTGCTGAAGAGTAGCGATGTCCAAACCCATTGAAGGGAACAGATCTTCTTCGATCAACCCAGTGCGGACAGCATTTACACGGATAATGTAGGCAGAAAACTCATGTGCGGCTGCACGGGTCAAGCTCATCATGCCCGCCTGACTGGCTAAAAAAGCGGCACACCCATTTTGTGCATGCTCATTTCCGACGGGAGAGACAATATTGACCATCGCTCCGCCTCCATGCTCTCGCATCACCCGCCCAACTTGCTGCATGCAGAAGAATGGTCCACCCAGGTTCACATCCACCGTGCGATGATACTCCCACTCATCCATATCCAAGATGTACGCATCCGGCGCAACCATTGCATGATTTACCAGGACATCTATATGTCCAAAATGCTCCAACACCTGGGCTATCATCCCCTCAATGGGCATACGCTTGGCTACATCAAATACATATGCTTTAGCGTTACCGCCAGCTTGCATGATTTGATTGATCGTTTCATCCAAATTAATGGGATTGATATCATTAGCAGCCACTACCGCACCCAGAGAAGAAAAACCAAGGGCAATCTCCCGCCCTAATCCTCGGCCAGCCCCGGTGATTAATGCAACCTTTCCAAGGAATTCATCCATCACCTGTCTCCCATGTTTATCTGATCATGCTTATTGGTCATCGTTTTGAGTCGTACAGGTCACAACCCCACCTTGATTTTGGTTGGCGTTGAGCGGGAGACCCAGGTAGGGTGAGGGATCGAGCGTATTATCGATCGCCAGCTCATTGCGGAAGCTGCCCTGACCATCATCCTTTACAATGGAAAAGTGTAAGTGAACACCCACCGGATTATTGGGGTCACCAGAGAAATCTCCCTGATATCCCAGGAATGTGCCCGCATCCACGCGTACTTCACTTGTACCTGGTGGAAATTCAGGCGAGATATAGGAGCGACCATCTTTATCTGCCATGTGGGTGTAGTAAACCCAGATTTGGCGCCCCAGCGAAAGTGGATCTGATGGTATGCGAATAATGATGGTCGATTTCCAATCAGATAGACGGGTAAGATAACCTGCATAAGCCGCATTCACCGGCGTCTTGCCTGGTACTTCACCTCCGAAGATATCTATGCCTTGATGCTGGTGTCCGGGGCGAAATGAATCACCCCATATGAAACCCACGTAACCACTTGTGGGCAGGATAAAAGGTGCGTCTCCACAGCGCTCACCTGCCTGTGTCATCCAATCCGTATGGGCAGAGGGATTTTGCATCCACTCGCCCAAACGCTTCATTCGCCCAACCCGGGTGCGCAGCCAGGGATAACCAAGGTAAGCTGCGACAAGGATGATCACTAAAAGCAGTATAAGAAACCAACGAAACAAGGCAGATCGACCCTTAGTTATCATTGCCAGACATCCAAAGGTTTATACCATACCATGGGTAAAAATGCTGAGGCATCTACATTCGCCTGATGCTGACGATCTACAATCGTGGATAAAATTCAAACCTGGAGCAAATATTTACTACTAAATTATAAAGTATATAATAATATCCAATGATGACCGGATAGACACTCAGGAACAGGCTTCGATCAGATTTTTTAACCGTCCACCTACATACAGGATAACCCATGGATACTATTCATTCTGAATTCCCAGCACATTTCGAAAGTGAGCGGTTGCACCTGCGGAGCTACCAGCAAGGTGACGGAAAATGGTATTACGCCATGAGCCTGAAGAATCACGCACATCTCATGCAGTATGAATCCGAAAATGTCGCCGCAAGTATTGCCAACGAAGAAGCTGCCGAAGAATTAGTGCAGGATCTTGCCAATGAATGGGCAAAACGGTCGTGTTTCTTTATCGGCGCATTCGATAAAAAAACAGGGGAATTTGTAGCTCAAATCTATGTCGGACCGGTTGATTGGAAGCTCCCTGAATTTCAGATCGGTTATTTTGCAGATATAGACCACGAGGGGCAGGGGTATGTGACTGAAGCTGTCGGGGCTACTCTGCGAATAATTTTCGAACAGTTAAATGCTCATCGCGTGCGACTGGCCTGTGATGAAACCAACCATCGCAGTATCCGGGTTGCAGAACGTTGTAACATGACCAAAGAGGGATGTCTGCGCGAAAATAAACGCCATCCGGATGGGAAATACAGTGGGTCGTTGATATACGGATTGCTGAGAAGCGAATATCAGACTGTTGGAAGCTGAGCAATTAAGCGAAATAGATTTGAGGTAACGGTGATCTTACTCGGGTGCTGTTTCTTTTATGATACGGGCATTTGCCAGAGTCACATACTCTGGATTGAGCTCATATCCAATAAAATGCCTGCCTAACTTAAGCGCAGCGATAGCTGTTTGCCCGCTCCCCATGAACGGGTCAAGTACCACATCGTCCTTGAAAGAATATAACTGGATCAAACGATAGGGCAGCTCAAGGGGGAATGGAGCTGGATGGCCGATTTTACTTGCTGACTCAGCCGGGAAGGTCCACACACTTTTGGTGAATTCGAGAAATTCATCTTTGGAAATCGTGTTTTCTCTTTTGTGTGGATTTTGCCGTTTAAAAGCACCCTTTGAAAAGACAAGGATATATTCGTGTACATCGCGCAAGGTTGGGTTGGTTGCTGATTTCCAGCTTCCCCAGGCAGTGGAAGAGCTGGCACTGGCAGCTTTGTTCCAAATGATCTCACCGCGCATTAAAAACCCCAATCTGAGCATGCTATCTATTATCCAAGTATGCATAGGGATATAAGGTTTGCGCCCAAGGTTGGTAATGTTTATGCATGCCCTACCGCCTGGCACCAGCAATCTGAACACCTCTGCCCAAACCCTTTCCAGTGTTGAAAGATACTCTAACATGGTCATATCTTCGTCATACACTTTGCCAACATTATAGGGCGGTGAGGTCACCATCAGGTGTACGCTGTTGTCAGGCAACTCAGACATGTTCTCAGCAGAGCTGCATAAGTTATGGTCCAGGTATGCCACGGGAACAGGCGTTTCCACATAATCAATAATGTTCTCCTGGGGTTGGCCATGATACAAACGACTCGCGTAAAAGGGTGCGGAGTCATGATTTTCGCGCCCAGGTATCCCAAAAGTGCTGGTTGTGGTACTCTGCCTTTTTTTACTCATACATTATTCAAGCAAATCCAATACCCTGGCACCGGTTACCTTCAAGATTTCTTGAGGATTAAGGCGCACCAGGGCATTTTCAGCTCCGCCTCCGGCGTAGGATGCAGACGAGTCAAGCACCCGCGTGTCGATCAACGTAGTCAACCGTTGGCGATGACCAAACGGAGGCATTGCCCCTACTTCGTAACCGCTTATTTCAAGCACCATTTCTGGAGTAGCAAGTTTTACCCGCTTTTTGCCCACTCCATACAAATCTGCGATAGCCCGGCGTTCGATGGATGATTTTCCACAAGCAACCGCTAACACCGCTTGCCCATTAACCATAAACAGGATGGATTTGATGATTTGCTCTGGTGAGGCATTCACTGCCTCCGCCGCGGCTTCTACGGTGGGAGTAGGCACACTCAGGTGTAAAATCTCACCTTGAACACCGTGTGCCTTCATAAACCCCGCCAATTCATGCACTCCCCGTTTAGCTGTTTGCATCCGGTTCCGGTTTCCTGTACCTTCGGATATTTTCCAGGTTGTCCTCACTGTGGTCAGCAATAAGCAAATTCAGCCTTCCGCCGGTCATATCTTGCAACAACCTGCCAGCTTCCATACCCGATGGAGAAGCTAATCCAGCTTGCAGGGATGGCAGTGTATCAAAATACAGCTCGTGAACCAGGGTATATGACGCATCACCATATAACACCTGGTTTATGCGGCTGGTGGATTCTCGGCGCAAGCCAGGAATGCTTTCGGCAGCATGCAAAAAACGGGGCCAGAAATTGTGAAAACCAGGCATCGAAGTTGATTCGAGCAGAATGATCAATTTATACATGCAATCATTATACCCTTGGCAATCGAATGATAATAAAATAAGAAATGAATGAACCTGATGTCTTTCGTGGTATGATTCCAAAATTAAGGAAGTTATAGATGGATGACAAGATCACGATAATCGAGGGACCACCCCCAAATTTTGAAGATGTGCACGAGGGCTGGCCTTTAGGTTTATATGACAGCCCGTCCTTGCACAAGCTGGCACTGACACGTTTGCGCACATTCAATGGTCCATCTTTAGTGGAACGGTGTTACCGCGCCTGGCGCAGTCGGCAAACCATCCACCTGGAATTTCGGGCAACAGATGGGTTGATCCACAAGACACCTATTGTAGCTTCGCGTACAACAGACACGGATGAAGGGCAGCTCATTTTCCTGTGGGTCCGTCTGACTGAGCAAGAAGCCTTGTTAGAGCTCGGTACAGATGATGACCAGTATGACAATCAGGATGATGATCCAGAACCACCGGTCTAATTACCAGCCGTTATCTATAATGAACAGGCGGGTTGATGAAACCCGCTTGTTTTTATATAAAGGGATTAAAATATCTATGGGAGGAAAACCTATGGCAGAATTTGTTCATACCGAATTTAATAATGGCGTTTTTATCATCACTTTGGATCACCCGAAGGTGAATGCCCTGAATTTAGAGATGGTTAAGTCACTTCAGGCAGCATTCAAGCAAGCTGCTCAAAATGCGCAGGCTCGAGTAGTGTTGCTTAGGGGAGCAGGAGATACCTTCAGCGCTGGACAAGATGTTTATGAAATCCTGAAGGCTGAGGGGGCATCATACCGCAAGCACATGTTGGACACATATAACCCCCTGGTAATGCAAATCCGCCAGCTGAATTTACCAATTCTGGCGGAAATCCGTGGAACAGTGGCTGGGGCAGCGCTAGGTTTGGTATTGGCGTGTGATCTGCGCATTGCTAGCAATGACGCCCGCTTTATCGTCGGTTTTCTCGGTATTGGATTAGCGCTTGATTCGGCTGTCTCATTGTTCCTGCCTGCACTGATTGGTTTGGGACGGGCTACGGAGATGGCATTTACGAATGCGCCTATTACTGCTCGGCAAGCTTTGAGCTGGGGATTGGTCAACCGCGTGGTTCCGCCAGAACGATTACAAACACGGGCTTATGAGATGGCTCAAGTATTAGCATCGGGGCCAATTTACGCCATGGGATTAACCAAACGTGACTTCAACAAAGCCATCTACCCAAATCTGGAGCAGGTTTTGGATTACGAAGCCCACATCCAAGAGATTGCCCGGTTAGGAGCTGAACATAATGAGGGTGTTAATGCATTTGTGGAGAAAAGGACACCCAAATGGGGATGATACTATCCCTTTTGCAAGAATATCGCTGCTATTGCAAGGAAGGAAAACAGCCCTCCTACACCAAAGCCTGCAATGATCACTTCACGGCTGGTGCGTACATCTTTGAGGGTGTAAGGTGGGAACAAACCTTGTCTTTGCAATAATGGACCTCCAAACCAGGCAAATAATGTCCCCCCAACCAGACCGCCGATATGCCCCCAGTTATCGATGGCTGGTATCGATAGGCCGATCATCAAATTAATTACAGCGATCATGACCACCTGAGGTAAAGCCCGGCGGGCGGTAGCCCCAAAAATTTCCCGATTCTGATAAATCAGTACGCCTTCCGCTCCCAGCAAACCGAAAATGGCCGTGGATGCTCCAAGCGATGGGTTCTTAGTAAACATGAATGACAACACGTTCCCGGCAAAGCCACCCAAAAGGAACAGCACCAGGTAACGCCAGTGCTTATAAAATTTTTCTAATGTTGGACCAAGAGCGAACAGGGCGTACATGTTGAAGCCAAGATGAACGATGGATCCATGTAAAAAGATAGGGGTTATGAACCGCCAGACCTGGCCTTGCATGATTAAAATATTATCTTTGACCCCCCAGGCTGCAGGGATGTCTATATTTAAAAAGGACTGGGTAACCCATTGAAGGAGATACACTACTACACAGATCCCAATCAAACTATAAGTTACAAATGGGCGGTAGACTGGACCCATGGCATGTTGCCTACCAGGAACTGCTGAAGGAGGTAAGGTTTCGTAAGGGGTCGGGTTATCTTGGTTCATAACGTGACTTTCCGTTGCTTCACCCGGTTATGCTCAGCCACTATAATTGATACGATAATATCCACCGTCTCGTCAAGGTGGTGTTCGCGATTAATGACCACATAGTCGAAAGAATCAACGTGGGTCATCTCCTGACGGGCAGTGGCAATGCGTAATTTAAGCCCTTCAGGTGTCTCTGTCTTTCGTTGTTGAAGACGATTAACCAGATCTTCTTCATCATGGACAGTCAGGAAAATCATCAGGGCATCCGGACATAGCTTGCGTATCGTTGCAGCACCTTGCACATCCAGGCGCATGACGACATCTTTACCGCTGGATAATGCATCCCGAACTTGGGCTTTTGGTATCCCCTTATAATCGTTATACACGATCGCATACTCCAATAGCTCACCTTTTTCGATCATTTCTGCAAATTCATCGTGTGAATAGAAAAAATAATCCCTCCCATTGGCTTCATTGGGCCGTGGCGGGCGCGTAGCCGCTGTCACGACAAAGTGAAAGGGGAGATTTCGTTCTTTCATTCTCTGGATAACCGTATCCTTGCCCACTCCTGAAGGACCTGAAATGACAATTACGAGTGGTTCTGGGTGGGGTAAGTTAAATTCGAATTCGACCATAGAAATCTCCGCTAACACGCATTATAATTCAGCCTTGCAAAGGCTGCGAGCATAAACTAGTCGGCATCTATATAATGGAGATCATTTATGCCAATTTATCAGTATCGGTGCTTAAACTGCAAAAAAAGATTTGAAGTCTTATTATCCTATACGGAATATGGTGTAAAGGATGTCTTATGCCTTTACTGTACAAGTAACCAGGTTCAAAGGCGAATTGGCCGAATACGGATCGCAAAATCGGAAGAAAGCCGGATGGATGACCTCACTGATACAACAAACCTGGAAGGACTTGAAAATGATCCTCGTGCTTTGGGTAGAATGATGCGGAAAATGAGCAATGAAATGGGCGAGGAGGTTGGACCTGAGTTTAATGAAGTAGTCGACCGTTTGGAGTCCGGGCAAAGCCCGGAAGATATAGAGAAAGCAATCCCTGACCTGGAGGGAGGGGCGAACACTTTGGGGGACGATGCGGATTACTAAGCTCCACCCACCTTCTTGTTGATCTGTAACCTTTCTGTGACCACCCGGCGTATCTCGTTCTGCACCTGGGCAGGTGATTGGGACGCATCGATTACTTCCCAGCGCTCCGGCTCGACTTGAACAAGCTGGCGATACCCCTGACGTACCCGCTGATGGAATTCAAGATTATAGGCATCCAGACGGTTCCATTCACCCTTTAATTCCTTTCGACGCAAGCCGATTTCCACATCCACATCCAATAAAATCGTCAGGTCAGGTTTCAATCCCCCTGTCGCAAAGGTCACCAGCACCCTCAAAGCGTCTATATCAACTTGATGACCATAACCTTGATACGCCAAAGTCGAATCAGCATACCGGTCACTGATTACTATACCCCCTTTATCCAGATGCGGCCGGACGACCTGCTCTACAAGTTGAGCCCGCGAGGCTTGAAAAAGCAGTATCTCTGTACGTGGATTCATTTCCTTGTTTTCAAGGTTGTGCAGGACTGTCCTGATCTGTTCACTAATTGCTGTGCCACCTGGCTCGCGGGTTGTCAGCACGTCAAAACCACTCTGACGCAAATAATCTGCCAGCCTTGGGAGCTGCATCGTCTTACCACTACCTTCAGGGCCCTCAAGAGTGATGAACATATCCGTTAATCCCTAAATATTCTGACTCGTCGGTAAGGTTCCTTCCCATATGAATGTGAGGTCAGATTTGCCTGGCGGGCCTTCTGGTGTTGTAACCGGCGGATATATGCAGTGGCTGGAGGTAGCTCAACAGAACGCTCGCCGTTTAGTACTGCATCGATAGCTGCTTGAGCGCTTTGCATGGCTGGATCCAAGCTTCGGTCTTCAGACGCTGACGTAGAAAGGTTGTACAAATCACTCAGGAGGTGTTGCATCTGATTGACTGTATTTGCTCGTAATACATATATGGGCATACCCCGGTTCTCCGCATCAATCACCGGTCGTTGCCGGTTACGGTAATAGGACTTTAGCGTGACCAGGACTTCTGCTTCCTCCGGCTCATTTACTACAACTGCAGGAACACCCAGCCACTTAGCAGCCTGGACCAGCCGGTTACGTGCCACTCCATACGGATAAATTCGCACGGGTTGTAGCTTTGAAAGAGTTTGCCTGCCATTTTCCTCCTCGTGGCCACGCTGCAACTCCTCTGAACGAGCATGGTTCTCAACAGGCAGCATACTGCGTTCTTTGCCAAACTCCACCGGCTGCCGGCTGAAGCCTTGGGCGCCTATAATCCGTTTGGCAGGCGGAGCGGAACGCTCGATATGTATTTCTCCACTGTCGTCGCGGAAGCGTATCTCGGGTGGGGTAGGATACCCACGCAGCAATGTATCTACAGAGATTCCAACGTCCAGATGTATTGCCAAGCGGTCACGGGTTTGTATTTCGATCAATATATCAAATGTGGGAGGAGAACGGCGCTCGAGGACTGTCTTCTGTGTACCACGCCGGTGTGCTTCCTCATCGGAGAGTGTTACTGATTCAATGCCTCCCACCAGATCTGACAGGACCGGGTTGAGCAATAGGTTTTCAAGGGTGTTCCCGTGGGCAGTGCCAATCAGCTGCACTCCACGCTCAGCAATCGTACGAGCGGCGGCAGCTTCTAGCTCGCGACCGATTTCGTCGATGACAATCACCTCAGGGTTATGGTTTTCCACCGCTTCGATCATCACCTCGTGCTGTAAAACCGGGGTGGAGACTTGCATGCGTCTGGCACGACCAACTGCTGGATGGGGTACATCACCATCACCTCCAATTTCATTGGAGGTATCGACAATGACCACTCGCTTACTTTCCGCCAAAAGACGGGCAGCTTCACGCAGCATGGTCGTTTTACCAATCCCTGGGCGGCCCAATATAAGTAAGCTTTTGCCACTTTCAATCAAATCTTGGATGATGTCAGTCGTCCCGTAGACTGCACGCCCAACTCTGCAAGTCAATCCAACAATATTTCCACGGCGGTTGCGGATTGCTGCTATTCTATGTAATGTCCGCTCCATCCCGGCGCGATTATCTGTGTCAAAGGCGCTTATACGCTCAACAACATAATCGATTTCTGTATGGCTGACTTCAACCTGGCTAAGGGTTTCCTCCCGGTCAAGATAACGTGCTGTAGGGAAACGCCCAAGGTCGATGATCACTTCCAGCAGATCATCTGATTGATTTATGATGGTCAATTGGTGTGCCAACTGGGGTGGCAAAACATTCAACAACACATCCAGATTATCAGTAATTCGTTTTCGTGTCATATATATATACTAAAGAAGCCCTTTTGTTTTTGTGGTTTCTTTTATACTCCTGTTGCAGAATCGGTACTTGGGTGCTTTTCGATTTCTGTAAGTTCCAAGTGCCGGACCTCTTCAATATGAGCAATCGGTGCCGTTGGTTCAGCATGAGAGCCGTTAATGGCAGTCAGTTGGTAGGCTTGTTTCACCCGGTTTGTCACGGTCAGGTGGCGCACCATTACGGCTTGTGGTGGTCCTGGTTGAGCACCAATCGCTTCAATGGCTGTTTCTAACCAGGATTGGTAGGACCGGACACATATATACAGCGGACGATTGCGCCTGGCAGGTAAATGAGCCAACAAATGGACCAGTTGGCGGTCAAAATTTTCAACATCCGGATGGACGTAAGGTTGAACCCAAATTCCATATCGCCCATATTTCAGCTCAACAAATGCATGTACATCACCATTTTGGTAATGAACATACCCCTTTAGATTTTTCTTTGGAATGGGTTCTACCTGTTGAGCTATAGCTGGCACCACATTACAGTATAGTGAGCGTATTCCAATCATATCACTGGTCCTATAAGCTCTCCAAGAGTCCTCATCTTGTTCGCCTGTGACTGATCCATCCAATCGCCAAATACGCTGGCGGGCATAAATCGCAAACCCTACCCGGCGCAATATCTGATACACCTGGCTGCTCTCATCAATTTCTGCCAGAATATGGAATACCCCTTGTCTACCTAGTTGTCCAGCCATGTAATCTGAAAAAGCAGATAAATCAGACATCTCAATGGTATTTACAGGAGCAAGGTATGAAAGCCGGGCATAGGAAGAGCCCAAGATATAGGTCACCTGCCCGATGAGTGGCATGCCGGACGGTGTGCAGTTCTCACATCGATAGGTATAGCTCCTGATTGCAGGTCCCGAGAAAGTGAGAAATGCCCCCAAAGGGCTTAAGGCTGGACCATGGATGAGGGCGCGACTACTGTCCAAGAATATACCTTGCTTACGATAGTTAAGCAGAAGTGGAAAATCACGCCATCCAAAAGGACGTATATTCATGCTGCCAGCTGCAAGAAATATCGGTGAAAGCGATCGTCTTTGGTCAGCTCTGGGTGAAATGCAGTAGCTAGAAAACGGCCCTGTTGAGCCGCTACAATGCGACCATCCTGAAGTTTTGCCAGTATTTTTGCCTCCGCCTGAACAGATTCAATCAACGGAGCGCGGATGAAAACCGCATGAAAAGGCTTCCCATCGGGATCAATATTCCGCAGTGCAGGGATATCCAAATCCATCTCAAAACTATCAATCTGCCGGCCAAAAGCATTGCGCTCCACGGTAATATCCATTAGGTGGAGAAGAGGCTGGTCACGGTGTGCATCCTTGGAAAGAAAAATTGCTCCTGCACATGTACCCCAAATCGCCTTCCCCTGACCAAACCTGCGCAGAGGATCCATTAACCCATAACTCACTGCCAGTTTGGCAATTGTGGTCGATTCTCCACCGGGTATGATTAAGCCATTCAAACCTTCAAGCTGTTTAGGCAAGCGTACTTCCACAACCGTGACACCAAGGCGCCGGAGCATTACTTTGTGCTCGGCAAAGTCTCCTTGTAAAGCCAATATGCCAATTTGCATTTACCAACCGCGTCCAGCGATTCGCTCCACTTCAGGCATGGTGGATACATTAATCCCGACCATGGGCTCACCGAGGTTTCGACTTACTTCAGCCAGGATGTAGGGGTCGTTATAGTGGGTGACTGCTTTGACAATTGCAACTGCTCGTTTGGATGGCTCACCGGATTTGAAGATACCTGACCCAACAAAAACACCATCTACACCCAACTGCATCATCAGGGCGGCATCTGCCGGGGTTGCCACACCACCAGCTGCGAAATTCACCACCGGTAGGCGACCCTCCTGACGTGTCTCAACCACCAGGTGGTAGGGTGCTCCAATCTCTTTTGAAAAAGCCATCAACTCTTCGTCTGGAAGATTTTGCAAATGACGGATCTCTCCCATCACGGCGCGTGCATGTCTGACAGCCTCGACCACATCGCCGGTCCCTGCTTCGCCCTTGGTGCGGATCATGGCGGCACCCTCCCCGATCCGACGTAAAGCCTCTCCAAGGTTCCGGCAACCACAAACAAATGGTACCTTAAAGTCATGTTTGTAAATATGATGTTCTTCGTCCGCAGGGGTCAGGACCTCTGATTCGTCAATATAATCAACCCCAATTGCTTCCAGAACCTGCGCTTCCACGAAATGGCCAATCCGGCACTTTGCCATCACCGGGATGGAGACAGCATCCATGATCTGCAGGATCAGCTCTGGATCACTCATGCGAGCCACACCTCCCTGGGCGCGGATATCCGCAGGTACTCGCTCCAATGCCATCACCGCAACCGCACCAGCATCCTCCGCGATTTTTGCATGCTCTACGGTGACAACATCCATGATCACACCGCCCTTGAGCATCTGGGCTAAACCCTTCTTCACCGTAAATGTATTTGTTTGTCCTTCCATTTCATCAACCTCCTATAAAACGGGAAAAGACTCCCGTGCTACACCAACAACGCCAGTCACGCAATAAAAATGCCTCAATTTATACATCTTACAGCATTCTACCACGCCCCAAGGGGCGTGGCAATCCGTCGGATGTTTCACTAAAAAAGTATGGCTCTTGAATCCTGCCGGTTATTTTGATACAGTTAAGTAAATACCAGATCAGCTATGGCATAAAGCCGAATGGAGAGAATTCTATGAACATGATCAGTGTGAAAATCGAAAAACCCGAGGAAATTAATTTTATCCTGGGTCAATCTCACTTTATCAAGACTGTGGAAGATGTGCACGAAGCGATGGTAAGTACGGTGCCAGGGATCAAATTCGGAGTTGCTTTTTGTGAAGCTTCAGGAAAATGCCTGGTCCGTTGGAGTGGTACCGACGAAACGATGATTGACCTGGCGCGCAAGAATGCCCTGGCAATCGGTGCCGGCCACAGCTTCATCGTTTTCCTGGATAATGGCTTCTACCCAATCAATGTGCTCAATGCCATCAAAGCCTTGTCAGAGGTCTGTCGGGTCTTCTGCGCAACTGCCAACCCGGTGGAAGTCCTGGTCGCTGAAACCGACCAAGGGCGAGGTATCTTAGGTGTGGTGGATGGCTCATCACCGCTGGGGATCGAAGCTGAGGATGATATTGCCTGGCGCAAAGGATTTCTGCGGATGATTGGTTATAAACTATAAGGACCCTACCAAGCATATCATCTATATGCCCTCGAGAGGCATACAGGTGAAGGAGCAGAAAGGAAATGGTGGATATTATGAAGGATCCAACGGCGCTATTGTACTAATGTACTATTGTTATAGTATAATATGTCATACATAATCTCTTGTTTATGAGTAACCATGGACATCCACATCGACAAGATCAGCCGCGTACCCATAAATGACCAGCTCAAGGACCAGATCAAGGGCTTGATTCAAGCCGGGCAAATCAAGACCGGCGACCAGCTTCCCACAATCCGGCAACTATCGGTGGAGTTAGCTGTTAATGTCAATACTGTTGCTCTTGCATACCGCGATTTATCGAATGAAGGGGTGATCATCAGCAAGCGGGGCAAGGGCACCTTCGTTGCCAGCACCCCTGGTGAAGATGAAAGGCAAACAATCCGGCATGAAAAATTGATGAATCTCATAGCTGCTTTGGTCCGTGAGACCGACCGTCTTGGTTATACCCGGGATGAGGTAGGGCGGGCTTTTGTGGACCGTGTCATCAAGAGGAGAAGTTTATCTGGCTACAAGAGCGTAGATAGATAACTTTTTTAGGTTTTGGCCAGGTAAATATGAGGATTAATCCTTGCTTGCAGGGATTGTTAGAAAGAAGCAGTTTATGTTGAATGCTATTCCCCCTCATTGAAACAAATGATCTTTGGCGTAGCCTAAAGGATATAGAAGCTTTTGACGGAGTCGGTTTTAGCGTACTATATAATAGTATTTCGATTTAATTGGACCCAATGGCGCAGGGAAAACGACAACCATCCGCGTGCTGACTGGTTAGATTGACCCGAGTGGGGGTCAGGCATCTGTAGCAGGTTGAGATGTGGTTCAAGGTCGTTCCCGTTTAAAAAGTTAATCGGTGTCGTTTTTAAGGAGCAAAACCTTTACGAGCTCCTCTCAACTGCCAATAATCTTCGATCAACAGCTGGCTTTATTATCTGCCTGAAGCCCGTACAGATGAAGTCCTGGACATCGTTCATACCGTTGTTACACTTGAAGTAAAAGAGCAGAAAACCCTGCGGATACTTTTAGGAACCCCACCCTCTTTCAGGGATATTCTCATCGGTATATTGCTCATAGTCTTGTTTTTTCAGCTCGCCATTGCCTGTATCGTAATAGCAATTCAAGGTGGCTTTTATGGAGCAGTATATATTGTAATCTTTTATATAGTCATTGGCGCTTACTTCAGTCTATCTCTAGGATTGTTATTCGGTTCCATATTTAACAAAACTAGCACTGTTGGGGTTATTTCGGGACTGGTGGTAATATTATATATTCATGGGGGTATTTTTGCCGGTAAATTGGGGCAAATCCTGGGGAATGGTTCCGTTTTACAGATTGCCAGATTATTACCAACATATTATTTGGCTGAAGGATTGGTCAGCGCCTGACAAAATCTAGGATCCTTGAGCACTCACATCCTTGATATTGGCATAATCCTGGGGCGCACGGTTATATTGCTTGAAATATCTGGTTGGGCTTTACGTCGACAATCAGCAGTATTTGCAATCATATTACATTATTTCGAATTAAAGCAGTGGTTTACAAATAGGCGTTTATTCTAATTCCTTTAAATATTCTTTACATGCCTGTAAGTCACCGACGAGATCATCAATTTTGCGAATGGTATAGCGTAACGCTGCCCGTGAATACCCTCCATATTTCACGACAGCAACCACATTATGCACTGTTTTGCGAAGGAATTGCATCTCTTCCATAAGCTCCTTAACTGCGTTACCGAAATCTTGATTATTGCCACGCTTAGCTTTATCTTCTTTTCCCCGAGCCAGATTTTCGTTCGTTGAGCTTACCTTGTCTAATTCCAGCCTGGCGATGGAACGGCGTAGTATATCTGCAGCAGTGTCATTCGATAACACCGGAGAGGCGATTATTTTTTGCCTCACCTCGGGTGTTGGCGCATCATGATAAGCCCGTGCAATTTCCGTAGTTTGAATTTGGGTTAAACTTTCAGCGGATACTTTAGCCGCAACAATTTTCTTGGCCTCCAGATCATCACCAAGGACTTGGGCAATCTTCACCGTCTTGATCACCCCCTCATCCTTACCTTGATTTTGTACGTGCACGTACACTCCAGCTTCTTTTTCGCGCCGATATTGTAGCCATTGATTGATCGTACCGATGGGAACGGAGGTCCTTCGCGCAATCTCATGCTGGCTGAACCCCATATCAACCAATCTGTGAGCCCATTCTGCTTTATCATCAGCGGACATATCTTCGCCGGAAAGATTTTCTATGCCAGATTGAATGAGATTATCAATCTCGTCCTGCGGTACAACCATTGCGTCTATCTCGCTCCACCCTGCGCGTCGGGCAGCTTCCACCCTGCGATGTCCCCAGACCACAGTGTAACTTTCACCGGCTGCATACACACCAATCGGCTCAACCTGGCCTTCCTCCAGCAAAGACCAACAAAGCTCTTTCATTTTTTCTTCATCCCAGGTTTTTCGAATGGGGTTTGGTGAAGGTCTTATATTATCTATCCGGATTTTCATATGCCAATTCCCTCCAGACGTGGTTTGTACCGGGAATGCTAGCTGTTATATACTGATCGAGGTGATCGTAGTCAATCTATGAATTATAGTGCAGAAGGTAGGAAAGCGGGGTAATGAGATAAAGGGTTTCAATGTTGTCGTGCGTGTTTCACGTGAAACGCAGCCTATACAAGTGGGTAGATTTATATTTTGACTATACATGTTTCACGTGAAACAATATTGCTGTATTTGCACTTTATTTTGTCGATACTATTATTTATGTATGATATGTTGCATTATTTGGTGGTAATTCGACAAATTATACGAAATTACACTGTAAGTTTTTTGGGGGGGGGTAAATCCACGATTACCTATCCACCGTTTTCACGTGCCCAGGTGTCTATCAACTCCTCAACCATATCCAGATAAGCGTCCAGATCCGCCAGCCTTTCTGGAAAACCTACTCCAAGCAGGCCTAATTGCTCCCCGGCTTTTTGCCAGGCAGAACGGTGCGAGGTGTCTGCAGGTAAAGCACACAAGGCATGTGTCCAGGTCCGCCAAATCGGCCAGAGTGCATCATGAGCAGATGGACTTCTCAAAATGGTATCTACCGCTCGCTCATAATACAACCAACGGTGTGGGTGAAGGCGGATAGGCGCTCCATTGTCAGGAAATGCGGCGTAAGCCTTCTGCCAATCTGGCAACCAGGAACGGAGGGAATCAGCATCTCCAGTGGAAGCACCCAATAAGCCTAAAAATCCCTTATACAAGCCCGTTTTATTCACGGCTTCAACCATGGCAGGTAGATCCAGCAAGAAACGTCTCTCGGTCAGGTTTTTACCGCTTAACCCCGCCAAAGCATTTGCAGTGTGTTCCAACGCAAGTAGATAATGAGAAGCATCCTGTGGGTCAGGAGGGTGAGGATTGACGTAAAAGGATTCCCATATTTCTCTTGCATGTCTGGCTTGCCTTCGTACACGATTTAATACATTTTCCACATTATAAAATTGACCGCGAACGCTGGCTTGCACAAAATCCACGAAGTGTTGTGGGTCATACATGATCTTGCATCCATATACTGCAGGTCCCAACCATGGATGTACCCGTAACTCGCGAGGCTGACGGTACAGCATATGGGTGTGGTGTGAGATATCAAGATGCACTTCATCTGAGACCCTGACAATCTCCCGGTCAATGCCAGTTTCAGTAGTGTGAATAAAAAACAGGTCAATATCTGCCGTGTTGCCAATCAATGGTGCATCCCCCAGCAATGACCCTTGCAGATAAACAGCCAGTAACGTTCGGTCAGTAATAACATATTTACTGACGGTATCATTAGCGATCTTGAGCAGCATACTCTGATTAATTCGCATCTTTACCCCCATACAAAGCAAACATGGGTAGCCTGATTGATATTTCTTCTCGGAACCGCATAATCATTGCCCGGCTTATAAAGTTAGACTTCCTCAATTAACGGCAGTGAGGCTTGAAAAGGCACTTGTCTTAATCCTTGCCGAATCCGATTCTCCACCCACTTTAGCTCATCGAGATGGCGGATATAATCCAACTCATTGGTATCCAACGTTAGGACTGTCACATTGCCCGCTACATTCCTTGCTTGGTTCTCAATAAAAAAGGAATCGTAGGCGTGATTAAGTTGATCGATGTAATCTCGCTCCATGTTGCGCTCATATGGCCTGTCGCGTGAGGCGATGCGTTGCATAAGGACATCCGTATCTGCACGTAAGTAAACGATCAGGTTGGGGAGGGGAATTTTCTCTGCCAGGGCGTCATGCACCCGGTAATACATTTCAAGTTCATCACCCGCAAGGTTGATACGTGCAAAAAGGGCATCTTTAGCAAAAGTGTAATCCGTGATCAAGGCTTCGTCGTGCTTTAGAATTTCCGGCACAGAACGTCTTTGTTGGTAGTATCTGCTGAGCAGGAAGAAGATCTGCGTCTGAAAAGCATATCGTTGGCGGTCGGAGTAGAAATCTGAAAGAAACGGGTTTTCTTCAAAAACTTCCAGAACCAAAGCAGATTGGAACGCCGGTTGAAGCAGGCGAGCCAAAGTGGTTTTCCCTACCCCAATTACACCTTCGATAGCTATATACATATCATACTCCCTCACCTGGGAGAAATGAGATATCGTTTAAAAACGACAGCAGGCTGTTTGCAACAAGGTGTGGTTGCTCCAACATCACCATATGACCGGCGTTAGGGATAACCGTTAACCGAGCATTGGGTATTGAGCTTGAAAGATATTGAGCATAACGCGCGGGTGTCATCTGGTCATCTGCTCCACAGACTACCAATGTGTTTTGTTGAACTGCTCCCAATCGATCCATTACATCAAACCGATTGCATGCTAACAAATCCCCATATAACACGCTTTGTCGGACCTCTTCCATACGTTTGGAAGCCAACTCAATCAAACGAGGAGGAGCACCTGGACTGAACGAACATTCTACCAATAGATCGGTGGCTTTATAGAATGTGGTCAGATCAGCTGCATAATTTAACAACTCCGGGTTCACCCGTAAACGCGCCCCAGCCCCAAGCAAGCCTAATCCAACAACATATTCCGGGTGATCGATAGCCAAAGTCAAAGCGATTGCGCTCCCCATCGAATGGCCTACAAAAACCGCCCGTCGTATTTGAATTGATTCAAGCCACTGAACAAGATATCTAGCATAGTCTCCAATAGTCTGTTGCCCATCACAAATATCAGACTTACCATGCCCAGGCAGGTCAATTGCATAGACACAATACCCACGAAGACGACGAATTTCTGGTGGCCAATATAGATGCATGCCTCCTGCGCCATGTATCAACACCAAAGGTGGGGTTTCCGCTCCAACATCGCGACAGTAGGAGTAATATAAATTTCCCGAGACAGGCATTATAGCTTAACCGCCTCTACGCAGCCGTTCTGTAGCCTCTTCAGTTAGTGGGATGATCACACGGATGGTTGTGCCCTTGCCTACGGCTGAATTCAGCTGGAAGATACCATTCACCATTTCGGTACGTTCGCTCATGTTTTTCAACCCCAGGCTGCCACGCTGGTCGTAGGATGATTCAACGGCATTTTTATCAAAACCAACTCCATCATCCTGAATCTCAAGCATAACGAAGTCTTTATTGTAGCCTTTCATTCGGACCCAAATATGCTCTGCCTCGGCATATTTACACGCATTGTTAATTGCCTCTTCTGCGATATAGAAAACAATAGTCTGCCGGCTCATCTCAAGCTGTGAAACAACGTTTTCTTCAGCTTCCACGATGACATTTTGTTCATAAGTATCAAGTGTTTTATCAGCCATGGCTTGTAACGCACCGACCAAACCTTGTGATTCGAGCTCTAACGGGCGCAAGGTGAATAGCATGTGGCGTATTTCTTTTGTTGTTCGGCGAGCAAGTTCCTCAATTTTCGTGAGTTCGTCTGCTGTGGCTTTCGGATCCCTTTCCAACAAACGACGAGCAAAATTAAGACGCATAGCAATTGCAGCCATGGATTGAGTAGGACCATCATGAAGGTCACGCGCCAGTTTCTTGTGCTCCTGTTCTTGAATTTCAATCATCCGCTCTTTTTCTTGTTGAATGTCACTATAAAGGCGGGCATTTTGAATAGCGATTACTGACTGGTAGGAGATGATTTCAAGTAGTCCGCACTTGGATTGCGTGAAAAAGTTTGGGTCAGCGTGTGCAAAAAGTAACACCCCATAGGTATCCAGGCCTGCTCTTAAAGGAAGACAATATGCAACCTTGCAGGTACGCAGAGCAATGATCCGGCTTAACTCCGGATCCGCGGCAAGCTCATTACTGCTCTTAGGAATACCTTCCGTAATTACTTCACCGACCAACCCGCTGGTGCCAGGGATAACTACTCGTAAATCAGATTGGGTAAAATGCCGAGCTGAACCTACGGTTAGTGCTGGGTGTTCGTTATCAGATTCTGTAAAAAGCAGGACAGCACTAACTAATTTTTCAGCTGGAATATTTGGAGTTGCCAGGACCCTGGCTCCTAAATCCAACGCGATTTCCAAAACCCTCTGATACTTTAAGGTGGCGGTTAATTTAGAAACTAGGCCGTAAATATCACGAAACCTACGATAATCAATATCCCCGAGAGCTTTCCCCCCTTTGAGACTGGCCGATGATTTATGGAATAACTCACCGATCTGCAATTTTCCAAGTGCACTGAGGATGGCCAAACAGAGCAGTATACCCACAACAATGGCAATGCCACCCACGAGGAGGGTATAGTTGAACAGGTTCATCGTCATTATGATAACTCAAAATACTCGGCTTGGAAAGATTCGGGAGGTTAATGTATTTACAATGATCATATAGGTGACCCACTTAGGATATTAAGTAGAATGGGGATGGCTGCTTTTATTGCTCTAGCCCTGTGGCTGAGTAGATTTTTTTCACCCATACTCAATTCAGCCATGGTCAAGCCAACTTCAGGGAGTAAAAAGATGGGATCATATCCAAAACCATTGGTTCCGCGCTCAAATGGGATAATTTCACCCGGGCAATCACCCTGGGTAAAATATATCTCCACTTCCGGCGTGGCAATGGCAACCGTGCAGTGAAAATGTGCGTTCCAAGGGCGAGGATAGTCCTTCAATAAATCCAGCAGGTAAGTTCTGCGATCGGCATCTGTTGCCTTGGGTAAAGGTGAAAAGCGGGCTGAACGGATCCCGGGTAAGCCACGCAACGCATCCACTTCCAAACCCGAATCGTCCGCTAGAGCCACTAAACCAGATGCATGCGTAAATGCCAGTGCCTTCAATGATGCATTTTCTTCATATGTATTGCCAGTTTCCGTAACATCCAGAGTAATTCCCAGCTTTTTCGGAGTGCTAATCTCCAGAGATAAGCCATCTAGCAGGGAAAGAATCTCACTCAGTTTACCTCTATTATTTGTGGCCACTAACAAGCGAAGCATTATTGTCTCCTTATCACATGGCTATCCGCACCATGCCCAAACACCATATATGGGCAATTTATACTATTTTACCCTACCAGTGGTAACAAAATATGTTATAATAATCGTCTGTTATAATAAATTACTTTGCGATTTTCAAAGCAGATATAATAGTTTTAACCAGAAACCAACGTGTCTGACCCACATTCTCCCTTGCGACTGAATGTCGGCTTCATTGTTGCCCAATCTGCCGGTTTCTTCCGGGATTTCCCTTTCTACCTCCCGCAAATAAATATCCCTCCAGATTTACATACGATCAGCCTAAACGGTTCAATCCGGGCAACACGTACACCACAGGGTATTTTACTGCAGGCAGATTTTATAGTCCGAACTAACCTCGAGTGTGTACGCTGTCTGAGCGACTTTGCACAATCTCTTGATGTCGATTTTACCGAATTGTACGCTTTTTCCCAGAATTATGTAACCGATGCGGGTTTATTGATGCCCGAGAGTGGTGTTATTGACCTTTCACCTGTGCTACGCGAATATATTTTATTAGAGACACCCATCAGCCCATTGTGCCGTCCAGAATGTAAAGGTCTATGCCCGATATGTGGAAATAATCTCAATGAAGTTACCTGTAATCATGATGATGACATAGGTGATCCAAGATTGGCTTCATTGAAAGCATTTTTAGATAAATAGGAGCTAAAAAGAGGAGGGAAAACTATGCAAAATCACCAACCACATCAGCTCGAAGCACTCGATACTTTACTTGAAAAAGCCGATCTTCAGGGATATCTGACTACCGGTGATATCATGGAGGTTTTCCCTGGGGATGGTGAGGATGATGAGCGTCTATTAGAGCTTTTCGGAATTCTTCATCGCCAGGGTGTGGAAATCGTTATTGAGGAGGATACAGAACCAGAACCTGACCTCTCTAAACTAGAAACTTCCCCTATGGACTTTAATGGTTCTCCTTTATACACTGCTCTGCTGCCCAATCTCGAAAATATCTCTGCGGATGATAGCGTGGGGTTGTATCTCAAGGAAATGTCACGGGTTCCACTACTTACTTTGAAAGAAGAGGTCAATTTAGCGCAGAGGATTGAACGTGCCACACAATCAAAGGCCAGGCTTTCCAAGATGAATGGAAAGGGATCCAGCAAAAACCGCAGAGTGCTGGAAAATAATATCCAAGATGGTATTTTAGCGCGCGAGCACCTGATCAAAGCCAATACCCGCCTGGTGGTCAGCGTTGCCAAAAAGTACATTGGGCGAGGGGTAGCTTTTCTTGATCTGATCCAAGAAGGCAATCTGGGGTTGATGAAGGCAGTCTCAAAGTTCGAATATCAGCGCGGCTTTCGTTTCTCAACCTATGCGACCTGGTGGATCCGGCAGACAATCACTCGCTCTATTGCAGACCAAAGCCGTACCATACGCATCCCCGTCCATATGACCGACCGATTACGTATGATGTATAAAGCCGCCCATAGGTTGGAGCAATGCTTCGGACGCCCAGCTACACAAGAGGAATTATGCCTCGAAATGGGCGTTGGGCTTGATAAGCTCCAATGGATGATAGAGGTGGCACGCATCCCAGTATCATTGGAAAGCCCCGTTGGGGATGAAGACGACACGGAACTAGGCATGTTCGTGGAAGATACCATTACCGCTTCACCATCCCAGGCCACATATGAAAATATGTTGCACGAGCGTGTCGAGCAAGTGCTCTCCACGCTTTCTCCGCGTGAAGCCCGTATCTTGCGCCTGCGCTTTGGGCTGGAAAACGGGCATCCTTATACGTTAGAAGAAGTGGGACATAAGTTCGGATTAACCCGCGAGCGAATCCGCCAGATCGAAGGGAAAGCTTTGCGCAGGCTGCGCCACCCCTGCCGGGCGAGGTTGCTCAGGGAATATCTATGAGCGGATGGTTATACAAGACCCAGTTATCTTGACAAATCATTCCCGTCCGTGTAGACTTATTTTATGTACAAGAGGATGGTTGCCATGGTTGTATTGCACTCTATTAATGAGTTTTTATCGGTCTCCATGTGCATGATGGGACATTTTCAACGCGCCTGAGCAACTGCCTCTGTTTATGAGAAATAATCAAAATAGATAAAACCAAAGGGCTGCCCAGGATCGGCAGCCCTTTTTGATGCAAATAACTGCCTGAGACATGGAATGTGATTAATAGGAGGTCATTATGTCCAACAATATACTCATCGCTATCGCCTGGCCGTATGCCAACTCGGAGATACACGTAGGCAACATAACCGGTTCTCACCTGCCAGGTGATATCGTCGCACGCTACCATCGATTAAAGGGAGACCGGGTCCTGGTCGTATCAGGGACTGATTCACATGGAACACCCGTTACCTTGAAAGCGGATAGTGAGGGGCTCCCCGTGGAGAAGGTATATCAAAGCTTCCACAACAAGTTCCTCGAGCTATTCCAAAAAGTCGGCATCAGCTACGACCTTTTCACTACCACCCATACCGAAAACCACTTTCGGGTTTCTCAGACCGTGTTCCTGGCATTAAATAAGAATGGCTACCTATATACGGAATCGCGCCCTCAATGGTATTCCCCTTCTGCCAATCGCTTCCTGCCGGACCGGTACGTGGAAGGCACTTGTTATTTGTGTGGGTATGCAGGTGCGCGCTCAGACCAATGTGACAAATGCGGCAGCGTGCTCGAGCCGGAGAAATTACTCAATCCCCGCTCCAAAGTGGACGGTTCGACCCCGGAATTGCGCGAAACCAAGCATTTTTTTCTCGATCTTTCAAAATTGGAACCCGAGGTGACTGAGTTCCTACACCAACGCCAGCATTACTGGCGTGAGACGGTAGTAGGACAATCGCTTGGACAAATAGAGAGCGAGGGATTACGCCCGCGCCCCATCACGCGCGACCTGGATTGGGGTATTCCCGTCCCAGTGGATGGTTGGGAGGGGAAATGCCTGTATGTCTGGTTTGAAGCTGTCATTGGATACCTTTCTGCCACGATTGAGTGGGCGCAAATTACAGGTCAACCAGAAACATGGCGCGACTGGTGGACAGACCTCTACGCAAAGACCTTTTACTTTATCGGGAAAGACAACATCTTTTTCCATGCCGCCATGTGGCCAGCGCAGCTTAAGGGCGCTGGGAAGGATTTTGTTGAGATTTATACCGGGGGAGAGGGGGCTCAACTCAATCTGCCTTACGATGTCCCGGCAAACCAGTTTATGAACCTGGAAGGGCAAAAGATTTCAGGCAGCCGTAACTGGGCGGTTTGGGGCTTGGATTTCCTTACGCGCTACGAGCCAGACGCCCTCCGCTTTTACTTGACGATCAACATGCCAGAATTAAGGGACTCAGACTGGGATTGGGCCGAATTTATTGCCCGCAACAACAATGACTTAGTCGCCACCTGGGGCAACCTTGCCAACCGGGTGCTTTCCTTTGCATACAAGCATTGGGATGGCTTTGTGCCAGATCCTGGTGAGCTACGCCAATCTGATAAGGAAATCATCAAAGTTGTGGAAAGTGGTTATCAAAGCGTTGGTGAGCACCTCGAAGCCGTACGTTTGCGTGCAGCTCTCAGTGAAGCCCTGCGCTTGGCATCAGAGGTGAATAAATACCTGGATACCGCTTCTCCCTGGTTTGAGATCAAGACGGATAAGCCAGCTGCGGCTAAGACTATATATACAGCGCTACGAGTGATTGACTCACTCAAGATATTGTTTTCCCCATTCATCCCTTTCAGCAGCGAGCGTCTGCACAGCTATCTGGGCTATACCCAACCACTATTTGGCGAGCAGTATGTGGAAGAGCAGCATGATAATCTGGGCGCACACAATACACTCCGCTATCGTCAGCCACAACCTGGAGGGCATTGGGAGCCATCGAACCTGCAACCTGGTCAGCGCCTGGAAACACCTGCTCCTTTGTTCAAGAAGCTGGAGCCAGCTTTGGCAGAAGAGGAACGTAGACGACTAGGGAATTAGGCTGTCTGGAGAGATCGGACGTATTAGTTTGTGAGCTTGATCATCTTACCCGCGGTGAGGCAATCTCCTCCATACCCACCAGACGGCGATTATCAAGATCATTGCACCCGCCAATCCAATCGTTATACCGTTATTTTTCATCCCCGAAGCGCCGGATATACCTGCCTCTTGGGTAGCTGTGGCAATACCCGTTGCTTGTGTGTTTGCTATCCTGGTCTGATCTGCTGCTAAGCCATTATCAAAGTTTGTGTTAAGCGCGTAGGAGACGGTGAATGGAATAATGAGCACCTGGTCGCCGTATACCAACAATAGCTCAGAGCTTTGCGCTGCAGGGATGGGAAGGTTAACAGGTGGAGGGTCAATGTTCAGCACATTTCGATCCTCCAAATCCCGGTCCAGGTCGGTGAGTGCTTCCATACCGAGATTTGCCGGTCGATCTGGCGCCGCAAGGTAGGATGCCACCTCGTGCGCTCCGTTCACACGGTTTTTATAATTGGGATCGGGGGTCTTCATCACCAGGACGTCCTTATATCCCAAAGATAGCACATAAAGCAGAGTCTTAGTTTGGTTCTCCAGGGCGAGGGACCCACGAGGCTGAGACTCCGGGTCAGAGGTGCGGATGACTACGCCTGCCGGCAGCTCTACATCACCTACCATGAGTGTCTCGATAAACCAGTAATCCTGACCCGGTTCAGATGCCCTAACCGATCGAACCCCAAATAACATTGCCCCCATCACCAGGAAGAGCATGCCGATCAACCAGAGCCGGATCCAAAGGGATTTCACCAAGGCGTGAAAATGCACCTATTCCACTTTTTCTTTGATGTGAAAGCCCCGCCGTCGCAATTCATTCACGAACGGAACGGCTGGAACAAAGCTTTCCACCCCGCCAGCACCACGCGGGGTCAATCCATGTGCCATCATCTCCGCCACGATGGCAGCATCCCAACCAGTAGTGCGTTCCATGGCAGTAAAGCCTGTCTCTTCATCGAAGCGATCTTCCAGCTCAACCACAGCCTGCGCAGGTTTTCCACCCTTCTTTCCCAGGGCTTTCACACGCACAAAAACAATGTCTTTGCTTTTATCGGGGTCAGTCGGGAAAGTCACTTTAGGTTCGTACAGCGCGTGGAAAACATCACGTGGCACAACCTTATTCTTGCCAATTAATACTGGCTTTAAGTCCCACAAGCCCAGGTCCCAAAATGCACGCAGCTGTTTGAAATGCCCCGGGTAGCGCAGCGTGAGGTTTTGTAATGTTTGCAGCTTGCCTTCAAAAGTCCATGGCATGGTGCTGGTGCCACCACCAGCCACAAAAGCCTCCAGAGTACCGACCGAAGCGGGGAATTCCACGGTCTCCAGCTCAGTCATCGGCTCCACCTGGGTAATCTTCCCATTGCGCAGAAAAATAGCTGGCTCGGCATATTCATTGGTCAGCCCGGCAACATGGAAAGTGAGCAGGTAGTCGAAAGGGGGTTGGGGTTTTTGCGGGATGCCCCCATCCCACATATATACGTCCGTAGCCTCGTCCAGGAGCCCCATGGTGTACACCGACAGCGATGTGCCCAACCCGGGCACTTGTCCACAATCGGGGATGATGCTGATGCCTGCCTGCCGTGCCTGTTCATCAAACCTATGCTGTTGCCTGACGATATCGGTGTTGCCTCCCAAATCGCACATGCTGGCTTTCACCTTGACTGCCACGCGGGTGATGTCCAGGTTGAAGTAATAGGGAACCGCACTGACAAAAGCATCCACGCCCCTTAGCGCACGCTCCAGGGCGGTTGTGTCGGTCACCTCGACCTGAACGGCTTCAGCTATAGCTGCACCGATCAGCTGGTTCACGCGTTGAGCGGCGCGTTCAGCGATCGCCAAATCCATATCTGCCAGGACGACCCGCTTAGCCTCTCCCCAGCGTGCCATATCATAAGCTGAGGCTGTACCTTGCCTGCCTGCTCCCAATACTGCGTATGTATATTGCATCGTATCTCCTCCTGAGAATGATCTGTCCCGATTATAAGTCAAATCGCTCCTCCCCGTGTCTCCCTCCTGTGGTAAACTCCCTGATTGTTTGATTATTAAGCAATGGTTAATTAATATGGATGCAAAAACCTTACACACCCTTGAGTACCCAAAGGTACTGGAACGCCTGGCTGGTTATTGTTCTTTTGCTGCTTCGATCGAGAAAGCACATAAACTACAGCCGACCAATAATATCGATGAGGCCCATCGCCGCCTGGCTGAGACGAGTGAAGCGGTCCAAATGCTCGTCACCCGCCCGGGCCTCTCCATTGGAGGCGCACGCGATATTCGCCAGGTAGTGGATTTGGCTGCCCACGGAGGTGTGCTTACTCCCACCGACCTGCTCGATATAAAATCCACCCTGGTTGCTGCTCGTTCCCTGGTACGTTCATTTGAGCGCCTCGGGGAGCAATTTCCAACCCTTTATGCTATCGCCTCTCAAATCCCGACCTCCGTGGGTATCGTGGATGGGATTACGCGCGCCATCTCGGAGCGCGGCGAGGTTTTGGATAGCGCATCGGATGCGCTGGCATCCATCCGCCGCAACCTGCGGGTTGCTCATGACCGGCTTATGACCAAGCTGCAGCGTATGGTCTCTGATCCACATACCTCTCCCTACCTGCAAGAGGCTTTAATCACACAAAGGGATGGACGTTATGTGTTGCCGTTACGGGCTGAATTTAAAGGACGCATTAGGGCAATCGTCCATGACCAGTCTGCCTCTGGAGCAACGCTATTTGTTGAGCCACTGAGCGTTGTTGAACATAATAATGAATTTCGCGAGCTCCAGCTTGCAGAACGGGACGAGGAACGCCGCATTCTGGCTGAGCTTTCGCAACAGGTGGGTATGCAGGCAGGTAATGTCCTTAATACAGTCGAGCGGATCGCTGACCTGGATTTATGTTTTGCCAAAGCTAAATATTCCGATGACTTATCTGCCAGCGAGCCTGTCTTGCACCCCATTGGCAAAACATCCGATCGCCACCCTGGTACAATCATCCGCTTATACCAGGCACGCCACCCGCTGCTGAATCCAGCAACTGTAGTATCGATTGATGTCGAATTGGATGCCCAGACATATGCCATGGTGGTCACGGGTCCAAATACCGGTGGCAAGACCGTTACCCTTAAAACCATCGG